>ENA-UOTX01000460-UOTX01000460.1-compost-metagenome-genome-assembly--contig:-NODE-460-length-43450-cov-15.059830_pt1 | contig 43450 bp, 24 predicted proteins | sample MGYA00238143_ERZ746982 | MGnify/ENA primary metagenome ERZ746982 (study PRJEB28758, sample SAMN06268862) | compost metagenome | isolation source: single cell | place: USA: California, Emeryville, Joint... | reverse complement strand
CACTCCTTTTCTCATACCGAATTCCCTGGCATATCATAGGAAGAGACATTTGGATCATTTTGACTTTCTTTTGCGAACGTTTTTGTGAACATAGTGATTACAATGTAATCCTGTTATGCGAACGAGTTACCAGTAATTTAATACACTCACTCAATTTTATAACTCCATTTGAGGGTATATCGTCGATTTGAAAATTGATTTATGTAGAATACTATTGTCGTTGAAAAACTCCCAAAAAAAGCCCATAGAAGGTATTTACACCCCGCAAATTGGTTTCACAAATGAAACTTGTTCTAGCTAAAAATTCGAAGGGTAGGTGGCTATTCTCTTTGTATTTGTGCGAATGACGTTCGAAGGATAGCTTTTTCGAAATTTTAAAAATTTCAGGTTCTTTCATTGCTGTTTGTTTTTGGAATCAAAATAGTATATCTGCCGGCGGGGGGAAATTCCTCTAGAGCAGCTCAATTTGATAATTATAAGAACTTCATAGGCAATTTCTTTAAGAGAAATTAATTAGAAAATGTCCAACAGAACTTCTACTAGCGTGTAACTTCAGATTTTAATTTCTGACTCCAATTAAACCCAATTCCTTTTTCATATTTTGCCAAGGAGACTAAAAAATATTACGCTATCCCACAGAAGACACATTTCTCATTCGAATGAAGCTTTTTTCAATGTTTTTTGTGGGAACGCACTCTTTTTCAACACACACACAAATGCATAACATTTTTTGTCTCTTCGATTGTTCCTGCGAAAGGTAAAATCGCATATTATTGGCTCTTGAGAAAAGAGTTGAGAGTGGCTTCATTACATTGGTTGCATAGTGATGGAGATATATTGAAATTGAAATTAGATCTCCCTGAAAAAAATTCATTTAATGTTGTTAATCAAGGTTTGCTTGATGAAATATGTAAAATAGCTTTTATCATTCCTTGCATTAGCTCCCTTTATATTTTGAAACTAAAAGACCACGAAGAACATCGATTGTTGATCGAATGAAAACGCGAGACCATCAACAGACACCCCAGAACATGTATCTCTCAAAACGTAAGTACCTGAATATCAAAGGAAGCAGAAAAAACCACGAATATCCGAGGTAATTTTCATTTTCTGGCAATTCGTTCTTGGAAAGTCCTCATTTCTCATAAATTAGTTTAATTCCTTTTCACATTTACAAGTTTTTCTAGAAACGTTGAACCCGTCATATTCTAACCTATCTCCTCCTTCTGATTTATATGCACGCAGTGAAGTCCTAGCCAATTTGCTTAATAATCTATGATGATTTCTGAGAATGTCGTTCTTAAGCTCGTAACCAGACAGTGACATTCTTTCAAGTACAGAGGTCGTCGCTTATGCTGTACTCTGCAGCGAAAGTTCTCTTTATGCCTACGCCTTTCCTATCTTCCATTTTCAAAGCTTTCAATGAAAAATGACTCCTAATTACATTAAAATATTTAATTAACAGGCAATTATCGGTATATTATCAAAATGTGAGGGCCTCCTGAAGCTTCTTGAAGATTCAAAGCGTGATACTCATCTCTCAACATCTTCATCATTTCTATATCATGTACAGCTGCGTCAAAGGAGAGACTGATGATTTTATAACCAGCACATATCCATAGAATGCTTTACCTGCAAATATCTTAACCCGTAAGTAAAACAAAACGAATTGTAGAGAGATCCTTGATACGAGTTAGCACAACATTCAGTTTATTACTCACTTCGGTGTCTGCAGACTCATAAGACATTGTTAAATTAATTTTTCCAATAAAAAAAAGCAAATCCTTATACAATAGATAAATTTTATTTCAGGAAACTAACTAATTAAGCTCGAACCTCAGAAACGATATTTTTGAGTCGAACTGCTGAGTAAACCTTAATCCTCTCTCCGCCGCTCACAGGGGCCAGGCCAGCTACCCACAAGGACTTTATCGTTAGCATTATCCCTAATAGAAACCTCCAATTGCTAAGATCTATTCTGTCTAACAAAAGATATTATCCTTATTTAATCCAATTGTATTTTCTTATTCTTAATTCCATCAATGTGTGAGAGAACCTTAGAAGTAGAAGAATGAATAATAGCGTTCGTCGTCGAAATAGGACTGTTTCGGGAAATGCTTTGCTTTTTTTTTTAATTTTCTCAATACATAATTTTAAGAGAGTGCCTTAAAGGTCTTCCAGGTTTCTATTAGTCCTTTAGCCGAGTCGCATTCAGTTCGAAGCTTAAGGAAGCGAAATTTTCCCGTATTTGCAGGCGAACTCAGGCAGCTCGTCGAGGACTCCCTTTGCTTATTTAGAACTCTTGAATAATTGCTGTGATAATCTATGAAAAATTGCAGGCCAATAGATTCTACCGAAAAGTTAATTTAATTACCAGAGCGGAATAATTCAATCAAAAGCTCGTTATATCAAAGAATCAAATTACTTCTTAGCAATCAGGCACTAATATTGATTTTTAACTTTCTATCGCTTCGAAAACTCGACGAGCAAAGCCAACCACAACAAACCATGTTGATATCACTATTTCTTTCGTTGGTGATATGGTTAATGATTAAAAAAGTAACCTTTCATGCTGAAACCAATCCCCTCAAATTGCTCTGTTCAGGCCTCTGGTTGTTCCTTTCAGCAACTAATCACAACAAAAACGTATCTCTGTGATGTAGGATCTAACTACGATCAGTTTTCTTCAGATGATCTTGGAATTTCACGTAAAAATTAACAAATCGACGCATTTGAAACAATTTTTTAGATCAACAGTACTTGAACGTAACAATGGGCTACTGGTTCAAGCTTGATAAAGAGCCTGCAGCTAATACCACTTGGATTCTCTCAACGCTGAGGTTGAATTCTGCTACGTAACCAACAAAATTAGCTGAAATGATATTAACAATCACAAAGGAGTAGCAGCATAGACCGTTTGAAGGTCCTTTATACGCCTGAATCAAAGACCGGCTCAATGATTTCGCTGTTGCATGCATTTGATAATGGTAAAGTGAATTCTTCTTACCAGGTAAAGTTTCAAAGAGAATGTGAATATCACAGAGTTACTATATATTAGATTCAATTGGGAGTCAACAAGTGGTACTTCGTGTTCCAGATGATAAATTACGAGCAAAATACCTACCTCTTCAATTTTTTTGACCCCAGTCAAACTCAGAATGGCTACACAGATGACGGAGAATTAATCTTTGATGCAGATAATCTCGCCTCCAGTGCAGGAGATCCTGAAGCTATTAACGCTGATGTTCTTTTCGTTAATGGAGCTACAGGATTGCAGAGTGTTTGCGCGACGTATAGCAATTTTTTCTTTTTTGGAGGTAGAGACCTATCTTTCGGAATTAAAGGGATCCTTCGCTACGGTCTCCAGCGTATCTTGAAGTTTTATTCGACACTAATCTAAGCACGATCTACTAGCAACTGTAATTGATGTCTTGCCTGCTACAAACGCTCAAGGGCAGTTTGCGAACTCTGTTTTTTCGAATTTGTTGACTTTTCAGCTCGGACACACGTCGGCAGTAGAAACTCAAGATCTTCCATGGAGCGCAGTAATAACAAATTTCTTTTGTTGGAGATTTATTTAAATGTCTTTATAGGACAACGTTATCTCTGGCCTCAACCTCCAAGGAGTTGTAGGACAATTTGTGAAGCTATTGGGCACATTTTCATTGACTGATAGTAGCGGCGACGTGAACTTTGGGATATCCTTCGCCTTTCAGCCAACGGATGTTGGAAAATATCCAAAGAGCGTCATGACGAAAGGAACCTTCATTCTGAGTTATGACAACCAAGCGCGCTTTTCCGTCTCTTTTGGAGGCGTAACTCGAGCGCTATACACTTACTTTGAATGTAAATGCTCGTGAGTGGAAAATGAATTATATCTATCGATTAGTTGGCTCTTGGAATTATATTACATTACTATGCACTTCCAAGTACCGAGCGAATATTTATTGTATCATCGGGGTTAACCATACGACGTTTGCTGATACAGTTTTCCCGTCTTCAGTGAATTTCACGGACACTAGCAGCTTGATCATCCCATCTAGCAACACAGAACCCATGATCGGCAGACTGATGAATTTCATCTTTTCACGTGACCGAATCCCGGTTTATGACACAGGTATCATTCACTTTTGAAGAAATTTTTCAATGACACATTTTCTTTAGTCTGCCAAGATTCTTGCTTCCTTTCTAACGATGCTGGCTGCCTCCTCTATAGCCCCTCTTCCGTCCTCGATTCTACCTGCTCGGACGGAAGTTTTGCCAACCCAATGCAATCTTTCTGCTCTCCTTGTGATAGTTCATGCCTTCAGTGTACTGGAACACCATCTTACTCCTGCAGCGCCTGTAAATCTCCTTATGTTGAGGTTGAAGGGACTTGTGTGTGCACCTCTCCTTCCTCATATACGGATTCCAATGGGACTTGCAGTAAGATATTCTTTGGCTTATCAGTTCAAAGCAACTAACTTTATTAATAGAAACTTGCGATGCGAGCTGCAGTACGTGCTCAGGAGCCGGTCCACAAAACTGCACCACCTGTGCCAGTGGCCTTTACTATGATTATAACCGACAACTCTGCGTACCAAGCTGCCAACAGAGATATTTTCCCAATGATCTCGCCATGACTTGCGACGATTGTCCTGATAATTGCGACGTTTGTATTGACTCAAGCTCCTGCTTGACCTGCTCCAACAGTTTTTACCTTTATAACGGTATTTGCCTCGCTAGATGCCCCAATGGGACCTATCCGCAACCTGGAGTTTGCGTAGAGTGTCCTAGCACAGGTTGTCCTTGTTCACTTGGATACGCTGTAAATAAACAAGAAATATGCGAGTCTTGTAGTGCAAATTGCCAAATGTGCGCAGACTCTAACACTTGTGAAGTTTGTAATGAGAATCTCATTGTTAACCAAGGAAAGTGCTCACAAAGCTTACAAATTCAAAACGAAGTGAAAAATTCAAGTGCGAAATTACTGTCCAGATTGGCAGTGATAAATCCGGAACAATCATCGGTAGCCCAAAATCTGACGGTCTGGCTGTCCACAATGGCTTCAGGATATTTATATTGGTATGCTTTGGCGTACCACATCCATCCAGACAGCGAAAATACCAGTTGTGCTGCCTTAGAAGCTCAATTCGGGAACGCCAGTGCAGACCTTGAAGGTGTGGAACTCTATGGAAGAATTGATTTAGGTTCATCGAATTCATTGGTGATTAATTTCACTATTTCTCAACTGATTTCAAACACAAACTACCAAGTTCTACTCTGCGCAGCAGACTACAACGAATCTCTCACCGTGCGGTTCACTACCAAAAACAACGGGTTTCAAGTATCAGGGCTGAAGCTGCTGCTCAATCAAGAGATTTATAGCAATGATATCCAAGGATTTTTGTGTCAGCTTTGTCTCGAATTATCGGTCGATAATTCTCAGATCATGACGAAAGCAGGTCAATACTGTCCCAGCTCAGGAGACCAGACGTTAGAATCACAAAATTCAACATATCAAGCAAAAAACTCGTTCAACCCGCTCGAGCTGTTTCTGTACGGAGACCGGTCAGCTGAAAACGATACATCAGTGGCTATGATGGAAAAAACATTCCAGAATGACTATTTTCTGAACTCATTTATGTACGTGGGGTCCAACGCTACCCGGGTATACCAAATAAACGAAGTCTTCGCACTTGGTGAAACGGACATGATTCAGCCGGTTATCCTGACTCCGCCTCAGGTTTTACTCTCTGGGACCAATTTGTTTGTATCGAATTTAAGCATTGGCGCTGTTAACGGATTCGTATATGCTACTCTGCTGACAACCAGCAACGAAACTCATCCAATAAGCTCGAACTCTTCAGATACCCTGATTTTGAACTACTCTAGCCTTGCGCTAGATCCGTACTATCGTCGCTTGTCTTACAACGAAGAAGAGAGCTTGGCGTTTATGTTTAATGAGATTGATCCTTCAAAAAATTACACTTTGCTGTATTTCGCTACTAATTCGGAAGTCAGCAAATTCGCACTTCGCACGCCATTGCTGTCATTATTCATAAACGCGCAGGCCCCAGAGAAGAGAACCTCAGTGTTTATCGTGATAGAGTGCGCAGCTGGGATGCTTCTATGCATTGCTTGGCTAGCAAGCTTTCGAGAAAGTTATTTGAAAAAGCTGTTCGGTAGAGTAAAAACAACGCTAAAGTTCCGTAAAAAACCGGTGGTGGTTCAACAGACCGAAGAAATTGAGATTGTGCCCACGACGGCTAGAATTATCGATTGTGGGGAGAAAAACCATGAATTGCGTTCATCTGGGTCAATAGGGAGTGAAGCTCCTGAAAAAAATGGGCAAACGGAAACTCGTCCTCCGTCAGCTGATACTCAAGATAATGAGAACACTCCAGTCGCTGACCGGCAGCCGGATTCTTGATGACGTAAATTTTTAACCTTATTACAATTGCTGTTATCTTCTCGTACCAACAAACAACTATTTTTCAATTGATTGATTTTTCTGTGCTTTGAAGTCAATGGTTGTCAAATTAATTAGCTGGTTGACTCAAGTGTATATCTAGAGTTGCTGTATTTTGTTGAAATTTTCCTCCGTAAAAATTGGCTAAGATCGTCCCAATGCTACGATGGAATAAATTATACCAAATCAATCTTTTTTAAAGTGCTTCAATGCATTATTATTCATTTTGCTGAGAGAATTTATCTGAAGGAGGAAAATTATAGATTCTCCTTTGTGTTAGAAGGTCAGCTAACAGAAAATATGAAGTGTAGTATTTAATTGAAATTCAAACAATGACACTAGTATCTTAATTAGTAGCCTTCAAGTTATCCCATGGCCTTCCCTTTAATTTTTTCTGTGAAGGACTCTCTCAAATAAAGTAATTTCTGGGTGCAAAACACTATTATTTTCATGGAATAATTATTAAAGATGTGCTGCTAATAATTCTGAGACTTAAACAAACTTACGTAACTTCACAATAGCAACATTTTTCTCGGTGCTCAGGCAGCAACTTTATGTGTGCGAATTATTTCCATTCCATCTTACTGTTTATGCGAATCACATGAACTATTCCATCTTTTCTTACAAAAACATGCACAAAAAATACTATTTATCACGATCTCATGACTTCTACCCTCGATTCTACCTCGCGTAAATTACAGCGAAAACAGGAGGATAATCCAGAAAGTGAAGACCTGCAACGCACTAAGCAAAATCAGCATGGTGTCCTTCTTCAGATTTCCCAATCCTAAACAACCTCCTTTTAGCTAAATAAAGCGGAAACACAATACCAATATTCGTGTTGACGGTGACAGCAGCGGTATGGAAGTGCGATTGTAACGTTTTAAACTAGATATATATTATTAACAAGACCACCAATCAAAAAAATTACCATGAGGAGGGCTGCTGCGGCTGAGAAGTAAAGTCTCACGACATAAGCCAAAAATCCAATATTTTGCAATCTTGTCAGCAAAGACAAGCAAATTCTACCATAAAATTAGAATGCCAGACACCCATTTGAAAAATACCCGACAAACTTATAGTTATGATATGCCACGAGGTCCAACGTGCTTAGCGTCTTGATATTTGTGAGGAAGAGCACTATAATTTCAACGTATTAGACCACTTGAGAAACGAGCTAATTTCTTTACAAAATTTCACCAGTCCCAATTCTAATACGATACCCACCAGCGCATTTGTTGTGTAAGAACCAATTTTCGCTGGGTTAAATTTTTCATTTTCATCGGAGCCTTGAATCAAGCATAACAGCAAGATATACGTGATGAACGCCATCAATGGAATGTACAGGTCAGGAGTTGTGATTTTTTTGCTAATAGGACGCGTTATTAACTCGAAATCCTCATGATATTACTGATGAACGTCTTGTTGAACGATATCTGTGAATTCAGTCGAACCATGGTGATCGTGGTCTTCAGGCTATAGAAAATTATCAGATAGCGCCATGAATCATCCTTACTAGCTTTGTGAATGGTGCGACAATGTAGAGAAGCTTGCGTTTCACGTAGTCGTTGGTGACGTTGAAGAATGTTCGAACATAAGAATTGAATACCCACGCCTTTCTGTATGCGTCATTGTAAAATCTAAGCAGAGTTAGTTAGGCGTCTACGTTGTCAAGTTACTGTCCGCCTGTTTGCGAAACGAATCCTTTTACTGCGCCAGTAACGAGATTCGACATCGGATCTGAAGGATTTAAGAAGCTTGGCGCTCCAGTGTTTGGCCCGCCACCGAATGGTGCGCTCCAAGGGTTTTGCTGAGGCCAGCCGCCTTGTTTTTGGCCCCAGCCTTGTTGCGGCTGCTGTTGCTGACCCCAGCCGCCTTGGGATTGTTGCTGACCCCATCCGCCTTGAGGTTGTTGTTGACCCCATCCACCTTGAGGTTGTTGTTGTTGACCCCATCCGCCTTGTTGGTCACCCCAATCTCCTGATTGATCCCATCCGCCTTGTCTTTTACCCCAGCCTTGACTCATTTTTCGTAAGTGAAGAAATTAGCAATTTTTCTCGAGAAAAAGTTAATAAAATTTACAAGTCGTTGAATTACGTGTTAATGAAACCTTATCATTGTACGTGTTTCTGGTGACAGAAATACTTGAAAACGTGCTGAGTGGAAGATATATGAGAGATTAATACTTTTCTATATTAAGAACATTAGAAAAGAATCGGGTAAGCTTGTTAAAAGCTTTCTTAGTAATTGATAAAGTCTCTTTTTGTTCATTTCTTAGAGTTTAAAATTGCTTGCTTTATCTCGAATTTAGACATCAGAATTTCATGAAGCCTGCAAAAAGAATAAGCTGATAATATGTTATGAGTTCAATGCAACGTCTATGCTGAAATTCTAACAATTTGGAATTGAGAACTCCTATTAGCCGCCTGTGACAGCATATTTGTTGTGAGCTACGTGATACCGTATTATTCACCATTAATACTATACGATTTCGATAATCAAAGCTAATAGCTCAGGTGTTTAAAAAGAATTGATTCTTTAAATTCTTCTGGAAACTGACGGACTTAAATTTGAAAAACGGACTTCTATCTGCCACTTGCTTAACTAATATGTTGCTTCTGCTTTAAAACCCATTATATCGCAATGCAACTGACAATAGACATATCCAAACACGTTACAATAGCAAACTTTTCGTTTTCTTTGAATTACTGAATACACGATAGTATTTTTGCATTCATATCCATATTCATAACCTCAATAGTTTCTGAAAATGTAAATAATAGGCATTTTTATAATATTTCAAATCGGCACGTGGCCATAGCACGTGGCATTGTATAATTTTTTCCTCCTGATTCACTTCTCGAGTACTTTCTCGAATCGAAGCAATTTAATCACTTATATAATCTAAAATCAACCCGCAAATCTAAATGAGCAGCAGTTCAACAAAAACCGAAGACAAGCCTCTACGCATTGCCTTCATCCATCCTGATTTGGGCATAGGCGGTGCAGAGCAACTCGTAGTCAATTTCGCTCTCGCCCTCCAAAACAAAGGCCATTACGTGAAAATCTATACCCCATTCCATGACCCCAAACACTCCTTTAAGGAAACAAACGACGGAACCCTTAACGTTGAGGTCAGAGGCAGTATCTTCCCTCGTGAAATCTTCAGGAAATTCACCGCGTTCTGCGCTATCGTCAGGATGATCCTCGCAACTCTTCACGTTTGTCTCTATGGCGGCCATTACGACATCGTCATTGTCGACCAAGTCTCAGCAAGCGTCCCACTCCTTCGCCTCTTCAGAAAGAAAGTCCTCTTTTACTGCCATTTCCCAGACAAACTCCTCTGCGTCGAACGAAGATCAATCTTTAAGAAAATTTACCGATTCTTCTTGGACTTCTTCGAGGAGGTTACAACCGGCTTCGCAAACTTAATCCTCGTAAACAGTCATTTCACCCAAGGGATTTTCTATAAGTCCTTCAAGCTGTTGAATAAGCTAAAGAAACCAACCGCCGTGCTTTACCCAGCTATCGATCTTTCAAAGTTTGAGAACTCACAAGTCGATGCCGAAATCGCCAAGAAGTTCCCTAAGGAAACGTTTTTCTTCTCGCTCAATAGATACGAGAGAAAGAAGAACATCAACCTTGCATTGAAAGCCTATGCGAAATTTAGACAATTGAAGAAGAATACCAACCTCAACCTCGTGATCTGCGGTGGTTATGACCCTAGAGTAAGAGAGAATGTTGAGCATTTGGAAGAGTTAAGAGCGTTAGGCAAGTCGCTTGGTCTCGAAGAGGATAAGAATCTTTTCTTCCTTTGCAGCGTGTCGGATGCGGCGAGAGCGACGCTCCTTAGAAACTCGTTCTGTGTGTTGTATACGCCAGAAAATGAGCATTTTGGTATCGTGCCAACCGAGGCGATGTACACTGAGAGACCGATTATAGCCTGCAATAGCGGAGGACCAAAGGAGAGCGTGTTGGATGGCAAGACTGGATATTTGATTGAGCAGGACGAGAATAAGTGGGCTGAGAAGATGGCGTACCTCGCAGACCATCCAGAGCTCATAGGCAACATGGGAAAGCAAGGAAAGGTGAATGTGGTTAGCAGATTTGGACTCCAAGCTTTTGCTGACTCAGCTAATACTCATGTTTGGAGTGTCGTTGCTCCTAAGAGAAAGAGCAAGTCTACTTAAATTTACCAATGTTTTTGAAAAATGCCTGTGTAGTTTGTGGTGAATATAGCTGTTTGCTCTCTCTAGATGCTATATAGTACATAAAGATATTAGGATGAAAAACAAAAAAACTAGATTCTGTTTCAAAAGGAAAAGCTTAATAATCCTAATGAGAATCATCAGCATCCATAATAGCTCCTGGTAGTAGGAGCTTTAATGCATTTGAATGCAATTACTACAAAAATCTTCTTCTCAAATGAAGCGATTTTTCGTTAGTTATAAGGAGAATCATTGATGTGCCATATTTTTTTTTTAACTTTCCAGTGAGGATACTGGATCTTGATAAAAACCAAATTAAAGTTTAGATCAATACGATCAAAATGCATAAATATAAATTTCAAACTATATCTCAAGAACGAAAAGGACTTTGACATCCTCGCTCCCATTGCCCGACTAATTCCTTACACAGGTCCTACTATTAACAGCAATCTGCGCTTTTGACAATAGTTGCCGGTTATTAATGCGCGCTGATTATCTAGCCTGCCAAGAACGGTTAAAATCTGAAATTTAAATAGTCCACCAGCCTCTATAGTAGAAAATGCAGCTCGCACTCATAAAAAGCCTCCATACATGACATGTACTCCATCGCCGAAACTGCAAGCCCCCCGTCAGTAACATTAGAATTAATATAGGTAGATTAGAGCTTAGCGTATCATTATTTGATAATTTCATTTCCCTGAAAATGGGAAGAGCGCCACAGCCGTTTGTACTTCACTAGACTTAAAAAAGTTGAAATCTCATAGAAATTGTGCTGTTTTTTGCTTCTCGTCAAACATGAGAAATCATATATGCACCATGCCACTGAAAACCCTCAAATCTTCCATTTCAATATCATTTAAATAACGCCACTCAAATCTTTGTCTCTAACCAGCAGTAAGCAGCTGAAACCATTTCCCAATATCCGCTTAATATAATCGGAAACGTAGAACGTATTTAACAAAACAGCAAATAAAAATATAAAAAGAACTGCTCCCAACTCTCATTGAGACGAATCTTTCGACTTGACGATTGATTGTTAAGTATTAATCAAATCCATGGGATATTTTGATGCTCTTTTTCCACTATCTTAATATAAAACGTCATTGGTCTGACAGCTATGAACTGGGAAGCTATTTTTAAAAAAGTTGCTTTGCAAACAAACTCAGCTGCAAATAGCAAAAAAATGCCGCTCATGATAAATTAAAAACTATGAGCGAAACCATTTTCCCGCTAAAATTATAAAGTATCAAAAAAATTTCTTTGAATGAGATGGAAAACTCATCAGCTGGAGAGGATTGAGTGGCATATTCAAACCAGGAATTCCTCCCATCCTGAGAAAGTTTAGTAGCATTTGGTTTCCTAGATTGGCCTGACCAGCGTTCAATCCAATTAAATTCTGCATCTGAAGATTTTTCGCGATAAGCAGCTGCTCAATTGGATTGTACAGCCCGTCCCGAGGCGGAATACCCAAGGGCAGTTGGAAAGGCATCTCTCTTCCTAAATCCAACCGAGGCATAAATAATCCCTCGTTCGGGAGGAACCCAAGCGGCGTACCTGCATTCGAGGCAATGCTATGAATTTTTGCGGCTATCTCGTCAATAGGCTCGGTTTTAGGCTTTAAAGACTCCTCTTTCATCGACTCTTTCCCAAAGACTTTTTCACCTTGTCCTGTCTGAGCTTCATCGTTTGTTTCAAGCTTCTCACTCTCGAGATTTGAGCTAGCTTTCGATTCATTGGCCGTTGGCGCGGTTTTGCTTTCTTCTTGGCTGGGTTTTTTTTCGCCGTTCCGATGAGTCGGCCTCAACTTACGAGGCTGAGCCTTGAGCTCAGCTAGATTCTCTTCATGTTCTCGCTTCGCGTTTCTAAGCACCTTTTTCATGCTTTCTTCCTCTCTGGCACTCTCAGCGAGAGCTTCTGCTCGCACTAAAACCGCTTCGTCTTGTCCGTTGAAATACGTAGGTTTCGAAATTATTCCTGAACGCAGTCTTGTGTTCGGCACGTTTCTACTCGTTTTTAATACCTCTCTGTGCTTGACGGTCCCTGACTCTTTCCGAGGAGCTTCAGACCGAGCTTCAGTGTTTGTTTTTTTAATCCATTTGGAACCCACCTTGCCTTTCTTTTTCTTAGCGTTGGATTTTTTGCATTCATTCGGATCCATTTTGTCGATCCGGCCTTCTTGGCGATAAATCTTCACGATTGTCTTCGCGGTTGAGTACTTTATGCCGAGTTGAATTGCTGCCTATTGAATAATGGGTTAATAAGCGATTATCTTCACAATATACCTCATAAATGCTCTCGCCGCTCTTATAAACCCTATCAACGAGCTCTTTTCGAACTTGGTTGGGTACTCGATTATAGACTCGAGTAGTGTGCAACGGTTTTTCCGACTGTTTTTCTGTTGCGTCTTCAGCATCGTTCGAGACGTGCTCAGCGCTGTTCTCGCTCACATTTATAGGTTTTTCGAGGTTGGAGGTGGAGTTAGGTATGGTTGCTTCCATCTTGCCTATTTTTATTTTTTTGAGTTTGTATTATTTCAAATTTTTTTTGAGATATTATCTCGAACACTTTGATTGCCGAATCAGAAAAAAAGTTTTAGAATCAATCTGATCAAACGCCAACAAAAAACTATAACATAATAAATACAGACGGTTTTCATTGAATTCTTAAATCTGATGCCTTCTCGAAAGTTAAGTAATTAATAGAAGAATTTTTAGAGGTGGACATTTCGTTCTACTTATGAAAATGAGTAAATTGAGCTATAGAGCTTGAAATTCAGAGGAATTAAGAGTAGCCCTTTAGCGCTGACAATGTACATTAATTCAGAGGCGATATTTTTTTTAGAATAAGATTCTCTCGACGTTCGATCAGCCTTTCTGGCAGTCAATGGAGGTCACCTTCGACTAAAATCTTAAGGATCTAGACTATAGAAGCCAGAGAAGGATTGCGATCGAATCGCTTTCTGACGAATTTTTCTTTGTCTTAGCTGAATCGCAGATTAAATGCTCAGATGGAACTACGGGCTTGGGTTATCTGATTTAACTTAAACCATACATGCTAAATAAAAGAATTTTATTAATTTATTGAAACAGTTACGTTGTTATTTATGGGATCTCCGCGCAACGTACTTTACTGATCCTGCCTCAATTGGAACAATTGACCTGGAATAAAACCTCTGATGGGTAATTGACTTATTAGAAGGCCAATTAACGCTCAATTGCTTTGCTACATTATGAAAAAGCCTCATAATACATGTACGCTTATTTTAGCGCCGCTATGTAATTTGATAATTTCAAAGTCTGAGAATTTGAATTAAAGGTTTTACTTAATTGTTTGTTTGCATCCGAATGAGTTCGCTAGCCAAGAATAGGGCTCTTACCGCTATAAATGACTCCTTTAGTAGACGAGGAACCTGCAATTGTAACAGTGAGATCAAGCAATCTGATCCTGAAGCGATCAATTCGTTTCGATCGAGATAAGTGCATTATTGTTGCGGCTAAATTCTCAGAGGTATCAGATGTAGGCCTATTGTGCTTGATAAATGAGAGCTAGTAGTGAGGATATGAGGAAGTCATTCACATGTAATTTAAATTATGAACGTATACATTAAGTGGGTTTATTTTTGTAGAAACTGGGTGTTTTCTCCTATTACTCAACTTATTTTTTTCTAATAGGAATAATTGAGCGATTGTCCTACTTCGCAGCACCTTCTCTCAATTGAATGCAGCAAGAGACTTCAAGGAAGATGTGGCTTCAATTGCTCTTGGACTCTGACTTCAAATGCAATTTACCTTTGGCCTTTTTTAAGATGCATCTGTTTGAAATTTTTTCTTATTGTTTTAAGCAATTCCCAATTGCCTTGCCATGAGGAGGAAAAAAAGAGCCTAGTTCTCTGCATTGGTGTTGGGGTTTTATACCTCTATTTTTATTCAAGAAGTATGCACTGGCACGTTTTTGATCGGAAAATTACTTTGCAATGGACTCGAGATTTTGAACGGCTGTGAAAGTGAATTCAATTAATCGAGCTTTTTTTAGAATTGGAAAATTAAACTGCATTCCTTGGGCTTCTTGGCTGGCCTTGAAAGGATTTATTGTCCATATTTTAAGGAAATAAGGTGAGTGAGAGAGTCCAGAGAGGTTAGCAATGCTCTAGAGTACTGCTATTTAAGAATCACATTAACCAAGCTAAATTTCTTGAAAAATGACCGAATGCGCCATTTAAAATCTAGTTTCAATCCAATGGCCAAGTAGTTTTCAATTAGAAACTTGATCCTTAAGGATGTGATAGGTTCTGAGAAGAAGAAGCGCCTTACTCTCGTAAAGTCTGAAAGACTGTAGGCTTGTATTCTTATATTAGACGTTCTTCTTGAAATAATTACTGATTGGGCTTCTGAGCCAGTAGTGTTAAGTAGTTAGTAGGATTTGGAAATGGCCCTTTGAAACTAAGTTTGTTTGGCTAACATATCGAGGTTCAAAAGCAATTCCATTGAAATTACTCTCAATGACTTGAGTTATTCAGAATTATTTGAAGAGGGTTTCGGAAAAAAAATAGCCTAAGTATGATTTTCACTGAGTGATTGAATAACTAAGCTGTTTACATCTTAAGCCGAGGGATGGCTGTAGTTTTCAATTTTTTGTTAGATGTTTTCCAGACAAAGGAATGAAATTTCCTTTAGAAAATTCCAAACACAAATTTTTTGAGCATGGCTAATGTTTTTCAGAGTTTTAGACGTGTTTTCCTTCAGAACAAAGCAGCGCTGAAGATAACACAGTAGTTCGAATCCAGCATTAGAAGTCACACAAACCGATGTATTTAATGCAGTGCCTGACGAAATCTCCTCGCAAACGTACGCTCATTTGAGAAAGTAAATTTTGATCTAATGAATCCAAGGCGCTTTCGTTTCCAATTGTGGAAGTTAGAAGACAGAGAACTAGCTGCAAATTAATCTGTCCTTTTTTGATATTATGGTTTTGTCCATTACCCTCATGAGATATTTTTAATACAAAATGGTATTTCCTGAAAAAGAAATGAAGAAATTGAGCTCATAACTAAAACCGGTCCTCTTGCTTAATTACCACTAATCACCCTTTATAATTGAACCCTTTATGTCTCTATCTTTGAACTAAAATCAGACAGCTATAGTCTACAATTGAAGGTGGGCTAATAATTTCTCAGGTCCGAGAATATTCCTCCTTTTCTCTATAGCTACCTATTCAGCTCCTTTTCCCTTTGATGATATCGTCTTTCTCAAAAACCTCACTAAATGCATAACTTCCTAAGTCTTTAAGATTTTTTAAACCAAATATTTCCTTCTCAATTAAGTAAAGTATATTTGAAGTTTTCCCTCCAGCTCATGAATATCCTTAACGACTTCGGCACTGACGTATTCATTTTCCAAGACGTCTTGGCGGGCTCTGCCTTCATTTACCTCGGAATTAGCTCAGCTTTCAGAAAATGGCAGCACGCAGAAGCCGCGACACAACCAATTTATTTCTACACTCAAAGACTAAAAGCCAAAATAACGCTTAATGCTATCATTATTCTGTTCTACATTTCAGTATTTGTCTTCCTCCTCCTAAACCCTGAAGACCATCTCGTAGACTCAATGAAATACGTGCTTCCGTTCCCAATTATCGCTTTAATCCTTGAATCAGACCTCCTTTTGTTCCAATATGCCCGTGGGATCTCCAGCAAAATTTCAATTCATGGATTCACTTGGGTCTGCCTCACGTTTTTCGCATTAATAACCCTCATAACCTACCTCGCTGCTGGAAATGGGCCAAATGATCATGCACCTGATCTCTACATCTGTCTCCTTGAATTCGCATTGTTTACTTCACGAGCAGGCGTGCAGCTCTATTTCCCTCAGGACAATGAGCGTCTTGGCTATACTGAGAGTGAAGAAACCCTCGTTTCTACTAATCGGATCATCACGCTTGACGTTGGAACCGATGATGAAAGTGACAAATCGTTGTCGAGGAGTCTTCTTGGAGACAGGCATAAAAAGAATAATAGCCTTGGTTTTTCTACATCGATTAAATCAGCGAAAAAAGTCAATGGTGAGTATCAATTTCAGATTAATGTGAGCACAGGGAAAAAAACCTATAAAATCCTCAAAACTTACGCTGAGTTCAAGGAGCTACACGAATTGCTGCGAGATCACGCAACTGAAATGAATAAATCTATCGAACTACCAAAATTTGGAGCTCTCAATGCGTCCAACGTGCCTCAAGCCATCATGCAGCTTCAGAAATACTTGGAAAACACGCTTCATGTCCTCGACCCAGTGCCTGACTCTATTTTAAATTTCTTAAAAATCATCAGAGAGGTTGAGCCTAGAAACGACACAAGTCCCAAAAAAATCGTTCCATTGGGCAATAAGGCACCTAACGAGGCTAACATCAATCTCCATGACACGCTACTCACTACTGAAGGCGTGTCGTCTGACAGGCAGGGTACTGAAGAACTCAAAGAGGAAGAGGGTAATAACGATTTCGATAAAGATTTCTGTCCGTATATCATGGTCTGCCTCATCGATTCAAGGATCCCTTCGGGAAGCAAATACTATGAATATACCTTCAAACTCGCATTGAGCGATAATCCAGAAGATAATTGGTATATTACTAAGCGGTATAGAGAATTCAGCCAGCTGGCCGAAGCGCTGATGAACCGGAAAGTAAAACCACCGAAACTTCCTCCAGCGAGAATAATGAAATCCCAAAAAGTTGTTGAAGAGAGGAAAATCGGCTTGACGCGCTTCCTGCAAGTGCTGCTCAACGAAGAGATATACTTGAAATGCGAGGAAGTAACGCATTTCGTGCAATTGCCGGGAAATTTGCAAAAGTTGTTCTTACAAAGCAGAGAAAAGTTTGATTTTTCAAACTGGTGGGTCAGAGTGGTGGAAAACAGAGTCAAGATCCTCCCAAATAACTTGGCTGTTACGGAGTTCGTGATTCTTGTGACTATGGGTACTGCCGACGGATCTTCTGCCTCGCAATACAAAATTTACAAGCGAATGATGGATTTCGACGACTTATACTCCGCGCTGGGAGTTCGGTTCGGAAAGGAGGCTCTTCCGCAGTTACCGGCGAAATTTAATTCATTTTTCACTCAAACGACCGTGGAGTTTAGAATGGCTGGCCTGGAGAGCTTCCTCAACGCGATCTTCAAAATAGAAGACATAGAGGACTGCTTCGCGTTTAGAAAATTCATGAACGCGCCGGTGGCCGAAATGCAAATGCAGAGATCCAGGATGAAGCGATTATCCGCTAATCTCGATTTGAGAGCGAGCAAATCGCGAGAATCGAGCTTTTCTGACCTCGAAGATCAATCGCCTATTAAGAGGTTGGACAGCCTCACTGACGAATTACAAACGGCCCATCAATTAAGACTGAAAAACTCTGAAGTGAATTAGATTTGTGAGTTTTCATAAGAGGTTTTTAGTGGTATAAGTGATTTTTAGCAAACAGAGATAATTGAGTCTCCTTCTTAATAAGGTCTAAATCAATATCTAAAATATAAAATATAAAAATACTCAGAGCTATTTCAATGGTAGAATCCCAGATAAGTGGTCAGGCTCTCGAGATAATCGAAGAGCTTCGCAATGAAATCGCGTCTCTTAGAGAAACTAATCAGAGTAACTCAATTTTTTTCTGCAAGTTCGTGGTTAAGTGACTGAATGTTAGCTTTACAGAAGAGAATTGAAGCCTTTGAAGAAGGTAAGCCTCATTTGACATAACAACTTTCTTATAAGCGTCTTAGAGAAGAAATTTTCCGTGCAGATGGCGATTAACGACGATAATTTTGGGAGTAAACAGCGCTATTGAGCTTTCTCTTACTCGTTATGCAGAGGCGGTCTCTGAAGATTTCCAGTCAGAGAATTTGCAGATGTCTTTACCGGATGAGAAGTCCAGCGTTGAAAACGTTCAAGCCTCAGGCGAAAACACAGGGACTACAACAGATAAATCAGTGAAGGTTGAGCAAAGGAAAAATATTGAGCATGAGAGCGAGATGCAAGGGCTGAAATCTCAAATTAATTCCCTTACTAACACCGTTCGCAGTAAAACCCTCATTGTTTGCTTTTCTTCTCTAATGTGAGGCTATTCCATGAAGTTTTGCTAAAGAAAATGGATTTGTTACAAAACGAGATCGCGTATTTGAAGGAACGAAAGCCTCAAGAAGCTACCGTTTCTAAGCAAATCGTCAGTGAGACTTCCACGAGCCAAGAGTCTCCTTTAAAGAGGGCACAGAGTGTTTTACTTAACACGGAGCAGTCAGGTAATACATTTGTTTACTGGGATATCACATGGAGCGATTTTCAAAGATAATTTGGAGGTGAAGATTACGAGGTATCAGGAATACCCAAGATTCAAAAGAATTGCTGAGACAACGCTTCCGGTGACGGCATTGGAAATCGATTTCTTTGATGGAAAGTAAGAGGTGTTTTTGAAGTGACTGGAGCAATATTTTGTTGTAGGAACTGGAATTATCCGGACGATTTCTTTAAGAAGCTGCTTGTATTCAGAAATACGCTCAGGAGCTTGAAAGTCAATCGGTAGGACTTCTAATTTAAAAGAGGGTTAATCAAGTGCAAGGCTTATGATGGTGAGAGATGGCGATGTGATAGAAGTAGGAAATACTTTTCAGCAGCTGGCTGAGATTAAGGATGTGGAGATCCATGGCATTGGGTATGAATGATTCCGGAATTGCGTTGTTTGAAGCATTTTAAATATAGAAAAAGTGTTAATTTCCCAATAAAAGACGAGACCTTCCTGAGATGGGCAACGATAATGGCTGAAAAGAATACAAAGCTCCAGACATTTGTGCTATCTTACAGGTAAAATGCATTGCTACTATCATTTAATTAAAGGATTTCTGTTGGTAGCGATGGCTTTAATAAACCTGAATTGATTGACAGATTTAAAGAGATATTATCAAAAACTGTGAGCAACGTTATACTCAAAACTTGGCTTGGCGCGAAGTAACCATTGAATTATATTTTTCCTCCATTCATGGCCCTCTAGATAAATGTGGTCCGTGAGAGCGTTAAGATTATAGGTCTTGGAAGGATTGCATTTGCTCCTAGCTCGTTGCTCTTTTTATACCGATAATTATAATTGGATTAGATATTTTATGATGATTGTTGCCTGAATCTCTTTGAAAAGATATCCTCTAATACCATTATTTCTTATGTTCTCATGATAATAGACTTGGGTCATCCGTTTGAGCATAGGAATATTAAAGATAATTGCTCACCTCATTTGATATGAAATGAAGGGAAGTAAAGCTTCTTTGGTTTATGTAAAACTTCTAACGAACGCGTTATCCTACATGGAAGTAACTTTCTTTAGAATAAAATTCTCAAATTATCTTTCGTGAGAGTTGGAAAAAGGCTGTCTCTAGAGAATGCTGGATGAATAGAGTTGAGGAAAGCTAAAATTCTATGCTCGATAATAGAAATGGGAGTTAAGAGATATAGAGAGGTCCCTGTTGACTTAAATAATTAAATCGATAGAAAAAACACTCGAGCTGCTATTTGTGGTCATAAATGATCTTGCCAAGATGTGAGCAACTCGGAAATAAGACTTAAATACTTCTCAGTCAATCTGAATAAAAAAATTTCATAAATTCGGGCCCAGAGTGGGTTATTAAAAGTTTATTCACGTGGTTTAACACACTTTTAAGCATTTATTTGAATGAAATAAAATTTAACAACTTACAAGAACAATTTAGAACGATACTTGATTCCAAGCGATAATTAAACCCCACTGAATTATGTAAATGGCCTTGAATTTCTTAAGAGCCCAGATTTTTCAGAGAAGCTGCAACTATTTTGAATTTGTTGAATTACGCACGGACTATTGCTAAATAACTCTTCTATGTCTTAAGACTTGAAAGAAACCCCAAGAGTATAAGTTTTTATCATGAATTATTCCAATAATTCTTTTAATTACATTTAACCCCTTCACTGCAGGAGACAGCCCGTCGCCTGGCTTAGAAAGTAATAAAAATCACAAAAATCAAAATTTATTACTAAACCAATCAAGTTCAAGGTACTTGGTTTATATCGATCAATTACTACATTTAACTAAGATCCAGAACTCAAATCCATGAGCAAGCCCCTGAACCTCTCTAGCAATTCAAGCACCAATCGAGATTTGCTTCTCAGGAACTCTCAAACTCCAAGACGGAGGATACTACCCCCAGTATCCACCCTGAATACCTCAGGTAACCTCTCATTGCAAGAGAATGAATCTTTAAAAAATCTCTTAGAAGAAAAATCTCGCGCTCAGAATCGCGAACATAAAGCCAGAGGCTTTCGGTTCGGGATCACACGGAAGCCACTGCCAGTTTATTTTACAGATTCTATCGTTGGAGCTGACTCTCGCGATACATCTCAGCCACATTCACCTATCGGAATCCATAGCTACACAAGCTCGCACCGAGAACATAGCGCAACGCGTGACACCAAGGATTCCCACCGCAGCAAGGACAAAGACAGCGACCAAAATCAAAAATCAACCCAAGAGAAACCATTACTAACCGCAGGAGCAGATAAAAACTCTGATTACTATAGTAATCCAGCAAAACTCGGCAACATGTCAAGTCTTCAGAGCCGTCTTGCGACTGAGAGCACAACTGCGGACTCCTCGTCGAGTACACCTTTCCGAAATGTACCAAAATATTCCAAGGCACGCACTTATATGGACAAGGACACTCCTGCATTGACTGAAAGAAGAACTATCCGCTTTATTTCTCAAAGCAACAAGCAGCTTGACGGGCAATTGGCGAACCTTAGATCATTAAGAAGAGTGAAACTTCCAGATATTGATCGTAGTATTGAATCGTCCCGTGTCAATACTAACACTACCCAGCATACAGTTAATTCGTCGCTCATTTTGCTGCAAGAATCTCAAAAAAATGAAGAGGAACAGCTGTCTCCTTCACAAATTCAGGACAATACAACCGTTTCGAATAGTAATCAATCAACAGATCAAATAGACGCGATGAAACTGCGAGGCCGGTCTGTTCATACTAGCAGCTTTAAAAAAATCTCGTTTCCTACGCTCGCGCCTCTAAAAACCGGAAGTATTGAGAGGTCTGCCTCTTCCCTTGAGATCATCAATCCAAGCCCTCCCAAACCAATGAATGAGCAGACTCCGACTGCTCACAGCAGCAAATCCATCTTCTTCTCTCAAGAGGACCCATCAGAGCTCTTTGCATTAAATAAAGACAATCCCATTGTTCAATTATCCCAAACTCCTGTCATTGAAAGAAAAAAAAAGATTCCAAACACTATTGGCATGCTAAAGGACGGAACCTACAAATACTCCAATGCGGTATTGGTCAAGTACTTCGACCAGTACGAGACGAAAATTATCCAGCCGGAATTCATGCAGAGGATCGGCACGATGTGCGTAACTGAGTTGTGGTCAAAAAATAATAAAATTGAGTACGTGAAGCAAATGCGAGGCGATGGACTGCAAATATATCGAAATCGACACAAGGAAGGAGAGAATTATGAGAGTCTATTCCAACCTGACAAGAAACAGCTGCAAGCTAAGGTCAACGATCATAAAGGGTTGAATAATTTAGGTATTGACGATACCAGGGAAAAGATGCTCAATGCGAACAGTCTGACCGTCGAGGTTCAACCGATTGAATTGTTGCTTGAATCGAAAACGCCGATTTTGGGAGAAAGAAAGTCTCTACTAAAAATCCAACCAAGTAGAAAGGAGAAGAATATCGGAAATGCTATACTAGAAGAGGAAAACGAGCAGAGTCCGTTGAGTATACCCTTACGAAGGCATCATGGTAATTTATTTAAGCTCGAAATCAATTGTTTAATGCGAAATTTTTAGATGAGAAGAATCAGCGAGAAAAGCTGAAAGTCATTCAACCAGCAGCGAAACCAAGCCGATACTAACTAATCCTGAGATTCGATTTTTCGTTTCAAAAGGCACCGTTTTTTTTTATTTTTAGAGACCCATGTTTCATGGATCTCGTTAAGTTTGTCAAAAGAAATTGGATCATTATTAGTTATAGTCGTACAACTTACTAAAGTGTTGTTAACTCATTCTTTTTATAAGACCATGAAACTTTCATGACTCGTCAGAACCTCTTATCCTAATTATTAAGGAAAAATCTTTTCAATAACTCCTGTATCGTGTGAAATATGATCGAGTTTTCCGATTATTGCCTAAGGAAATAATAAAAATGCCGTGATTAGCGTGTTGATTCCTTTGCTCAATCACAAAGCATAATTATTTTATTAAAACTTTCTTTAAATCTGCTGTTAACCTTTAAAAGCAGTTGACAATCAAGAAATAAAAATTGTATCACATGGAGAACCATAGTGTTATGATACCTATGTTCAGGCAGTTCCTGGACCCAGGCAACGACGATAAGCCAGACTCGCCGGTCCACGTTGTCCCTGTGAATCGGAACTCCTGTCTCAAAGGCGCACATCAAGACAGAAAATCACTTCAAAATAGAGTTTCGTTCAAAAATCAGTCATTTATTCGTCACACCAACGTTCTACACCCACCAGGTGAGCTTCATGTCTCCTCGCTCTAGTCTCATGCTGGATTGATAGACAACATGATATCTTCGGTCTGCTTTGTCGGTAATAAAAAATTAATCATAACGGCATCAGAGCAAAACTACCTCCTCGTCTGGGATGTCCTTCGCTTGAAGCGGATACTCACGTTTGGGAAAAGAGGTCAGGAGCTGCCCCAAGCTACCAGCGCTCATCTTTTTGATAAATAGAGAACGAAATATACCTTCAAGTGCGCGTTTCCGACTGCGCCAAGTACGTCGCGGCGGTCAGCATGGGGAATAAGATCCTTGTTTTCGACTTCGCCACGAGGAAGCTGATCAATATATACAACTTTAGAATGAAAACGAGTAACTAATCTCATCGATTGTCCCGTTTAACAACCACATAGTATCGGAGTTCCAATTTGCGTCGAATTCCAAATATCTCCTTGCTTCAAATAACAAGGAAAGCATAGTACAGCTATATCGAGTAGGTCCGCAAAAGGAGCAGAGACCTTGTATTTTCAAGTTTAATGAATATGGTAACAGTTATTATTATTTCCTCTTTTCTGAAAGAAAGGATGTGTATTAGATGAACAAGAGGCAACCTCTAAAATTTTAGTGTCGCCGGACGGTCGTCTGGCACTGTCGGTGCAGTCAGACCTAACAATATGGAATTTTAAACGAAGGAAAATCATTGCTAAATGTCCTATAAGGATTGAAAATCCTGCCTTCCCTAATCTGTAATAAAGATTTGTTAACTACATGTAACTCGAATTTGATAAAATTTCAAGGGTGAAGTACGCGTTCTTCTTTGAACAAGGAAAGAATATCCTCATTACAAGAAGAGATAGCAAACTTATCTATTACAGCCTAGCGAAGAAAAGCATTGAGTATACTTCGCAAGTGGGTATGTTTCAATGTCTCCGATGAACAGAGTGTGCTTATAATAATCTTGTTGTTTCAATAGGCGATGTGCTTGCTATTGACATCTCGAAAGGAAAGGAAAATCCTGTGGTAGCTTGCAGGACAGCAAGCAAACTGCATATCAGAAAGGTCAATGACCCTTACTTTGATATCAAACTTCAAGACTATGAAGGTGAGAGTGATGATGCTGGATTTTGCTTATATTTTAATATCTAGACCTCAGAGACCAGATGGCGATATCTCCGGACAGCCAGCTGCTTGTGATAGGGCAAGGAGACAATAAAATACGCATTATTAGACACTTTTTCAGAAATAACCCTGATAAAATGGATGAGATATGCTAAATGTGTAGAAGAGCATCGCTAGCGTAGTTGTGAGCGATGGATGCGAAATTTTCCAATCATTCATAACGTTTTGTTTATTAAATCCAAACTTTTTTGGGTAAATATATTAAGTAGTTTTTTGTCTAGTTTAACAATAGTTTTTTGCTTAGAATTTATTGAATTTCATCAAAAGATCTCTTCATAAAACATGACTCTCATGAATTTGAAACAAGCTATTTTAACAAGGAGAATTTAAAGTCTTCTCTCTTGGTATTTTAAAGAATTCTCACAAAAATTTCGAATTGACACATATAAAAGCTGTATAGTTACATTTTATAGTATGGAACCTCAAAATACTTAGAAAATACCTTATTTCATCATGAAAAGCTCATGTGTTGGTAAAACTGTTTAAAAATTTGATTTTAAACCATACATCGCAGTAATCCTCCTCGTCATCATAATCAGTGGACTGCTGTCTATCATATTTCTTTTCATAAACTGGCTGCATGCTAATGAAATCGTTTGGTTACACACGAATCTCAATTATACTAAAAAAATTTACGCTTTTTTAAAGAAACTGGGAAAATTGATGTCTCCAATAACGAAGGCATCTTTGAGTTTAACATCTTGCTTGGACTCCAACTCAGCAAAAAAACTTTCGTTTTGTTCGAGGATTGTTGACAATTTTTTCTTGTTTATTGCTAATTTCCAGCGATTTCAATCAAAACTTATGGGATTAAGCTTACTATCGGTTTGGATCACTTGGAGCGTGTTTTGAGTCTTTTCCTGGGTCAGGCGAAAATCTTCAAACTGCAGTGTTCCTTTAATAAACGCGTCGTATCGTATCTTGAAAAAATTAATGGGATTCGAATCGAAAAACATACCCATTCAAATCCTAAATTGCTTTTCCCTGGGGAGTGATTGTTAATGATCGTTAAAAATGCGCTTTTGAGGTAATCATATTTCGGCAGCTCAGTCTCAGGCGTCTCTTTCAAAGCTTCAAAGTAAACAAGCATTTCTCCTAAAAAAAAGTAGTGGAGATTAATAAGTATTACGATAAAATCAAAATTATTACGAGGAACTTCTCTACAAATGCTGGCAAGGTCGCCCTTTTTCTTTAACTCATTACATTCAAACACATCTTCCCCGCCTAAAAACTCAACTGCAAAGTATTGTTAGTTGTGAAGAGGAACTTTATTGCTTACCTCCAGTGAAAAAATATAATAGAATGTATCCTAATGACTCAAGGTCGTCTTTCGGCTTGGGTTCTTTTTAGTAATAATATGATTCTTTGCTTTAAAACAACATACCTAGTCCCTCTATTCTTCGGACGCTAGAATAAGTGTTTAGCGGGTAATCATTCAATATGGCTTTCTTCGAAGCTTCCGTAGTTGAAGAGTTCCAACCAACCATTTGATGAACTCCGCACAGACTAAATTTTCCAAGATTTGGCCCCATACCGACTAAAAAATGCTTTGGTTGAAGGCTAGTGTAACAAAACCCAAATTCATGCAACTGCTTCAGCATTGTTATCTGATGAACAAAAGATGAGTGAAGCACTGACGATGTGATCTATTTACTGCAGCGAGCCCGAATCGAGCTATTGTTGGTATACTAAATTTCCCTTTCAGAATCGTGTGAACCTGCGCTAAATTTGGGCCATAGTCTTGCATAATCTTGACATATGTTCCTCCTTTTATCTGAATCAAATACAATTCTGGCAGAGCGACTGATCAAACGATGTTTTTAATTGATATCATTGTAAGGAAATGCCATTGTACCTCCTTGGAGCCGTTCGATTATTTTTCCTTCAAGTGCAGCTTTATATTTGGACTCACTGTCCGTACATTGGCACTATTGGATGTAAGGGCCTCTAAAATTCAATATTGAGCAATATTACCATAATTGCGATTCCTCTACGCTTGCCATCTCGTTGAGCACCTATTATTATGGGTAAATTTGCTGAAAAGCGGGTCTTTTCTGGTTACATCTATAATATTCTCCATGTTTTGTTGCGAGTATGCACTTTGAGTCTATTTTCCAAATTGATTCGCCTGATTTGGCATGAGTAGGACTGGTAATTTCCATATTTCTGCTTCCGGGAATGAGTGTTTTTTAATTCATAACTTCTATTAAATTAATATTCAGTCAATTAACCACTGATTCATAAAATTTTATCAAGGAAACCAAACAAGCTCCCTAATTGTAAGGTTCAAGAGTAGCACTGCTACTGCTTAGGAATTCAAGAAACAAAGTTTAAGAGCTATTGTCTAAATTCGTATTTGAACAGGAAAACATCTTGCCACTTAGGATAGCCGTTCGCAAGGAGAGATAATGAGAGACAGAGCGAGCTAATGTTTAAACTATACTGTCAAGAGTTTGTGGAGCGGGATAATGTTTGAGAACAAGTTCAAATTTAAGACTTGAAAATTTGTTCGGAGCCTCTTCGCAGGATCGCAATTGAGTATTTTTAAATTCTAATTTGGCTCTCTTGAGATTTAAATAGAATTTTCAGAGATTGAATCTTGCAACTAACTGACTATGAATACTCTCTGACCCAAGCAGGATAACTGTCATCTTCTTGCCTATATTGTCTACTCTTTACTAGCCATATTATTATTATTCTTTGCTCTTTTTACATATTGGCGATCATGATCATTTTATTATTGCATTTGCTATGGATTCAGCAAATATTGCATGGCGTCGTTGGTACTTTGGCCGCTTTGTGCGGCTAATAAACTCTTTGACCAAAAATCACGATGCTTAGCTAGTTTGAAAATAAGCTTTTGGGATTTTGCAACAATTTGATTTTTATAAGATGAGCAGGGTTCGAATGGTCTTCAGATGTGTTTGCTTGAAAGTTCATAGCCCACCCTGGAGGTTTCAGTATATAATATTGAGCTGCAAGTTGAACTGCACAATAAATGCAGTATTAGCTGAAATATAAAAAGAGAAACCTTCACAATGGCAGTAAGAATCAGCTTTCTTTATACGTCTGCCTGGTAAACATATGAGAAATAATAAAATTTTTTTTCTTTCCATCTTTCTTCGAAAATTTTGCGAAAGCTATTCTTTTTTCAGACCATTGAAAAATATCTTTTTCTTACTTCTGATAAACTCACATCTTCATTGACTATGACATGTATGAATGCATTTAGTAGAGTTACAGCAGCATTTCGTCATAGCTTCAAAGGCATTAGCATGACAAATTCAAATTCCGATGAAAGAATCAGCTACTGACCGCTTCATTTGTAAATACTACACGCTAAAGAAATTTAATTTTCTATGCAAGAGAAGAAAAATAAATTCAGCGCTCATTGATTCCTTCAGTTTACTGGATCGACCAGCCTGCCTTACCCCTAATGAGTAACCTTAGAATACCTTGACTTGAATTACCAATCTGAGAAATTTCCTCTCGAAGAACACTATAATCCTTCAAATCTTTGACGCAAGGTAGTCTTATATTCATCTGAGGAGGTTCCTTGGAGGCGACGAACAGTCTATGGTGCGACTATTTTAAGTCAAGCAAGTAAATTTTCTTGCAAGGTTAAATTATTAATAAGAATATTGACAAGCATAGCTTCACTCAAATCCGCGTTGCCTTAAAATACCTTGTCGGTAATAAACAAGGTCGCTTCGCTGAAATGAGATAATATATCATCAGAAATTTTAATTCTCTGAGAATCTTCATCTAAGTTGTTACAATGGCAAGTCCTTATGACATTATTCCTGGAAAAATTTTCCTGGGCGGAATCTCAGCTGCCACGACTCAAGAAACAGTCTACGAGTACTTCTCGTCGTTTGGTGAGCTAGACGACTGCGTTGTGATGCAGGACCGAGCTACCGGTAAATCCCGCGGATTCGGATTCGTGACCTATAAAGATCCTCTGATAACGAGCATCGTTCTTTCTCAGACGCATGTTATCGACGGTAGAGTGGTAATATAATACACTGGAGAAAGAAGTTGTTTTATTTTTATATTTTTAATGTTATTGCTTAGATTGATTGCAAAAGAGCCGTTCCTAGAGACCAAAAGAACGAAATTAATCGAGAAGAGAGTTCAATTAGAGTGAAGAAGCTCTTTGTCGGTGGTCTATCGCTTAATACTACGCAAGAAACTTTCAAGGAGTACTTTGAGCAGTTTGGAAAACTAGAAGATTGGGTCATTATGGTGGATAAAGCAACTGGAAAGCCTCGAGGCTTTGGGTTTGTTACCTTTGAAAGCGAAGACAGTGCTGAGCTGGTGATTTCGAAATACTATGAGAATAAAATCGACGGAAAATGGATCGAGGTGAAGAAAGCGCTCCCTCGAGAAGCCAGATCTGGCAGTGTCTCGCAGACTTCGACGGCAAATCCTTCGCCATCAGTGAGCGCCACTTCATCGAAGAAAAATTCCCTCAATAGTAACGAATCAGAAAACGATTTAGATATCGTACGGAGTATTTTGATGTCACAAAGCACAAAATACCAAGGACAAAAGGGAGATGTGGACAACAGTGATTTAAAAGGAAGCGACCAACTTCATCAAAATGGACAGAATATTGGTCAAGTCTCTGACAAGGGTTCCTTTTGGGAAAAGTTAATTAGGTCGGAAGAGAATGAAGGCATTTGGAGCAAACCTCATTGCGTTAGAGAAAGCAACCAACAAATGCCGTATTACTATCAGCAGCAAGGATTTTCGGACTTTAGGTACCCAGGAGATCAAGAAGCCGGTTTTCCCTTGAATTCTGCAAATACCAAATATCAGGGCATCAATTCCAATATGGATCCGGACATGAATTCAAGAGGCGGAGGCTTCAATACATTAATCCAGCCATTCGATATGAAGAGTCATCATAACTACGAGAAAAACCCTTCAAATTTCCAAAATTCAGGAGTGCGAATCAGTACCGCTGCTTGGCAAGAGTCTCTGAATCCTGGAGTCTTTCCTTCTCATTTACAAAGCAACCCGTTATTTTTAGCAAGCGCACCGTCTTCCACCCAGTTGACGACACAAGCATTGCCTGTCAAGAAAACTGAAAAATATATTCCTTTGTATTGACCGAGATAGGTTCTCTCGCCCGGTAAAACTTTCTTGGTGTATGTATAAAAATCGCTGCCTTTCAGCGGGATAATGGATAGAATGAGGTAGATAGCATAAGTTAAATAATCTGTGAAATGTTTGAATATGTGCGTATTTAATCAATTCAAGACTGAAAATTATTTATAATAGAAGATTGAAAAATCGGCCATCCTCGAGGAAAATAGCCAACAACTCTTATGCTAGTACCAAAAAGAGATAGTGCCTTAGACTTATTTTGTATCAACCATGATTTAAGCATCGGTATGCCAGACGATCAGGAAAATATACCAGAGTCAGTACGAGCGATTTTTCATTAACTGTAGAGAAAGAGTTTTACTTGCTCATTCGGATAAAGTTCCTCTCATTGGTATTTGTAAGGCATTAACTGAATATTAAATAGCAGAGTATTTAATGGAATAGTTACAAACACTTAGGTATGCGAAACGAAACATCTTCTCATAGAAAAGTTATTAGTCCCGTAATTAAGATTTCAAGATCAACAGTGAGCATCCTATCAGTAAACTCGTAAACCTATAGAATGTAGAAATGGTAGAAATTTATCAGGGTTGATATCAAAGAACTAAACACGAAAATTGATATTGCGGCAATAACTGCAGAAAATCAGACCAATTTCCTCAATATTGACGTACTTAATTAAATTCAGAAACGCTTGAATTAAAGATTAGCAATCTTTTGCTCTAAGTATGGTCCGAAATCCTGCATATGGAGACTCATGGCTAAGTTTCTCAGGATCTCTCTTGTGCGGCTAATTTAAATTTAACTCGGAAGAAAAGGATTTAATCTTACTATTGTTCCGCTAGTTCCCTCTGAGCTTCGCGATACAGCTGCCGGATATGCTCAAGCTCGTCGTTCAAGGGCTTTAGAACCTTAGAAATCTGAATAATGAATTACAATACCCTACATTCCCTTTGTAAAATCTTCCGAGGCAGAAGTTCCCATTTGCTTCCATCACAATCGAATCGATTCTGTGAGTCATCCGCTGTATTATTAGCTCTCTGTCGTATTTTAAAGACTGGCCTGGTATCTCGTGTAAAATGCGAATGCTGAAACGCGTTTCCATATCTATAAACGGAATCAATGTAGTCTACAAATCCGCATTTCTCTAGCTTTTATTCAAAGCAATTAAACAAGATTTCCTGTGGGAGCTTACCTGCACAAGAAAAAGGAACCAATTTGAGCAATTTTCAAATAAAGGAAGAATCTCTGACTCACACCGAGTCTTGTCTTTAACAAACAGCAAGCGGCCGTCCTCGCTCCAATCGATGATTGTTTTGTACATATGGTTCTACAAAAACTGTTTTATAAAAATTTATCATGGGCCCTACTTCAAGGACTCTGTAAAGGGTATAGAGAAAACGATCGTTGCTGAATGACATCCAGAGAGATCGGCTTCGGTTCAGCTTCTCTCTGAGAGTTGGGGTGGCTTTAGCTTCCATTTTTGGATAATTATTTGATAATTTTTCTTGATAGATTTTGCAATAATACACTTTACCTAACGAATGACTTAAAATTTGTCAGATCCTCTCGTTCTCTGTTAAATTAACTGAAATAAAAGGAAGCTTGTTTATTTCATATTCTGGTTCGACTCAGAATGATTTAAATTTATTTGGAACCGGCTCAGACCAATCAATCTTTTGAATTTTATAATCATTATAACAGCCAATTAAATCCTGAGTGTTCCGAATTAGAACTCAATATGTAAATTTGCTTTGCGTTGCTTTGACTCAACCAACACGTAATTCTTAGTTGGGGTTTCCTCTCACATTTGAGGCAGTCCTGCAAGAGGAATTTTGTATCGTTCTGAATTCATTGGTGATTTCAAGCTCAGAGTGAAGCTCCATTTCCAGATGATTGGTTCGGAGAAGAAATCTGTTTGAATTTTATTCCACAATGTTGGGTTATCCATTCGCTAGTGATGAAATATGGGAAGTTAGTCATTGAATTAAAACCATAAGAAACAATAAGAACGATTATTTTTCACTCTGAAACATGAGATTAACTAACTGATTTGCTTATTAATAAGCCTCGATTTTGGACTTAGTTCTCTGCTGTTTAAGTAGTAATGCATTCCTGTAGGCTTATATCTGTTTAAATAGTTAAATAGAGTCAAGTAGGTAGTGCGGTCTTTAGTTTTAATTTTTGTTCGTATTCTTCACCGAGATAATTTATTAAAATCAAACTTATCAAGTATTTTGGAATTAATCTTTGAAGAAGAATTTTCTTTTTACTAACTTGTTAAAGCATTAGCGCACTAGATCTTATCCTCAATTGTAAACAGTTGGTTCATCCATCGTTGAGTATAGATAGGCCTTTATATGAATGCAGTTTATAGCTCGTGAGTCTCTCTATTCTCTCTGAAATGACATTTTACATTGGTTTCTTGTGCTCATCGTAAAGTTAATAAAGCTTTGTTAGTATCTCAATGGTACTCACTCTTAATAGGATTGGTAGGTTAGAGAACCTATTGAATTTCTACAAGTTAAGAGGAGCTGATTAACATTTTGGATTGATCTATCAAAGTAAGTTTATAAGTTCGCTAATCTAATTAATCATGGAGAGAACTCTGGTGGTATCCAAATGACTAATACATAGAGGTAACCCTACTGAAAAAACAGGCTCATCTATGTTGGTTTCTGCTTATCTTATGCTTGATACTCCCAAAACTTATCAAAAAATAAAGGGGGCTCATTGCTTCAATTCCGATCATTAACTGCATTTTTCAGGTCTATTATAGAAATTTCATGTAAAGCTATTGACTCGACAGCCTCTTGTGTTTTAAGTTCAAGAGGAATCATAAAAGGATTTTTAATTTTTCAAAAAAAATTAATTATAATCCAAGTCTCAGAATGAAATATGAGATACCTTAACGGTACCTTTATTAAAAATTATCTGTTTGAAATAAAACCACGTTTGTCTGCCAATCATGCATTATCAGATCATCAAGCAAGTCCCTGCGCTTCTTCTCAACTACCACCCTAAAGGCACAATGAAACTGCCTTTTTTGGGCGAAATTGAGTACTACCAGCACAGATTCAACGACTCTTTCATCATTCGAAAGACCGTTTCCACTGTAGATTACTCTTCAGACGAGCTCGAGATCCTGGATAAACTATTCGTGCTGCCTCATCCAGGGTTGCTGAAGGTTATCAGCTACCAAGAGCTGGCCAAAGATCGCTTTGAAATCTTTTTCGAAGGGATACAAGGGAATTTGCAAGATGATCTTCTAACTCGGAACAAGCTATCTAAGAATTATACCGATAGTCAGCTAATAGAAATGCTGAAGAACCTCTCCGGCGCGCTTGCTCATCTTGAAAAGCATTACATTCCTCATAAGCAAGTGACATTGGAAGCAATCTTAGTAACGTCAAATGGAGAAGCGAAGCTTGTCCACCCGCTTCTGGTGGGTTCGAGGATCCCGACTTATAATAAAATCTTGCAAGGATATAATGACAAAGATTTGAAATTCCTGCCGCCGGAGGTAGTGGATTGTTTGATGGATCGAAAATTGTTTCCTGATACGGATCCGTTTAAAGAGGATATTTACAGCTTAGGCGTCTGCTTTCTGGAAGCATCGAAAGTGCGTTATAGAATGGGTAGTATGAGCCCAGGGAAAGATCGATTGAACGATGCTGGCGCGGTGAAAATAACTCAGATTATTCATAGAATGGTGGAAGAACGGCCTATCCTAAGAATTGATGCAGCTTCTTTAAATAAAATGCTTGGTTTCTCGCAAGAGATTACAAGGTACACTTCGCATGCGCAGGAAGACAATTATGTGTCTGATGTAAAGCTTATGCTTGTGATTTGTTGTTATAATACCAATTGAAGCGATTAGCAACGGAAGAGTCAAATCTTAATACGTACAGACGAAACTCCCCGCAAGGAAGACGGTCATGGCGGTCTGAAAGAGGAAATGAAGAGCCGATCAATTTCTCAAGTCAGGATATCGACAGCGCTATTCTCATGGCAGAAAAGATAATGAAGACAGACCTCAGCGTAATTATCTTCGTTTTATCACCATGCAAATTGACAATTCATTTTTCCTTAAAATAGAACGTGAGGGAAATACTTGAGCAGAGCCGGAGTACAATTCGAGATAATTCTTTGAATTACACCACAAGAAAAAGCGCGAGATCTCCTTCGCCTGGTCATAGAAGATACGAAAGCTACAGATATATATAACACATGACCTTTTGTCAACGACAGTTAGTTTAGTTCTGTTTTTTTTATACCTTCATTTTTGATTTTTTTGGAAATGTCTGCTAACTAAGATAATTCAAGCCACTGACCCCCAATTCACTTTTTTCTTATCGAAGAGGAATCGTTTAAAACTTTTAAATGTTTTGTAGACTTTCTCTTAATGTTACTAACGATTACGAGTTCACTTAGATTAAATTTATAAAGTTGTTACTAAGCTTGAATCTTTTCAGCAACCATATAAATACTGCCTACATGAACCTTTAATTTTTTACTATAACTGTTCAGGAAAGTCTTAGCAACGTTCGGGTCATGTCTGAAAGTCGAATCAATGTCTACCAGCTGACTTCGATCGATCACTAAAACTCCTCCTTTTCTCAGCATTTCGAACAACATCTCAAGACTAGGCTTCATATTTTCACCATGAAAGCTGGGACTATAAAAGATATAGTCATAAAACACCCTCTTTTCCCTGCTTTCTTTGGCAATAACAGAAAGAGTGCCAGTTCTTACCGCGATTTGCACATCTTTCGATTTCCCCTGAATTCGGTGCAAATTCCTCGTAAAATTTTGATAAAAGTTCTTCGAGTCCTCTTTAGGCACATAGACCACATCTATTGCTGATCCCGGAGCATCAATCAGATAGTTTCGATGCATATACGTGCTCTCACCTTCAAATTCTCCCACGATCAGCGCCTTTTTAGGGCCTTTCTTCCCAAAGATTTTCCTCGCAGTGTCTATGACTAATTCGAAGCGGTAGATCATAACCTGGTATTGTAGATCAAGATCTTTCAAAGACCTCTCTACGATAGCTGGGAAGAAACCGTCCTTTCTGCAGGTGTTAGGCTCAGGCACGGATTCTGAGTTTATTTCTAATTTTTTCAACGGAGAGAACACATCTTGTTCCTCCTCGAGCTTCAACTCATGGAAGTAAATCCCATCGTATTTAAAATAAACTAGCGCTGCCTTCGCGGAGGTGCCATAAAGAAGCCGGCTTTTTGTCGCGTTATCGAAAACAAGCGAGTTCTTCACCTTGCGCTTGTGGTTGAAGAGTCGCAGGCCATTTTTGCTTACCAAGATGAAATTCATATTCCCTAGGTTCATAAATTTTTCTCCTTGCTCGCAGTGGATATAGTCAGCCATTTCATCTTGCAATTGCAGAGGGGCGATGCCGAACGCCTGCATTGAAAACTGGTTGTCGTCGAGACAAAACATGATTTCGCCTCTAAACTCCATTGATCCTGAAAAATCTCCCTTATATGGAACGTGACCGACCTCTTTCCAATACAAAACATTGGGGTCGTGTCTCTCGCTCTCGTCTTCGTCGTCGCTTCGAAGTTTCCGGTAGAGCGCGCGAATCACGACCTTATCAGTTCGTATTGCTCGTTCGAAGTAATAAACTTCAATACTGCTCTGGTAGTCCACGCTTTGGACGTCGATGATTGAGTTAGCTGTCAGTGTGATTAAAGGAAGGTGATAATGAGGAACTCTGTAAAGCAAGAAGACCTTTTTATCAGAGAGAGTTCCGTCGAATTCAGAAGGCACAGTAGCGTTGAAAACCAGCGCGAGGAGTTTATCCTCGCTGCAGAATTTCATGATTGTAAGGCGGTTGGGAATCCCATGCAAACCATGGAGTCTTACAGCAGAAATGAGCTTTCCATCGAAGACGCTGTATGATCGGAGAATCAGAGTAGCCTGCTCCCAAAACACACAGCTAAAGATTCGAGCGGATTGAGAAAAGGCGCATTTGAAGAGTTTGAAATTAGCTGGTGTGTCAATAACCTGCATTATGTTCTTATGATCAAAGAGCATGAGCATAGATCCATTGTTGGCAAAGAATGAAGCCCCTGTGTAATGAAAGTCAAAATTTTGGAGGTCTGTGGGCGACAAGCCTTCTACGAGTGGAAAAGGCAGCTGGACACAGGCTGATGGAAGGATGTGGGCGATGAAGAAGACGAGAATAAATGGGAAAAGTGAAAGCATAGTGATGGTTAAAATATTTTGTAAGAGTTTTAAATTGATAAAAACCTTTAATTTTTGAGAAGATTTTTCTGTTAAATTTCTTTCTGGTCACAGGCCTAAACTTTGGGCTTTTCATCTATATTCTATTCTCTTCTGTTATGCCTGAGACAAGTAAGACCTATCAGAGTTAATATCTTTTAATTCTTTTGATAGCTGACCGTTCAATTTCCATTGATTCATAATAAAAAATACCTGTATAATTTCATCTTTGATCGAGTAGAAGTTATTAGTTTAATAGGTTTTTCATAGACAAAAGAGTATGCAAACGAAATCTGTTGATATTGTAAGTTTTCAATGCCATGGAAAGCAATAGAAATGCAACACGAATTCGATATGAATAGTGAGCAATAAAATAAACGATCAAATTAAGAAATGGGAGGCGCTGTTTGTTGCTGCTCCAAAAAAGCCAAACCCGCTTATAAAACACAAGCTATCCGGCGCTACTCAATCTCTATAATAGAGACTAAAGTCTTCCAGATCGACGAAGTCAGTTGTTTAATATATTCCTACCTGACTCTCCCATTACTTCTAGTTAGGCAAAGAAGCAAACGGGATCTTAATCGATATCGAAAATCTATACCAAGATTTACTGGAAACCAAAGAGGAAATACTGAAATTGAGCGACCAAAAAGCCATTTTCAACGCTATCGTGGCTTTCATTTTCGCTGTGGCTGCCGTGAAGAAAGATCGATTTCATGAAACTGGTTTCGATATAACTCCCAACTACCCATTTATAATGGTGCAAATCAACGACCCTAGCTGCAAGGACCTGAACGCATTTAAGGCTTGCCTCGCCAAATATTTAGGAATTCTGCATCAAGGGATCCAGAAGCTAGATGGGCTATATTCAGAGCTTCTTTCAGTCATCGAGAAGCTGAAAAGTAAGGATATAGCTTAGTATCACCTGACTAAGTGATTGAAAAATAGAGGAGCTTCCTAACTGTTTGCAAAACGCGAAAGACCGTGGATTATCGACTCAATTAGCGTAATTATTTATATGGTATTGAGCTCTGGACGCTTTGAGATTAGGTCGAAGGCTACAGCAAACTGTTGGGCTAACATAAAGCATATTGAAGCGCGAAAGCAGAAAATTGATAAAATACGAAAGACGATTCTTGAAGAGAGAGAACATTTTGTTAACGCTGTAATTCCGCATCTGAAAGAATCATTACTGACGGCTGAAGACATCGCTAAGGCAGAATCCAATGGATCATTGGTGTCTATTAAGACTATTGGCAAGAAGTATTTTGCTTCAGGGAGAAAAAGAACCGCCTCTGTGAGTGAGAATAAAATCTAAATAATGTTAGTACTCTTTGTATTGGTGGATGGGATGTGGATGAGCAAGCCTCCAAGATGATGAATCCCTCTTTGTGACGATTTCTCGTGTTAGTTTAGAAAATTTAATATTGATCGCTCCTAGCAGTGATAAACTAAATTTTCTTGTGGATATGAAATTTACCCATTTGCATGCATTAATTAATGAACATCATCTGTCTGAATATATAGATACTGAAACCAATTTTGTATCGCATCAATGTGGCCATGAGAATATAATGTGTCTCAATCTCGCTGCACCATGAAAGAGATAGAATATGTACACTTGTAACTGGAAAGCAGCAATTCCTTCTGATTGAATCGTAAGCTCTTCATTTCTCAAAAAAGTAAACTTTCTAATTATAACCCTCAAGCACATACACTATAGTATGGATTTCGTTACAACTTGAAAGAATTGCTCAATCGATTTAGTATGACACAATTACAAAAAATTCTCAGTACCAGTAGTTAGATTTTTAATAAGCAAAAAACGTGTCCATCTCAACTCAGTTTCTATGAAACCCAAGAATGATCAAATCAACTTTCATCTTGTAATAACTCTCTTTCTTTCTTTTCAATCGATGGAAATTGAAGACGGACCACTCTAATATTCTTCCCGGTATGCACGACAACTATCTGATCTTTTTTCATCCATCTTATCGGCAAACTGTAAAAATTTTTCGTCGTCCACCTAATCGCAACATTTTCGATTGGTTCGGCGCTTTGCCGTTCGCATACCTTCACTCCTTTAACGCATTTTTCTATCCAAACGCAAGCTTTTCCGTCTTCTTCGGCAATTAAAAAATTTGCATAGGCGTCAATTTTCGAAAAAAAATCTACTTTCATCTCCAGTTTCCCAGTCCCTATTTGCCCCGTTTCCCAGAATTTGATGCAATTACCCTGATTCGAGACAGTCACGATGTTTCCCGTGGCCAAAACTTCGAGGAAGGAAAACGTACCAGGCAACCCTACCGTCAATAGCAGCTTTTTTGTGGTTAAGTCAACGATCCAGACTTTATTTGACACTTGTTCTAAGCAATACAAAATGTTCCTTGTTTCAGACGCTTTCAGTTGAGTGAATGAAATCGAGTTGGGATTGAACGAAATTTGATCGACTAGCTCACAAGATGGTAGCTCCCAGATCCGAACGCGCGAGCTTGACCCTCCTGTGAAGAGATAGTTATGAAATAAGGTCAAACATATAGCCGACGAGATGTACTCGAAAGGAAGTATCATCATCATGTTTTTTTTAAAATTCCAAACGTAAATTGTCGCTTGCATCAGCCCTTGACATTGAAGGCAGCAAACAGATCCACTCGAAGCGTGTATCTCAATACGATTGGCGATCCGAGAAGGAGCCTCCTCAGTGTTGGTAGAGGTGACCTTCTTTACGTGTCGAAATGTCCGAAGATCAATGACTTCGATTCTTCCAATAGTGGAGGTAATTGAAAAAAGGAGTTTTAATTCTTCCAGAATCGCAAAGTCTCGGATTTCTTTTGCGTGGAATAGAGTCTTGGAGCTTTGTCGTTTGGTCTTGGAACATGATGGGTGGGTGGTTTCCATGAGACCGAAATTTCGCAAAATTAACTCAAGAATTGATCCATCGGATTTTAAAATAATTGCAGCTGAGAGTTGAGAGTGATTTGTGGATATTGATGATAAATAATTTGTTCAAATTGTTGCGAAGTTTTAGGTGAGACGAATTAAGGCTCTATATTTCAGCGTAGGATTGGTAGGCTGCTCTCGAGGTTTTTTCCTCCACCAGAGTGTTAAAAACATTGGTTATCTTTTTAGGACTAAGATAAGATAAAGTGGGCATAGGTTCAAGTGGGAAAAAACTGCTTTATTGTGAAATGAAATCAAATTAAATGAAGAAGGTTTTATCGACTCGATGAAGAAGCGGATAATATTTCAAGTGATGAATATCCGAACAACAGTACAAAATACGTCATAGAGTCAGTAATTGTTTAAACCTAAATAACATTCTTAATGTCTCTTTCTTCATTCAAAATTCTCTCCTTCAATTGAGACATGAAAATATATGCTATTGCTCCTTTGACACCAAGAGAACTGTCTAAGAGGCCTAGAGTTGCCACCCAAACGGATGGAATAGCTATAAGTCGAGCACTGTCAATTTCGTCCAAGAGCTATTCTTGCTGAGTGCTACTGCTCCTTCATCACCAATAGAATTATTCCATGATAGATCTAAAGTTGTGAGGTTCGTCCAAGAGATATTCTCGCTGAGTGATACTGCTCCTTTAACACCAATATAATTAGAAGAGAGATTTAGAGTTGTGAGGTTCGTCCAAGAGCTATTTTTGCTGAGTGCTACTGCTCCTTCACCACCAATCTTATTCCATGATAGATCTAGAGTTGTAAGGTTCTTCCAAGAGATATTATTGCTGAGTGCTTCTGCTCCTTTAACACCAATATAATTAGAAGAGAGATTTCGCTCTGTCAATTTCGTCCAAGAGCTATTCTTGCTGAGTGCGACTGCTCCTTTACTCCCTACTTGATTATTCTCCAATGTTAAACGACTGAGATTGGTACAAAAAGGATCCTTGCTAAGTGCTTCAGTGCTTCTGACACAGATTCTATTATGCAACAAATTTAGAATCTCAAGATTGGTCCAAGAGCTCTCTTTAAACAAGATTTCAGCTGCTTCCTCATATAGAGTAGCATTAGATAAATCTAGACTTTCAAGTCTAAACCACCACAATGTTTGGCTGAGAGCTGTCGCTTCATCTAGACCAATCGGATATCCTTTCAAATGCAGACTCCGAAGATTAATATACGGCTCACTGCATAATTCGATTAATTTCTGTTCATTCTTGGATAAAATAATTTCTTTGATCTGTGCGATAGTTGGTCTAGGGTATTGTGGCAACTCTAATTGATGAAGAATTTCCCTTTCTTCTTGAGTGAATCCGAAGTGTGATAATTTTAGCTTCAATAAGTCTTTCAGGAGCAAATTCCATTCCTCTTCTGAAACTGTTGTGACTTCTTGCAATTGAGTTGGGATTTTTTTGTCATTTCCGATCTTGTTAATTAACGATTTGCTTTCTTCTATCCATTTATGTATCAGCTCTTCATCTATAAAGGATTTAACGGAAAATGCCTTCACAATTGTCGCGTCGTTAACTCATTTTTTTGGTGGAGCCGATATTCTTCAAAATCGCTGTCGAATCCAATCCCAAACAGATAATAATTCACAGCCTTGAGATTTTCAAATCTCTTTTTGGGAACTTTAACGGCAAACTTGCCTTCTAAGATTTTGATAAGTTGAGTCATCAGTGTCCTAAGAACATTGCCCTCACTTATTCGTTTGCATTTTTTCTCAAGAGTGGATTCGATGATTTGCTAAAATTGTGAAAATTTATTGGATTGCTAACTAATAGAATAATGACTTAAGAGTCTGCAGTATTGCTTGCATTAACATTTTAGATGTGTTTCTGCCTACTTCTCCTTCGATCTCAGCGAAGAGAATAAATTTATCTTGGTTTGCAGTCATCAAATTTATTGTTTAATTGCTTACACTTGTGAATTTAGTATACATTGTGAAATTCAATTTGTACTCGATTATTTTATATCACTTAATTGGAATTTTGCATTATACTTGGAATTTGCGTGACTCTTGGAAATTTGATTTTGAAATTCCGCTATAAAATCAACCGAATTTGCTAACGATAATAATATTGATTCGCAAAACAACGTGATAGAATATCTCAAAAACTCCCTTGGCACTTTGCATACACATCACAATGAACCAACATTATAAGAATGATATATCTAACAGTGAGAGCACTTTTCAAGTCTCTCAATATGAAAACCAGACAGATTTGAAAAACCAGACAAGCAGGACAATGTTTCAAGACCATAACAATTTCAGTGATTTTCAAACTAACTCTATTCCAAGAGAAAGCAATGAGAGTAAAGAGGAATGCAATACGATACTCTTCACTTTCAAAGTGAATGACCTAAGAATTCGAGTGCAGCCTAGCCCTCGTATCCCCAGACTGCTCAATTCTGAACTTTACTCATTCAGCAATTTCTCTGAATGGGAGATCATTAAAATTCAGATACAAAGTCGAGTAAATCTCTGCGTAATTCAAGAGGAACCTGTGAATCTTCGAGCATCAGATATTGATGAGCTACAAGAGATGGATATCTTAGACTGCTACAATTTAGCTGCAATAGAAAATTTCGAAGTCAAGGACATCTCAACTACGAACTGATTCCTGCTTCTAAGTATTAGTTTTAAACATTTGAAACATTAAGTTCTCAAAGAAGTAAGCTCCTCTACAAGTATGATAATTATTTGTATATGAATGAATCATATTCGTATTTCATACTATTGATCTTTGATTTCTGCTTCATAATGAATGTGATTTCTCTGCTCTGAATCTCATATGTTAGCCTTAGTATGGGGATACGATAATAGAAGCTGGATCTCACTGTATCACGTTGTCTTGATTTGGTTCAATGATGTAGAGGAGTTTTATCATTTATTTGTAGTTGAATAAATAAAACAATGTAAAATGAATTGAACTGAGGCTTAAATAAAATATCAAAGGCAAGCTCAATCTTGGTTAACTCCTATCGAAGATCTCAGCCAATTTGAGATAGAAGACAGAATCATGAAACATGTTTCAGTATTTTATTCGCGCTGCAATGCAGACCTCTCAGAAAAATAATGAGAAAATCCCTTGTCATTGAATGTGTATCCATATTCTCAAACCTCGGATCTCCGTATTAAAATGTCTTACTTCCAACGGCAATTCTCAAAAGAAAGAATTATCGCAACAAAACACCCGCGTTGCTCTTTACACTTATCGCACTGTCACTAATTTGCTCTACTGTTCTTACACAGATTTGGTGAACTTAATTCCTGGCAAGCAAGGAATTAAGATTCCTTCGAAACTGGATAATTCTATTCCGCGAATTGTTCTGTATCGTTCTGAAACTGTTTGTTTAGTTGGGAATCATTCTGGTTAAAATATCCAGCATTGATTAATGTCTTAAACTTTTAGTCAGTAGTAAGATTATTCCATTAATATATATTCTCATCATTTGGAGAAGCGTATAATTAATTCAAAACATAAATTGCTGTATTCAGTAAACAATTTTCTTTTGTTGAAAAGCACTTTCACAAACAATGGAAAGCCAAAAGTTCAAAGGACTTAGAAAGGGCAAAGTGATATTCTTTAAATACTTGAGTTTTTACTTCTTATTGCTTCATACGATACTATGGTACCTCGGGCTTTACTCCAACAAGCTCTTTTCGTGTATGATTGCCATGTCTTTATGGAATTCGCCTCTTTATCTACTGGAGCAGACGAAGCCGCTGCTTGCACATTCAATCAAAGCTTGCATTATTGGCGCTTTTCCAGCGGTACTAATGACAGTTGTTCCGAAATATTGCTTCTTGAGCATTATTGTTCATTTCCTCAGTATCAGCGTGGGTTCCAACGAATTGAAGCTTCAAAAGATGCGAGTCTTGCTCATCAGCAACATTACCGCATGGTTTCTTTGCTTTCTGTACTATCAATTTCACACTCTTGATGAAGACGAAGCAAAAGAGATTAACTATTTTTTGAGGAATCCCCATTCGATAACTCAGATGGTGATAGCAGGAGTTATCAATTATTTCCTTATCTTTCCAATTTATCAGAACAAGCTGACTGAAGTGGAAACTCACGAAAAATATGAATCGACCCTTCTGTCGTTGAATAAGGAACTCGAAGAGACAAATAGTAAGCTCACTACAATGAATCGAGAGCTACAGGAAGCTTTGCAGGAAAAGGAGAATTTCATCCTTCGATTTTCCCATGAGATTCGAAATCCGTTGAATTGCTTACTTGGAAATGTCGAACTCTGTGATGAATATACAAATGATACGGAGTTGAAAGTGATGTTGCAAGATGCGAAAGTAAGTGGAGAAATATTGCTTCAACTTCTCAACAATATCCTCGACTCTGCCAAAGTATCTGCTGGAAGACTAGAAATCTCCAGAAATTACTTCAAGATCAGAGATTTTCTGGAGAGAGCATGGGTTATTTGCTCTGAAATAATTAGAAAGAAAGGGTTGTATGGTTGTCTCTCTACGAATATCAACATGCCGGAGGTTTTGGAGTTCGACAGTCATCGAATCATGCAAATTCTGATAAATACGATCTCAAATGCAACGAAATTTACAGAGCATGGAAATGTGAAAGTGTATGTTGACTTTGAAGAAGGTTCGGTTATCAGAGCCGAAGACATGAAGCCCAAGCACGCTTATTTGTCTGAGGTATCATGCTTGATTACTAATAGCGAGGTGATTCATCAAGAGGAGCTGGATGAAAATCCACGAAATAAATATGAGTACTTGACCATCAGCAAAAAACGATT
>ENA-UOTX01000459-UOTX01000459.1-compost-metagenome-genome-assembly--contig:-NODE-459-length-43479-cov-7.238768_pt1 | contig 43479 bp, 40 predicted proteins | sample MGYA00238143_ERZ746982 | MGnify/ENA primary metagenome ERZ746982 (study PRJEB28758, sample SAMN06268862) | compost metagenome | isolation source: single cell | place: USA: California, Emeryville, Joint... | reverse complement strand
CCAATACAGTCACGCAAAATCTGAGTTATAAACCGATTCAAAATGTTAATGAGAGAGAGTGGATTAAGAAAGAGAGTGCGCTAATCGAAGAGATAAATTTGACTGATCTTAATATCAACCTCCCTGCTGGATCGAAATTGCATCTAGACGAAGAATTCCGTGCTCTAGGAGTAGTAGCTTTGGAATTTTGTGGAGTTTATGCTGATAGAATCGAAGAGATACGGAAACAGAAAGAGAAAGCTCCTCTTTCATACCAAATTGCTATGGAAGATTTAATTGCAGAGAATAAGTTACTTAACGCTGCCTTCAAGGAGTTGCTGAAAAAGACGATAAATTTGGTTGAAATGCCTAAATTGCCTGAAATAAAGAAGACGGTAGTGGTAATAAAAGACTATGATAATAAGAATGAGCAGGAGCAAGAGAAACTTATCGAACGAGCATCCTCTCAAATAATCCACAGATCTAAAGGTATTGATTATTTTTTGATTTATATCCAAACAGTTCTTACCATTCACAAGATGAATCAAAAATGATCGCTCTGGCCACTCAGATCAATAATAACATATACGTTTCAAATATCGAAACGGGATCTTTGTATTCTCTTTTCGGCGGAGCTAAAGCTAGTGGCAAAAGTAACTCTTCAATGGAAACCATTCATATTGAAAGTGTGGTTTAATAGAGGATTGGACTCATATTCGAGAAATTCCGGATTCAAATTTGCTTGTTTCGCTTCATCATACAGCTGATTATGCTAGTTTCGAGCTGGCAGATATTTCACATAACAAAGAGATTAAAAAAATACTCCCTGTCTCTCACGAACCAATTGTCGGAGGTAATATTTCATTTGATGCTTTGTTATAATCTGAATTAGAAGTGGGAAGGGGAGACATTGCATACAACGCTTATACCAAAAGACTTGCACTTGTTTCAGTTAAGTTGCGAGTCGGCTATCATCTCTACAACGTCGATCCTTCCGCTGATAAGCCAACAATCGAACTCGCTCGCAGATCGAGATGGGTTGGAGACAGTACTCTAATCGATTTTTCATTCTCAATTAAAGATAATCATTTTATCAAAAGGCCGCATTGAGAGTTTCGATTTTAATCCTGAAGGAAATCGCATTGCTGTTATGAATATCGCATCAGAGTGCCGAATCGCTGACGTGAACGAAGATAAATATTTACTCAGCTTCGGAGCAGGGCCCAAAGGTAATTTGAGAATCACTCATTCAACGTATGCTTGATGTTAATGGTCACAATAAAACAGATCATTACGCTTGTTGTCGGTGGAGCGTAACAGCAGGCGACCCTTTTATATTTCTAAAATATGATCAAACTCGTCTGAACGCATTTGAGGTCGAAAAAAAGGTCCTGATGATTAGACAAGGCTATCGGGTGCTCGAAACATATAATGATCGTGACCGTAACGCCTATCTATCACGATATCTAAGTTCTAATGGTATTCAAAGCGATCTTTTGGATTGACCCTTCCCCAGAAAATCCGAATTTATTGGCGACTTGTGGGAAGGACTGCGGTGCCAAAGTGTATGACCGTAGAGCGAACGAAATTGTGAGAAATTTCAGTTGTCACACAAGTAACGTGATTCGTTTATGAAGTATCATCATTGATTTCACTTTCAAGATTGTGTGTATAGCGTTCGTTGGAGCAAAAGTGGAAACTGGTTAGTAACAGCTTCCCATGATCAATACGCAAAAGTTATTGATATTGGAACAAGCAGCGTGATTCATAAAACTAGAGCCGTTGTTGATCTGCGTAAAATTCACCATTTCCTTCTCTCTTAATTTGCATTGATTGAACAGAGGCAGTATTTTCAGCGTGTTTCGTTTAGAATCACAAGATCGACAGGTATAAAGATAAACTAATCTATAGTTATTTGTTTCACTCAATGAGATGCATTCCCAAAACCATTAGAAAATTCATTTCATATCAAACTTTAGTAACAAACAGGAAAAGTTATTCATCCCATTCTCCGAAATTTCTGCCGATTATTTCATATCAAACTGAAAAACTAAAACTCATCAACTTTTTTTGTTAGCTGTACCCCTAAGTTGGATTCAAATTCCAGGATTTCAAATTTTCCTAATTAGAGTATTTGCGTCAGTAATGCTAGGCTACTTTGTGAAACCGTGAACTTTTCTTTAAGCGATCTTGCCTCGAATCGCTAGCTAAACAAAACAGGCAGACATAGCATCTCCTTATAATCAAATGAGGATTAGGAAAGTTGATAGGTTACTTCGATCATCAGATTCACCGGTATCAAGGATTTTTGAAGTTTTTGATGGAGAAAATAAGCTTGATTCTCCCATTTTATTTCTATATTATATACTAAGATATCAATCCCTCTACACATATTTGAAGAACACAATTATATAAATTAGTTTCCAAATCCTCAGCAAAAACTCCCCAGCCCTGGAAAACTTGAATTACTTGCTGAAATTGTCGAAAATAGAACTTAGATAAATCGGATTTTGAGATTGTAAGAAATACTCAATCAAAAATCTTTCATAAAGTAAACGAGAGAAAAACCAAAAAATATTTAAAAATAAACCCCACGCCAAAAAAGACTAAAATTTGGCTAGCGGAATAACATATCAACATATTGAACAACTCACTAGGTTTATGTATTCGTACGATTCGAAATTGTTCTTAGTGTTCTCTCTGGCAAGCCAGGTGATTGCTGTTCATGCTTGTCAAATTGAAGGCCATCATCTCCTAAAAACAGACCTCCATGCAATTCACTCATTTGTTTTAAATTAGCTCTAATTTCATCAATCTATTAATCAAAAAAATTACTCGATTAAATGAAAAGCCATTGTATATAAGTTTACCTCCTCCTGGAAATTTTGATAAATCTTCTGATAGACCGCATGCTCACCATCTTGAACTCCTGATAAACAAAGCGCTCTACAAACATTTTCAGTTGAGGTTTAGGTCTTGTTCAAAAAGAATAATCATTACCTATTCAATGGGAACCAAGTTATATCTCCTCGGTCTAATTTCTCGCGGATATAACTTTCCATGCCAGTATACTCAGTTTCATCTTTCGATTTTAAATAATCGATGTAATAAGCATAATTCCACATGTGATGCTCAATTTTAATGTGATTTGCATAGCTTATCGCAGAATCTGCCTGTCTTTCGAAAGTCTCTCTACAATAATATTATAATTCCCTCGAATTTGTATGAAAAGCTCACCTGGAATGTCCGCAAATGAAACAAAAATCGTTAATATCTCTCCTTTTCTCTTCATCCTTCTCTCTCATAGAGCCGAAAGTATCGATTATAATACCTAGCACCAACTGTTATGAAGAATCACGAATATCATTCGTTACCAGCCAAGATACTGATCATGAGCACGAAAACAAGCATCGTTGCAAGGTAATCGTAAATAAATCTTCCTCCATTGTAAAATTGTGCTATTGAAGAGCATTTTGTGACTTGAAACATGAATGGAATAATTACAGCTATTTTCGTTGTTCAACTCGATAAGAATGCCACCAACACCTCCGTTTCCTTTGAACGTGAAGTCGATATTTGAAAGGAAACAAATTAGCACCGAATTGCAGTACCCATCGAAATCGCGGTAGAGATATTGAAAGGCAAAGAGACTGAAAACGTATTCCGTGATCAATAACAGCACTATCAGCAGAAAAATCGATCTTTTCGGCTCCCAAACTGCATACAGCACATCTCTAAGCGTCGGGAACCGTAATAGAACCTCGAGCAAATGGTAGGCGAAGAAAAAATGATGCAATGTGAGTCCGATGATTGCGAAAACAATATATCCAATGTAATACAAAATATCCGCGTTTTGCATGAATTTGAATATTGTTTTGATGACTCGGGTGACAAATCTAACGGCATGCTTTATAATGCCTCTTTTCTGCTGCTGGGTGCCAGGAGGGTCGACCCAAATCACCTTTAGGAGCAGGGGAAGTTTCTTGAGGAGGTAAAAAAGGACGACGAATGACGAGCAGAAAATCATTGATATTCCCATAGCATCGAATATCCGATTTGTTTCTAAAGTAAAAGGAGGTATTAGGAGACGATAAAAGAGTTTCTAGATCACCGCTGTGAGAATAAACGTCTGAATCAAGGAAAAAGATCGTGCTGTACCAGCGCGCATCTTGCCTGCTTTGTGTTCCCTCGGGAAAGAACTCGGAGTAGGAGAACAGAACGAAAATATTCAGCACAATGCTCTGAAAACGATAGTCATTTAGAAAAATGGTCATTACAAGCGAATTATACCAGGAAGAAGGCCAGGTCCTTCCATAAGTGGACGAAATTGGCGAAAATAGCAATGAATTTATATTTCGCGAAAAATTGCTTCAGACTATTTATTGTAAAAAGGGTTATGTGAGCAGTCGAAGCTAAGTAGAGTTACGCTAGCTCGTGCTTTGCGATTTCCATTAGACTTGGAGTTTTTTCGATAAGACCCGAAATCTTCGATTTGAGCGAGATTCTGTCGACGTTCTCATGAAAGTGAGCCTTAGTTTCTTTGGGCAACTGCTTGTGGTGCGGCATCAAGATGAAATGAACTTTTTCGATGGTATTGTTTCTCACGACCTCGATGTTTGCTGAGTTTCTCGCAAAGAATGCAATACCCTTCAAAATTGGCAATTAATTCCAGGTATTTTGAGGAAAACACTACCTCCTTGATCCTTTCTTTCATCTCAATAGCATTTCTGATCTCAATAGCTTCCTTGATTGCATTCTTGTCTTCCTCACTGCGAATCAACTTGAATTTCACGGCGTTCTTGACGGTTTTTTCAACGGTCTTTTTCATAGCTAATTCAAAATAGCATTCGTCAGTTGTTTATCGATAGATAAGATCAAGTACAAGACACTGTCGAAAATCCAGATTTTAGCAGCGTAACGCCGAATTTGCCGAGGTCTCCAATCACATTATTGCGTAACAGGCCTCCGGCTCCTTTAACCGTCTTGGTGAATTGTAATTCGTCGTTTATCTCGTGAATCTCATCGATAAAATCTATTCGTTCGCATAACAGCAAATTAAAGCCAATTCAAAGCAAATTGTTTTTACCAATATCCGAGTCCTGCACGTTCGCTCCTATATACGTTTGAATAAGGAAATAAATATAAAATCCTGTCTCAAGGATCAGCTCATAGTACTCCGGAGGCTTATTCTCTTCGTCTTTATCAGGACTCGATGCATACTATGGAAGAAAGACGCTTTTCAACTCAATATCACTACACAAAATTTACATGTCCATATGCTTTTTCAGTCAATGAGTCTTTGTACATGTCTTTATACTGCTTATAAATCTCAGCGATATTTTTCTTCAAGATATCCAAAGGAATCGATCTCATGATCCTTCCGACCGTTTTTGGTGTTTGCCTCGACTCCCAGAGAGAGTTTAGCAAGATCATACACTTGTATTTCAGCTGCGCGATTTGCCATGGCTGCAAATCTGAATATCTAGTGCTGTTTCTACTTATTTTAGAGAAGCCTCTCGTGAGTGATTTCCTTGGGTTCTTCGCACCCGGAGAAGTCATCAGAGTCCCCATTTGAGTCGTGAGTGTTTCTTCATCTACGAAATCGTTAGTCGGGGCCGCCTTCGTCTCTCTCTAAAGGAAACTTTTAATATTCAAGTTACGAAGGTAGTCTTACGCTTAGAATCTTGTAAGCAACTTCAAGGAATTTCCCATCGATAAGAGAAATTTGGTTCTCAGGACAAGGCCCTTGGACGAATTCTGTAAGCGTATCAAGGCATTTAAGGATGTTTTCGTAGATTTTCTGCGTCATATTCGAGGAGTATGTCAGAAGAAGCTCAGTAATGATGGCAACTAGGTCGTAGCTGTTGAAATTGTTTTTCTGGAACCTAACGTAATTCTGTAATTCGAGGTAATGCCCTTCTGTGAAGAGCTGCAAGAACCGTAATATTTTCTCAACGATTTTCTCATTCAGATCTTGCCTGTCATCGCTATTCTCCTCTTCAAGTTGAAATAGGAAGAACTGTGTCCCTTGCCTGGAATTATCGAATAAATCCTCACTGCTCGGCTGTGCATCGGCCTTCAATTTATCAATTTGGTTTTGAATAAGCGTGTAAAGCCTTTTGAACATTATCTCAGAACGAGGGAAGGAAACGCAGTAGTCGTAGATCGTTTTCTGCACTTTTCTATTTCCACCTTCCATAAGCGCAATGCCAAACTTGAGGAAAGTGTCCAAGAGCTCTTCCTGGATTTTGAGATTGTTTGGGTCCGATAAGACGCTGAGAATCATTTCCATCGCTTCTTCCTTATTCATGAAATCCTTTAATATGAGAAGTGAACATATATGTTATAAATGTCATTAAAGAATAGGCTTACTTGTATAAGCTGTTTGTCAGGAGACTGTTCGATGATCTTGATCAATACTTCCATCGTGCGGATCATCGTGCGTGGGTTAGCCTCCGAGTCAACGCCTTGTTTCAGGTACTTTATGAACTTTTTCACGATTTCGCGGATGGTTATTGGTTGCAATTTGTATTTTTTCGTCATTTCTTCAGGGAAGTATTTATCAAAATTGATAATCGCTTCACTCAGGACCATTTTTTCCTTTTCTACCTCCTAAATTACATGCGTTAGAGCTAATCTGCCCAAGTTATTACCTGCAGATAGGCTTTGCTATTAAGAAAGAGATAAACAAATCTTTTCCATAGTTCTCTCGTAGGACACTCCCCTCGTTCGCCTTTCGCTTGTGAGTTCGAGCGAGTTTTCCTTATAACACTGATAGCTTTCTGAATATCTAAAAACTCTTGCTTTTTGTTCTCGATTGCTTGGATCTTCTCGGCAAAGACACTTTTATACGTCTGGTCGTCAAAGCAGGTTCTTGCCAGCACCGTCAAGTCGTTAATAGATCTTTCCCGGTAACTCTTGGGGAAAAGCAGCATTTTATTGCAGAGTGAGAAAATTATGTCGTTGAAGAGCTGAAGGTCAAGTTTCTCATTGATTTCGGTGTGCCTACTGTTAAGGAAAATCTTATCGACGTACTTCACAAGGAAAGGAAGGAATTCGTCGAATATGTATTGGAGATACAGCGCAAGATTCGGAGTTTTCTCATTCAGGCCTGCAATTTTTTTGTTTTCAGCGACCAGCACGGTAGCCAATGACTCGTATGCTTTTTCCCATTCAGGAATCATTCTGTAGTCGGACTCGAGGTAGATGACTCCGATTAACTCAAGAAGCTTATTTCTAATGTAATTCATTTGATCGAGGGTAGGACGAGGAATATCTTCGCTTTTTTGCGTTGGCGGGTCAGATTTAAAGCTCTCGTGCTCCTCATCGCCAGTCATTACCAGAGACCATTGCTGTGTATGATCTAATTGCTCGGTTGTATTTAGCAGCTCTAGGAGATATATCAATGGGAAGGCCTTCCTGAGTCTAGCATGGGAGAACTGCAGTTTCTCGTTCCCTCGCGCGATGGCAAGGAAAACCTATCATCACAAATATAATGAATATAAAAGTAGGAAATGAAGCGATATGTACCTCGAGGAGTTTTGCGTGGTAAATTCCTGGTTCATCACAAGAGTGTTCGGAATGCACCTTATCAATAAGAATTTCAGGCGTGTGATCGTTCTTTTTAAATAAGAATTGCAAGTCTTTGCCCGGCTCTCTTTCTCTTGCGTAGAGTATCTCTTCTTCCTTGAATTCAAGAGCGCGGAAGTTTGGCAGAAGTTTATTGAAAATAGCAAACTGGTTGTCGATTAGATCAACGCCTTTTGCGGTTTGAATGTGCTAATGATGTATTGCAATGAATTAGATACAACCGCTCCTGCGGATATAAGATGATTACCATGAGAGGTTCAAGATAAACTGCCCTTCGTCCATGTTTTTCGATCGTTTCAAGGACGGTCGTCAATATCAGCTCCCCGTAGTTCTCGCAGACATATCGGTTATCTTTACAAATTTCGCAGATAAGCTGGATCTGCCCGAGGTCATAGTCCAGATTGCTCAGGAAAAGCTTCATTTTCTCGCTCAGGGTTAGCTGATTTGCCTCATTTTCTTTACAAAAGTAAGTGAGGCATTCATAAGCCGTTTCGAAGAGCTGTGCCAGCTTTTCTTTGATTTCCGGCGGGGAGTCGTCTTGTCTGAACGCCCGTTTTAAATGGAACATGCCATTCTGCAGTAGCTCGAAAATCGCTTCATGACCTTTCAGATTTCTGAAGATATTCTGGTGACCAACGTAGAGTTCAACGATAGGAGGCCCACCACCTCTTTGTTTCATGATTGCTCTATTTGATTAGTTATAGTATAAGACATTCGACAGATAAGCCTATTTTCTTACTTATATAGAGGGTTGTTTAAATCCGTCGAAGCTGCTGTGGCTGGATTTATGGATTTCTTCTTCTTCGTCCTGATAAAGTAGCCCTTAAACTCATTGAAATGCTGGATGATCTCTTCGAGTTCTTCCGCCTTCCCGCCTTTATTTGCATATTCAGCAAGCCAAATCTATATGCCCCATTATTATAAATTAGCACTACGATCAGTGAGTAATAGAGCTACCTCAGATCTTTCGACAAGGAATCTCACGTCCTCCACCTGCGTTTTCATCTTCGAATAGACCGCGATATCCTCATTGTCAAAAAGCACATCAATATCTTTTAAAAACCCTCCGAGCTCTTCCCTCTGGCTGAAGCATCTCATTATAATATCCAGCAAGGAGTGCTCAAGCTTAGTATCGTCAGTATTTAAAAACGTAACCAACAACGAAGGCAATATCTCCATTCCTCTCTGCTTGCTGCTGCCTGGATTGATGTCCTGAGCAAGTCTATCGAGATCAGGGAATTCCTCGCTCCCAGTAAAATTAGTAAATGAGAGAATTTTTGCCATTTTTTTCTTGCCCACGCTCTTCATAAACGTCTTAACTCCCTCAAAAACCCCAGTGTTTTTCGGCGCATATTTCTCATCGACTTCAGCAATCCCCGTTTTTGTAATCGGCGGGATCACTCCCAGGCTCTGCGAGTTGATACTCATCATTAAGCTCTCGTTCACTTCGAAGATATTCGAAGAGAACAAGCGCTTTCCTTCTTTGATAAGGATATCATCGAACCAGCACAAAAAGTTTTGAATAAGGAAATCCTGGCGCTGGCTGATCATAAGCAAGAGAATCTCCGATATATATTCTTTGATCTTGCTTTCAACTTCGTGGTTCTCGGAGATTTTCTCCTTGGCTGCCCCATCGACGTGGTATATTAGGCTCAAAAGTCCCTTCATCAATGGATTATTGATCAATTTCTTATCTTCGTTTGCTTCGCCTAAACTCTTCTCCGCAGCTTTCCTTTTCTGTTTCCCGAAGACAGTGCTAGTTACGATGCTCGCTAACCCTTTGCCGATATCTGCGACGTTTGAAACGACGGTGGTGAGGGCTGAGAGCATTTTGTTCTTCTTTTGGGCTTTGGCGATTTTTTCGAAATTTAATTCTAAAGAGAAATTAAGTCATCATTACAAGAAGAGAAGCGATCTTACCTCGTGTGTTAATGACGAGATAAGTCAAGGCAGGATTAGTTTGATCATACTCAAGGAGTCCAAGCAGCTCTCTGACGAACCGAGGATAATAGGTTGGTTTTTTAAGGATCCTAAAGACGTCGAAGCTGACGGCTTTGAGCAATAAAAAGGCTATGCGCTGGATCAGCTCATTGTTAAGGAAATCATGGACGTGGATTTTTGCGTCTCTGTTGGCGTCACTGACGGCTTGGCATTTCTCTTGGAGCTGCTCTCGGATTTTTGTTTTAGTCGTATTGATTATATTCCAGATTTCCTCGAACAGCGAGGAAGAGAAGAGCTCTTGCATAATCTCATAGTTTTCATTAGATTTGCCTTTTCCAGTGATCCTGGAGATGTCTATGAAATGCGTTTCGTCTATTGTGCTTCTTCTTTTAAATACGCGGCAGCCAGATGGCCTGGGAATCTCGTTCAATGGTTCATGATCGATGTAGAGAGATACGACAAGCTGGCAAAACACTGCTCTCATGCCTAAGTTAGGTCAGCGATCCAGTTCTCAATGGCTTGGTAAATTTTACTCAATGAAAGATTCTCGTTGTAGATCTGCTTAAACACGAACTCAACAGGAAACTCCTTCTCGAGCTGAGCTTTCCACAGGTAGTTTCTATTGAGTAAAAGATCTGAATAAAATCTCAACTGCTCCTGGAAATATCCTAATTCTTTTCTATATCGTACAATCTCGCCCTCTCTGATATCATCAGTATGATTTAGTAAGGGCAAGAAGAAGATAACTGATTACTTAAAGCACGAGTTAATATCAACAGAATGGTCTTCTTCCATGTTGATCAAGAGATCTCCATCCATGCTATTAATTTCAATTAATTTGGGTAAAAAGGCCAAATTGTTTACATTTTCGTCGGAATAAAAAGATTTCGAGAGATTTGCTCGTTCGTTTTAAAAATATTAAAGAAAATTTCTTGGTTTATTGACATGCCCTTCTCTTCGAAGCAGCTCAAGCAGCGAAAGAACTTTAAAAAATGCAAAAAACGGGTTCTGTTTGCGTTGTCGTTCAGTATCTTCATATAATGGTGGATGAGGTTGTTGTTTATACTATGAGTTGTCTATAGCAATCCAAATTAGTACAACAACCTCACAACAAGAGATCACCTTCACTCTGCTGGCAAATGTCTTTTTCTTGCTCTTCCTCGCACCAAATACGATTTCCATACCCAGCATTTCGATTTTTTTAATCGACTTAAGAGTTTCCATTTCACCAGTATCATCATCATCTTTCCCGTCTTCAATCAGAAATCGCTTCTCTGGATCTGAAGTGAGGTCGTATTTCCAATCTTCAGATATTTCGATGAGCAAGTCCTCGTTATCTTGGATAATCTGGATCAAAAAGTTGGTCGCTTCTTCAAAATATTTTATCTAATTGCTTGTAAGCAATGAGAGACCAGCTGCAAATTACCAGGAATTTGATGCGAGGGACTAAATAAAACAAATTTTTCTTATTAATTTGATTTCCTTCACAGATTTTTGGCAATAATCGTAGAACCTCTTTAATCACATCAGCTTTCATCTCGATTATCTTCCTCTCAATAGGATTATCCTCCCCTAATTCAGCGATTAAGCTCGAAAACTGCTCTCGTTGATCAGTATTACCGTGTATAATCTTTTTCCTAATGATTTGCGCAAGAGTCTTTCTCCTTTTGTTCTGAAGAGCAACAGCAGGGGCAACCTTCGCTTTTCCATACTTTTCAATCTCCTCAATGGTCATCGACTTGGCGAGGATTTCTATCAGAACTGTGATAAAATATTGCTCGCGTAGCAGCTTTTGTCTGAAAATATTGGGCTGGCCGAACTTCTGATCGAATGAGCTGATAAGGATTTTATTCGTACAGAAATTTCGTAAAATATTCAGCGTTTTCATGACTTTTTGAACCTTGTGCTCTAATTTTTGGGCCAACCAGGGATTCATTACTATTGCATGCTGATTCTAATATATAATATATTAATGAGCATTTGATTTTTTATGGAAAAGCTATTATTTACCTTTCTAATGTCGTTCCAGACGCCCACGTAGTTTTTCAGTCTTGGAAAGCAAGAGACGAGAAAATTAGTTTCCCATACCTCATTCATATTCGCGCGATCGATCTTGCAGATGTCTTGTTCTTCCCAGGTTTTATCCAGTGTTGGTGTTGGATTTTGCGAGCGTAAAAACCACTGTGTATTGGCGGTGACGACCTGTCTTGGTGACTGAGGTGACCTGGTAGATTTTTCTGCTTGGATCAGGATAAACGCATCTTTTGGAATATAATGCCTTGCTTTTGAAGGGTCTTTGCCTAAAGAAGCTGAAGGCACGGGCACAAATCTCCAGAGATCATGGTGATGGTCGTTTGCACTTGAAGTGACGAAATAATTCATATTGGCATCCTTTCTCGCAGATAAATACAGCCCCGACGTCACGTTTTTCAGTCGGAAGCAGTGGTCCCATCTCACCAAGCCTCCGATCTGAAGAGTCTTATGCTCGAGAACCCACATACCGTTCGTATGGCCAACATAATGCTGAAAATTGTCTGTAGGTGCTGCTTTGATGAATTCTATCGAGGGCACTTGATTAATCTCCATCTTAGTGACTAACGTACAATTAGACTCCGCGTTATTGATCCAAACAACATCTCCATAAGATAAATACTCCTCTTGATCATGCGCTGGCCCAGCGAACGTAAATATCTGCCACCTCATCGAGCATTCTAACGAGGCATTCACTTCCCTTTTATTCATCAAAGCTCTATTCTCCGGACCTCTAACATCCAAATCATTGCGCGACTGCACCAGTCTCACGTTCTTATAAAACTCTGGACTCTGATGATACGTGTCTTCGAACACATTTCTTACTGAGGATTGATTATCTTCCACAAAAATCTTCGTTGAATTGATAAACGGGATTTTCTTCTGAAGAAACTGCGTATTCGCAATGTAGATATAATCTCCTGAGTAGATCACTCCATTGGACTCCTTCTGATGCTTGAAGCTCGGCACGAATTTGAAAACTGTCCACTCGGATGGGTAATCAACGAGCTCAAGTTTGAAATGTTCTCGTTCAAGCTCTGCTTCTTGGTTCAGAAGACTCAAAAATTTGTTTGATGCGACGTGTAAGAACTGGATAGGCTGATCGAATGGTATTAGCTTGCCCTGGGCTTTCTCATATGTGTCTAAATTGAATTTGAACTCAGAAAACAATCTATCTTTCAAATCTTCTGCTATTTCTTGCTTTCTGGCTTGGGTTATTGTGTCTCTGGAGATTACCTCTTGGATATTAAGCGCTTCTTTCTTAACACTGTTGTGAAACGATGGGTAGATTTTGAAAAGACAACGATCAAATATTCCTCCAGTCCTTCCTTTGCTGCTATTGCGGAGAGAAAGCGTGGTCTTTACAAACCCATCCGAATAGATATAGACATCCGAGTCTCCTTGAGGACTGAGATATACGACTGAGCCATAAGTCAATGGCAAATGTTCAAATTCTAAACTGCCATTCATATTTTGCAGAAGATAAAATTTTTAATGCACCGTAAAATCACAAGAGAGAGCTAAATCAGTAGATTTATTAATACTAAATCGAATAGTCTACGGCTGGCCCAATGCTAGTGATCAATAAACTTCTCTTAGGTTGTCGAATGTACTCAACGGGTTATGTTTTTTTTGTGAGGTACGTGAAAGGTGACGAAGATGAACATTTCAGGTCATAATCCTATATTCGAGTTATCTAATCAATAAAAATTTTTAAATGTACTGTTATGTTTTTATTTTTAAGATAGAACAAATTTCTTGAGGTCTACGGCGACAGGAAAAACGTTTTCGCGAAGAGATGTTCACATATTGAGGTTGGACCTATTGAAATACTGCTTTTTGGAAACAAAAGCGACAGCTGATAAGAACATAGGCAAATCAGTTAGCTTTCGAAAGAGGATTCTTAGGTAATGTGACAAGAAGGCCGTCTAAGGAGGTATGATAAGAGATTGTAACTGTAAGAGAGTTTGAATTTGTGAAGATACAGCTTTCATATCTGGATAACGAAAAAGGTTGATTCGATAAACATAAACAGGAAAAATTAGCTCTGACGAACAAAAAAAAGCTATTTTTATTGGGTTAACGTGTTTTTTTTGCTGTCGCATTGGATAGCAAAGCCTCCAAAATTCGATAAATTTAGAGATTTTAAAGCGTTTCAAATAATCAAATCTTCGGGTTGGAATAAAAAATATTTCCTGGAAAAGACTCCGGTTTTTAATTTCAAACTTTCCTGGGGATCATGTTTAAAGCCTTTCGCTTATTTTAGCTTAAAGAACCTAATGTATGTGTGATAATAGCGTTAATTGTTTCGCGAGCTCTCTTCAAAGGACTACTAATGAAGATTCTAAAGATGGCTGGGATATATACTGCTAATAAGTAATCTTTTCCCATCCAAGCTCTTTGCTACTATTATTAATTGACTCCTATAGCATCTTGAAGAAGCCTAGGTTCGCCAAGTTTCAAAAAAAGACCTGTTCTTAAGGCATTAATCATCGAAAGTTCGAACTACGATGAAACGGCAAAAATAAAAACAGAAGGTTAGATTGTAGTTATTATATCCAACATAAATTCATATTGGTCTTAACTGTCAAAAATTTTTTTGGGTTTTTCCCTTATTACGAATACTCTATCCGTACATTATGAAACTATTGGCTAAGTTCTCGCCGAGTCCGATGCAACCGACTTCACTCGAACACTCTTTTTTTGGTCATTCTTGGCTTTGGAAATTTCTGAGTGCATTCAATACAAGAATAAAGCTTTGGCTCACTGTTTCCATTCGTGCTGACGTTGACTGATGCGCTTGGCAGAGCTTTTCCTTCTGATCTCAGAGGAGATTTATCCATACTGTCTTTCATCTGCTTCTCAAGCGCCTCTTTATGATTTTTTTGACTCCTCTGAATTGTTAATAACATATTACTTTTCCAAAACACTAGTAATTCATTCTTACGTCCTGATCCATGCGATTTCTATTAATTTCGTCTTGGTGGTTCTGCTGATTCGATCTTGCTGTTTCCAGGTCTTTCAGCTTCTCTGCTTTCATTTGCTCCTATTCAAGTCATTTGGATAACTTTTCAAACCTCTTCTCATACCTTCCGCATTGCTTTCTGAGCGACATCCTGAGCTAAAGCCTCTCTATACTCCTCTCTCATCTTACGTTCATTCTCTAGAGTTTTCTTTTGTAGCTAAATTTTCAACCATTAAAATGATTTGAATTATTGAATTAGACTACCTCTTCCTCTGCCTTGGCGATCATAGCATTCTTTTGGCGGGCAGCTTCTTTCTCTTCCTAGTAACAATTAATATTGCGATGATTCTAACGGCAGTTACTTTTAGCCTCTGCTCTTTTTCCATGTTCTTGCTATAAATTTGCTCCTCCAGAATGTGAGATAAAGGCTTTGAATTATCTATATAAGGGTTGTTATAAACCCCGCTGACTTGAAGACTCGTCCCTCCCGGGTTCTGTGACGATTCTTTTTCTTTTTCCTTCCTCTTTTCAGCCATCTGCTCCATGAGGTTCTCTCTCAGCCGCTCTCTCTCCGCAGATTTATTCGCTTGTCTATTCTGAATGAAATCCGGACTGTGCTCTCTGAGCCCATTTATCGAGGTCTCGTATGGTTCTCTAGACTTTTCTCTTTCTCGCTGTTTGTTCTGTCTCGTCGCTTCGATCTGGTTCTGCAGGCTTTGCTTGTGATTTTCAAGTTGATCCCTTTTAGCCTGCTTTTTTTGATCTTCAAGTTGTTTCAAATATGCGTTCGAACGATTAATGATTTCGCGATCTGAAAGTTTATCATATTTTTTTGTGTCCTAGTTAATTTTAACCCTATAGAAGAATCAACAGACTTCCAGATTACATTGTCCGCCTGCTTTTCTTGGATGGCTTGCTCCAGCGCGTTTTTCAGCTGCTCTTTGGTAAGCCGTTTTTTCTCATTGGCAACTCTTTCTTCCTCCTTAGCTAACCGGGTTACTTTTTCCACTTCGGCTTTCGCCTTCTCTATCTCTCTCTAATCGAACAGACATTATTAATGAATAATCTGTCTACAGTGATGACAAATACCTGTTTTTCTTCCTTCTTCTTCGCGTCTTTCTCTTCAATTTGTCTTTTCAGCTCGCTGCTTAAGTCCCTTCTGTTTGTAAGTCTGGGATTCGTATACTCGCCTGAAACATTCAAACCGGTTCCAAATTCCGGTGATTTTTCTGCGCCACGGGTTTTCTCTTTCTCCATCTTCTTCTGCAGAATCTGGTTTCGCACAGCATCGCTAAACTCAGCTGATTTTTCTCTCTTGGCCCTGAGCCGACTTTCTTCGCCCTCGAATATTTTATCTAAATGCCTCATTGGTTCTCCACGCACGTTTTTCCTGCTTTCAGAACGCTGTTTTTCTCTTTGCTCCTTTGCTTCTTTGTTAGCCAAAGCAACCTTTCGTCCTTCTTCCTTTTTCAGTGCTTGCAGTTCGTTTTCATTCTCTATCATCTTTTGATTGAGCCGAGAAAATTGCTGTTCTATCCTTCGAGCTTCCTCTTTATCTTTTCTCGAGTTTTCCTTCTTCATTTCCTTCATCTTAGTATTGACACAGACATCACAGAGCAAGTCCTTTCCTGACACATCAGAAATTTGACTGCGCTGGGACCGCTGACTCAGAGGAGGCGTCCTAACCCCATCATCGCAAGCAGCTCTTTGTTTTTCTAATGTCAACAAATTTAAATTATTTTTTGCTGTAGCTGTTCTCCTTAAATTATTCGGCGTAAGGTCTCGCTTTCTTGGCGTTTGCTGGTCTCCATCATTCACAGCGTGTAAATCAACAGCGGACCTATTTAACGCTCGTTTTTTCAGGTAATAAGGACTCTCTGTGACAGGAGGCTCTTCGCGCCGGATTGAACTCCCTGGACCATATCGATAAACCTTCTGAGACTTGTCTCCGTTTCCACCACCGATAATGAAATGACCATTTTGCGCAGATTTGTTACGAGCTGAGGTTTTCTGTGGAGAATCTCTTAGATTGAGCTGAGTATCCAGCTGCCTATTACTGCCTCGCTGGCTCTTTGGCGGCGATTCGAGAGGCTCATCGCCCTCGTTCTGTTTGTTCTCCTTCTTCTCAGGAGTTGCCTTCTCTATAGGCTTGGTTGAGGAAGCTACTTGATTGTTTTCAGTGTTTTTCGCTGAAATATTCATTGCAGGTTTTGAAGGACTGCTTTGAGACTGGTTTGACCTTGCAGAAAGCAGGCTTCGAGGAGTCTTGTTGTCTTCGTAGTCTCCTTGTCTGGAACCTGCTTCGTTTACCATGGACAGAGTCTCTTTCTTTTGAGGATCTTTATAGGGAGACAAATATGAGTAGTTTATTGGTTTGGTAATGTTAGGGGAGAGCTCTCGGTCCTTTTTGCTTAGTAAACTCCCAGCCCGGTACTTCGGCCGCTTCTCAGCACTGCCTGCAGGCTCGTAGTTGGGATTCGCAAAGACGTCTGAGCTCAATAATGACTTATTGATGAAGTTCGTATTCTTTCTTCCGCCAAGATATGGTGAATCGGAGAACTCGTTCCTAAAGTATACCGTTCCGTTGACGGTCTTTGCAAGTTTGTTCTCTAAATTTGGAGATTCTTCCTGGCGAATCGGCGAGACTGAGCTCTGTCGATTATCTCTGTTTGGATTTGAAGGAGTAAGAGAGTCATTTGGAGTTCTCCCAAAGATACCAGCTAAGCTCTCCTGGCGACGAGGAGGCGTTTTGTAGCCGTATGGGTTTGATGTGTCGAGCGACATAAAGAAGCGAGAAGAGGGATGTATGAATATTTGCAAACAAATAAATTTAACTACAATTTTATTTGATCGAATGACTCATCAAGAGTGATTTTGCAATGTACTGTGCGGGTGTGAAAATTGTAATGATACTGACTATTCAGCTTACAAAAATCCCATTATCAATACATTAGAGAAGTTTCAATCACAGTCATAGTATAAGAACTTTTGTTATTAAGTTTAGACTTGGAAAATAAGTAGCAAAGCATACAGCATTTGAACCTAAAAGTTAGAAAAAATAGTCCAACTATGATTGCTCAATAATAATAAGAGCTGGAAATTCGTTAGAGACTCTAGATTCAGAGAGAATAAATCATTAAGCGCGTTTGCTTAGGGAAAATTAGAATGGGTGGCGTCATTATAAGCTATTATCCCTCTCCATCGCTCACTTATTTGGCTGTTTTCATTCATTGTTTTCACATTCTGAGATTCATAATATTTCATTTCTTCCGAATTAAACAACTTAATATCATATAGTTGCCATAATCATATGAAACTTCCAATTCCCAGCAAATAAAGTCATTCAGGTCAGCCAAATCGCTTGCTGAAGGCAGAAAGTCTTGAATAATATACCCGTTGAGCAGTGAGAAAGTTATACAACACAAGATGGTCAATATTATCAAAATTTATTCACCAAACTTGATCAATACCCTCTTTTCCACTCCGTAACCCCTGCAGCTAATTGGAATTATTTTTTATACAAAGAGATGACCGTTGAAGCCTATTATCATTTAAACCTTTAAACCCAATGAGGAGATTTTACCAAATTTGTTGATTGATATTGCTGAGTTTCATAAAATTTTATAATTCATTAGAAAGTAGATTCTATTTGGCAATAATACTCTATTTACAGCCGTTTGGTTGACAAATGTTCAACGAAACCTTGGCCAAACTCAAAGAAAAGGCGGACCAAACCATCCAAAAGCTCAAAGCTTACAAGATGCAGGAAGACTTCGTCTCGCTACTGGAAAGAAAGAGAAGCACATTAAGATTGGAGCTTCCAGAATTTTCTCTCCAGACTAAATTACACCAACCAAAAGCCAAGATCCTTGAAACGCTCACCGCCATGGAAGCCCTATGGCCTACAGAGAAGATATCCCAGGTTTTATCAACTGTCCAGGTGAAAAACTTCTCAAAACGACGTGCGGCTAAGTATGCCTTGGCATTTACCGCTGTCTCCTTCCTCGCCTATGAGTACTTCCCTACCCGCACCCGCATCGCTCTCACCTACGATAAAAACAGCGAAAATGCGGATATTGTGTCGAAATTGACATATTTGCACAATAAGCACTACTATCCAACTTTCTTCCTGTTTTCGGCCCTCCTCCAATCGATCTACAATATCAATACTAGGGTTCCTTCTGTGAATTTTCATCGAGAGTCGATAAAACTTCCCGATGGAGGAACCATATGCATTGATTGGGCGAATCCTCGTGTGGAAATGCCGATTAAAAATAATCCTTACCACCACAAATATGTCGAAGTGACTCCAACTGAAGACACTCCGACTATCTTTGTCATCCATGGGTTAACAGGAGGTTCAGAGGAAGGCTATGTGAGAGGCTTGGTAAAACACGCTCAAAAGAGAGGGTTCAGAGTCGCTGTTTTCCAGCACCGTGGCGTGAACCAGATGCTGTCGACTCCAATGCCTTACCACGGAGGGAAGCTCGATGACATTGTCACGGCTGTTGAACATGTTAGGAATAAATTTCCAAAAGCTAAGCTGTATGCGGTTGGTAATTCCCTCGGAGGAAACCAATTGCTGAGGTACCTAGCAATGACGGGGAAAAATTGTCCCTTTGAAAGCGCTGTTACCTTGTCAAGTCCTTTCGATGTAAACGGTTGCCTTAAAGCACTTGAAGGCTCCGTCTACGAGAAGTTTTTCGTTAAAAGATACGCTAAAGAGGCGATTCTTCCTCATGTTAGCATCCTGATGGATCTATCGAGGACCCATGATGTGAATTTGGACCATGTGCTTTCGAGCCGTTCCTTGAGAGACTTTCATGAGAAATTTACGGTGAAGGTTTTCAATGCTAAGGGCACTCATGAGTTGTTTGACACGCTGCTCGTAACCAAGGAAATGATTCAAAAAATTCAAATTCCAACCCTGTTGCTTCACTCGAAGGATGATCCGATAGTAACGGCCAAGCACCTTCCTCGACAAGACATTGCTTCAAACCCAAATTTAATACTGGCGGAAACAGCTAGAGGAGCTCATATCTGCTGGTTCTCGGGTCTGAAGCCAAAAAGAGTAAATTAATCATTCTTTTGGTGATTTTAATTTATTTTTCTTATGAATAGTGGTTCCCGAAGCCTACGGTTCAATTCTTCGAAGCTACAGTGAGTAGAAACAATAACACACAATGATAAGGCAATTTTAAGGTATATATGATTTAATATAGAGTGTAGTGTTATAGTAGTGAATAGAAATCAAAGCTTATTTAAGGTACATCAATACATAAAGCCAATGTACTAAAATAAGGAAAAATGTTAACGGATTTATGAACAATAAATTATCTTGTTAAACTTAAAGGAAGGCCACTTCAACTCAATCATCCGGTTGATTTGAAGAGCTTCAACGCTCGTGAAAAGGTGCAATTGGTTTTTATAATTCTTTTGGGATAGTATTTGTTTTTTGCAAAATAGAAAGGTGTAAATTTTTCATTCAAATACTCAGTTCGAATTTGACAGTGCTCAAAAGTCGTTGCGCTGTATTTTCGTAGGGCTGAATTTTGCAATGCTATTATTCTGTGAAATTGATTGGTAAGAATTTTAGCTTTTATTACTCACATTATACTATTTATAAGGGCAATTTCTTTAAATATGAATTGAGAATGAGGAATAATAAAACTTTTCTCCGGAAAGCATTTCAGCTATATAAATAAGTTAAATATTTCATCAAGTAACACTTGTGAGCTATTGACTATGTATAGGTATTTTGGGATTTAACCTCATATTCTCTCTATTTATATACCTTCCTTCCTCTAGAGAGTGCTTGATTTTTATTAACGGATATATAGAAGGTACACAAAAGGAAAAAGGATGCTAATGAAAATATTAATAATAATATTCAGCCCTAAGTTATTTTCTCAAGAGCTGCTTTCGTCGTTGGGTCTATCTTCTATCATTCTATTTGTTATTCTATCTTGAGTAATGCTTCTACTACAAGTCAATGAAGCAAACTGATGAAATTTCTAGTTCTATGAAAAAATTTTCGATTACTCGCATTGATAATGTATGTACTTTCATCCGTCTTGGAACCAGTTTTATGAATGACCTTTCCGGTCTTGAAGTCTTGCAATTTTGCTGTACCACCTAGATGGGAACTTATAAGGAGATCGCCGTTTGGATTCCATCGTACAGAGGAGAGAGTATCTTTTCTATTCACTGAAATGCATGAGATCATAAATAAAACAAAAAATTAACGCATATCATGTCGAAGGAAATTAGATCTCTCAAATGGCTTCCCCAAAACCTTCACAATTTCTGAGCTTCGTCGATCATAAATCTTGATATTTCCTTCGCTGCCACCTGCTGCTAATAAATTTCCATCTCTTGGATTGACGTCGATTTCATACGTTGAACCTATCAATTCCATAAATTTGGTTTTGATGCCATACTAAAGAATATGAAGAAGTACCAATCCATTCAAAGTCAATAGGACTCTTCAACATGAGAGTTTTTTTTTCTGCATCAAAGATGTTAAAGCAACGTCCTTGATACGTAATAAAAAGGATAGACTCTCCACTATTTGTGCTCCAACGACAGTGGCTCAAAGAATCTAATCAGAAAAGTCACAAAACAACAAATTTTTAAAAAATGCGAGCTCCCATCTAATTACTCTGCGCTACTGTTAACGGCATGTTTAGATGAGCGGTACAACAATTGGTATTTACGTCGGAAAGTAGAAGTACACCGCATCGATCGATCGTTCCCATAACTTCTCCATTGGGATGAAAATCAAGTCCGAAAACGATATTTCCTAATGATTTCATTAACAATTGAATGTTTTCGTTTGGTGATTGAGCACCGATTTCAGAGGAATATTGTGGATGCCATTTCGCCTTGCGGCAAAGTTTCACGGCACTTCCAGTCGTTGAGAAATTAGAATCAATTGTGAATAAATGGTAAGCTATGTCATTATTCCGAGAAATCGCACCAAGAAAATTTCTTCTTGGGTTATATGCGATATCTCCACATCTCGTACCTAAGGTCGTGGGGTGGAAAAATTTGTGAAAACGGTTTGAGTTTACGTCCCAGGATCTCTTCAAAATAGTAGGCTTTTCTTGCTTGTTTTGGATGGGTGATGTTGTATATCTCCATGGCCGCTTTAGTCGCTGTGTCATTGCCAGGATATTGGAGAGAGACCAGCAGACCCTTGCTTGGAATTTCTTTTACTAATGTCCAATCGTGGATCGACTGATAAATTACTGAAACACATTCTCAGAATTAGTTTGAGCTGTTTAAAATACATGGGATTCGGATTTTAGCACCATCGAAGCTCATATATTCTTGTTTTGTGTCGAGATCAACAACTTTAATCCTGTTATTCTTCCTTGTACTCCATGCAAAGCATCGCGAAGTTGGAGGATGGTTTTTTGTTGCTGAGGAAGGTTCGTTTCCCATAATTCTGTTGTTATTTGTCTCAAGATATTTTAGTTTTGAAAAGAAGCCAGCAATTAAATTAAAACAAATTGTGCACACATTTTCCAATATTTAATTACTTTAGATTCAAACAGCTAATAAAGTCAATAATAGAAGAGCGATAAATTCTATTAATTAGTACCATGGTCCTTTCACTGCACGCAAGTCTGCCAAATTGACGAATTTTTTTGGAAAATTCTTCAAATTTCATACCAATTGAAGAGAGGAAAACAAATAATAATACTAATTGCTTTGGGAATACCAGTTCAAATATCTTAAATTTTTTGATAGTCCGCACAACAATTCGCACTTTCAGAACAATTGGGTCCGAAGATAGCGAAGGAACAGCAAAGGAATAATTGTTTGCTGTGTTTTAATGCCCGAAAGGGCCATAACATAAACTACGTCCAGCACACTTGACAAAACGTTTTGATTAAAGCGTGAGGAGTTTTAAATCCTACAGTGCGCTTTCGTTTCCTCAAATTATCTGAAAAATGGGCGGAAGACTGAGAAAATCTTCGTTCAAAAAGGGAGTATTGACCGTGAGGGTAGCAAATTATGACAGCGAAAATCAATTTTTTGATATCTGAGACTGGCTATGAAAATACATCCTTAGAAGGAAACATGGCAAGAAGGCTGAAGCTATTTTGTGAAAAAATCTTCACAGGAAGGAAAAAGAGTTATGTTTGTTAGTGTTATTTTTCGGTCAAATTAGACAAGAATAGAATCACAATCTCCAAAAACCTGCCACACACATTTGAAAATAAGCATCATCACTAGAAATGCTTTGGTAAGAAATTTAAACGAAGGGCGATATCGAAAAATAAGTTGAAAAGGCTTGATCGGACGAGAAAGATCGATGTCATTATACAAAAGTAACATGATTACATAACTTTCATACAACGCTTTCAGTGTAGCTCAAACGAAACATTTTCGAAATTGATTATTTTAAAAAGAAATTCATGATATTAAGCATTTAATGATAGCAGTAAAATTATAAGCGCAAATTACATGCGCAAACGCTTTTATCTCATATTTGGCCTAGGTTCCCAAATACTGCTATTTTTCATCATGTTTCTGCTTTAGTTACCATTAATTTACTGCTAGCTAGTTTTATTATTTCAATATAGCTCAGTTTTATTCTGCTCATAGAATTCTGATACCTCAATAAAATATCTAACCCAGCGTCCAGAAGAAACAGATCTGAAGGAATGAACGCGAAAGACCAACCAAATCTCGATGAAACCGATACTGGAGACTGGACAAAGAAGAAAGAGAAGGATCAAGACAAGTAAAACTATAAATTGATCAGAAACCAAGTAAACAAAGGACGGAAAATGTCATTGGTCCCAAGGAGAGATTACTCCAAATATAAAAATACAAAAAAAAAGAATCAAAGCATCTTTAGTTGATGGTAGAAACTTCGAACTTGGAGACAAATACGACATTATTCACGCAGATTATCTTATAAAACGCAAATTTTCTCTCATAAAGACGCTGATGTTAGGTACCGAGGTACATGAGAGTAAGCACTGTGGGATAGCATTTTAATAACTGTGAAAGAAGATATTTCTCCTTTCTGCGATAAATTTCATACTTTTCAAATCATTCACTATTTGAAAATCAGAAGGACATGGGGATGTATAATGCAATGTTTCCTCTTTGGGTGTGACTTGTTTATGTTCCTTCCTTCATTTGACCAGTGCCTAGACATCAAGACCATTCGTCTTCCGACACCCCTACAAAATACTGTCGAAATTCTGCCCAGCAGACTCTTACTATTGTATAATGATGGTTTTCTTGTTAGTTGGGTGGAAACTTTGAGGAGGCGTATCATTTGTGGCTGAAAATATATTATTATGCCCAATATATGTCTAATGTAGTCAACGAGAAGGTCTGTGAGAGAGATATAAGAATCTTCCAAAAGAGAGGAGATTATGGAGCCTTTAAAGAAACTCTGCTTAATAAGTTATTTCCAAACAACTCAGAAGAATCGAAAGCTATCACAGAAGCCACTGCTATAAGTGAAAACCTGGCCCCAATTCACGTTCGAATAATAGGAGGCAATATGCATTGGAGTAATTTACGGATACTTGATCTCTCAAGAAATGCTGTTGAGGAAGAAGGTGGTGAAGCGATCGGAGACAACCAGTCATGGCCTCATCTCGAAGAATTGACTCTTGCACAGACCCAGATTGGAGATAAAACCGCGATAAAAGTGGCGAATAATCACATTTGGAAGAATCTGAAAAAACTTTGTCTTGCTTCGAATAAAATTAGCGACATGGGAACCATCGAAATTGGGAAGAGTAAAATCTGGGTGAATTTAGAAATTCTCGTTTTGAGTAAAAATGAGATCGGAAACATAGGAGCGAGAATAATGGGTGGGAATAATACCTGGGAAAACCTAAAAAGACTAGATTTGAGTTTGAATAAAATCAATGATAAGGAAACGATAATATTCATTTGTAGCAATGAGACTTGGAAAGATCTCGAGTTTCTTGTCTTAGGATTCAATCCCATTGTATTTGAAGTAGCTGGCGCCCTCAAAGCCATAGAAGGCATCACTTCGAAGAGCTTGGAAGAAATTGATCTGCCAAGTGCAAGATTTGAGCGGAAATTGCTGCAATGCCTAAAGCATAATGAATCAGAGAGTGTTATAGAATTGTCGTTATCTGGTAAAAACTATAATGCATTGCATGCGAGCATCATTGGACTCAACACAACTTGGACTCACCTACAAACATTGAATTTGAAAAGCAACTCGATTGGTGCGGAAGGAGCTACTGCATTAAGTCAGAATACAACTTGGACTAACCTACAAACACTAAATTTCGAGAGCAACCGGATTGGTGCTAAAGGAGCTACTGCATTGAGTCACAATGCAACTTGGATTAACCTACAAACACTAGCTTTGGAATACAACTCGATTGGTGTTAAAGGAGCTGCTGCATTGAGTCACAATACAACTTGGACTAACCTACAAACACTAAATTTGAAAAGCAACTCGATTGGTGCGGAAGGAGCTATTGCATTGAGTCAGAATACAACTTGAACTAACCTACACACATTAAATTTGTGGCGGAACTCGATTGATATGGAAGGAACTGCAAGTTTAAAGAAGAATCAAACTTGGCCCAACAATATTCGTATTATATACTAGTTCTTATTCTAATCATGTTGCATATAGCTTCCGCTTCCATCTTTTCGAGATTATTGAAAATGCATTTTACCTTCCAAAATTGATACCAGTCTTTCTCTGTGCCATTTAGCTCATTTCTGTTCTCCCTTAAAGGTCTAATTATTTCATTAGAAAATAGTAATGTAATGCCTCTTTATTTCTTTCTCTCTCTCCCTACAAGAAGGTTCTAATTTCAATTCTTTTATTATTAGAATGTGAAATTTTCAATTAACTAAAGTATCTCGTTTCCCAGGATGAATTTCACAATCTGTTTCCAAATCTCTTTTTAATATCTGAATAGATTAGGATTAAAAACTGAGGAATACCCATACAAACCTGAATTTCTTATTTGGAAAAACACTTTATTTAGTTATTTAGATTATAAACTTTGAGAAGGCATAAAGCGAACCGTAGACAACATAATAACGGCCTTGGAATGCTACTGATAGAGAATCTAGCAAAATAGAAGAACTTAAACTAACGGTTGTTGTTATTATATTCTACTAGGTTTTTGTTGGATCGAGAAATGCTTACAAGTATCGTGAAAGAGAATAGTGTTTCTATTCGTCTTCATTCAATGAATCTATATTTGAGTTAATTTCAAACTGTCTTCTTCATCCCAACGCGCATTCATATTTTAACAAATTTGTGGTTTATTTTATTATTCCATTTTTTTTCTAAATTAATTTGTGAGTATGTTTTTTCGTGAATTAGTGTACTGAATCTCACATTATCTTTTTCTATCTTAGACATCTGTTTTGGCTAAAACAGCTCACAAAGATGATTGTATAGCATTAAATTGAGTTTATTATGGTGTAGAACGTTTCAAAAAGAGTATATAGATGCTTTATGAGAGAAGTAAAAGCCACACCGTCGATTCTAAGCTCAATTCTAAGCTTTCTCGCAGAATCGAAGATCCAAGTCAGGAGGGGGAAAATCAAGATGAAACGAGGTTACAATAGAACAGAACTCGAATTGATAGCAAATCTAAAGATTCTAATCCTACCGTTTTCAAATCAAAATAAAAACTGGGATTAAAATGCACAAATTTATTGTCTCAAGTCAAGCATATTAACTATTAGATACTTTAAAAAGAAAAAATTTTGAATTTTTGCCGAATGACGGTGCTTGAAAAGAGTTGTGTAACGAATCTAACAGCCAAATATGCAAAGCTATCGATCGATAACAAATCAAATCAAATCACTTAGCTAATGACAGTATACTACAATTACAAAAAAAAGAGAGAGATTCTTGATGATGGTGATGACGAAGATGAGGAAATGAATGTATCGTTGTGGTCGTGGTCGTGGCCGTCGTCGTCATGTGTTGTGATGTATGTATGGCGTTTTGTGGTGGAAAATGTTCAATTTAGTAGTAATAATAGTAATAATCAAGGCCACCCTCAGTTTGGGTGAAACCTCCTCCACCAGCAGTTCTTGTGATTGTTGTTGTTACAGTTGTGACTTCAGTCGTGAATTCAGTTTCGGTGGTGGTTTGGGTCGCATCAACAATTTCAGTTTGCGTTTCGAAAGCAGTCTCAGTGACGTAATTGGTTGCTTCTTCGTAGTTAGTTTGGGTTTCGAAGACAGTTGTTGTGGCGACTTGGATAGTGGTTACAGTACTCTCTTCGATCTGAGTGACGTCTACGGTGTTGGTTTCTGTGACATAATCAGTGGAGGTAACGAAGTCTGTAGCTGTTACGATCACTGGAGTGAAGGCAGTTTGTGTAACCCACTGAGTTTTGGTTACAGTTGGAGCGACGGTCACGGTTGTCGTTTTCATTGTTGATTTACTGCTGTTGTTTCCATTGTCATTGCCATTTCCATTTCCATTTCCATTTCCATTTCCATTTCCATTTCCATTTCCATTTCCGTTGTTTCCATTGCCATTGCCGAATGAGCTCACGCTTGATCTTCGGAAGGTAACTGATGTAGAAATCAAGCAAAGGAGAAGAGCCAAGGCCAAAATCTTTTTGTTCATGGTTGAAGTCGAGCTTGAAAATATTTTTTTGGAAAGATTATATGAAAATAGTAATTCCCACCAAATATTTATAGTCAAGCAATGGAGTAAACTCGTTTTTGATTGATTCAAAAAACTGCAAATTTTACTCTTGAATGGAATGCGTTTTGATTCTTAATTTGTTGCTTTATCAATTCCGTTTTTGATTTAATAAAAATCTGATCACAACAGATTCGAATTTATTTAATGTCACGTAGAGAGACTAATTTAGGATCTGGAATTGGATTAACTCTCATCATTATATGTGATTTATATCACGACCTGGCAGAAGCCTACCCTCTATCCCTCAGGTACTACATAGTAATACAGGAGAGATTGGCTTCAGCATCTAACTCTATGCATTTTATTTCGCTCTGTCAATTTTGAGGCTTGAATTTATTGGCATTTAATTGTAACGTATTTCAGTTTATGCATTATTTGTTCATGCGAAATGAGCACCAAAACTCATTATTGTAACTCTGAAACACTACCATCTCCTCTATTTCTTCAAGCTAACTTCACTCTTTCGACTCTACGTCTAAAACGAGATTCAGGACTCTCAAAATCTGAAAAAAAGAACGTTAATATTGTAGATTCCTATTTGTTCTTCGCAAATTATTTTCCTTTGGTAACTTTTCAAAAGACTTATAGTCTGTTACTTTAAGAGACTGATAGAGTTTCTTTTCCGATGCGCCAATTACATTTTCATGTTATTTCTGAAAAATGAATCAGAAACAGTTAAATTTGAAACAAAATCCGGCTGAAAACTTCGCCAGCATCAACCTTAATTATGTTTTGGTACAGTCAATACTCTGTTATACCATTTTCCTCGGTATTTATAGTAAGTATTTATGGGTAGAAGCAGAATATTAACAAAATAAAAAAAAAAAATTCCTGGAATGGAAGAGAGTTCTGACTCTCAGCCAAGCCGCTAAATTCAAGAATGAATTTAGGGGAGATACGAAATTGACGGGATAATGCGAAAGGCCTTAGGGTAAAAATAAAAACTCTCGAGTTCCATCATTTAGTATAATTAGAGATTCGTGTGAAGACTGAAGGCGTTTCAATTTTATATAGATTAAATCAAAAACGTATTTGGAAATAAATCGGTTAAATCAAAAAACCGTATTTTATTCATGAGTCAAGTTTTGGATGAGGTGGGCAGTTTTTTTCGTTCAATCAAAAACGAATCTACTCAAGTTTGACTATAAATATTTGGTGAAGATGACTATATTCATATAATCTTTCCCAAAAAAATTTTCAACACAACTCACTTGTCGATTATTATGAACAAAAAGACTTTGCTTTTCGCTCTCCTTGTTTGTTTGATTTCCCTATCAGTTACCTTCAGAAGATCAAGGAACTTCTTAGAACTTGAAAAGGGTAATGGCAATGGCAATGGCAATGGCAATGGCAACGGTAACGGCAATGGTAATGGAAATGGAAATGGAAATGGAAACAATGGCAACGGTAACGATGATGATGACGATGAGATTGGCAATGGCAATGCAAACTACCATGCTACAAAGACTACAGTTACCGTCACTGTCACCAACAACAAGCCAACCACCGCTACTGTTACCTCCACAAACTGGGTTACTCAAGCCTCAGACACAGAAACTGAAATCGTTACAGCCACTAATGTCGTGACCGCAACCAATTTCGTGGAAGAAACCAATACTGTCATCTCTACCGTCATCGCAACATGGACTGATGTTGTTACCGAAACTGCAACAGAAACTAATTTTGTCACTGAAACCACCTTCGTCACTGAAACCAATACGGTAACCGTACCTGTGACCGAAACCGAAACTCAAGACGTATGGGTCACCGAGACTACAACCGAAACCGAGACTGTAGCCACGACTGTAACAACCACAACTGTTATACCTTATACTGGTGGAGGAGGTTTCACCCAAACTGCTGGTGGCCTTGACTATTACTATTATTACTACTAAATTGAACATTTTCCACCGCAAAAGGTCTTCAATCTAAGCAAGCAAAGCAAGAATAAGCAAACTCCAAGGTGAAAGTAAGGCCACAAGACAAGACATGCATCTTCATCGCCAAGAATCTCTCTTTTTTTTGTAATTGTATTATACTGTCATTAGCCAAGTGATTTGATTTGTTATCGATCGATCTCTTTGCATATTTGGCTGTTAGATTCGTTACACAACTCTTTTCAAGCACCGTCATTCGACAAAAATTCAAAACAAATTCACGCCTTCTAACTAACGAGATTAATTTTACTTGTTGTTGCAAAAGGAATCATCTAATTTTAATTAATCAGTCTTAGCAAGTCATAAATCTTCATAATTCTCTAAAGGAATATCATCCTTCTAACATTTTTTATTGTTCTATTTCACCCACGGAAGAAACACGTGAAGTGCTCATAAATTATTAGCGAAAGTAACGAAACCCTCAATTTAAAATAAAAAATTAAAGATACGAAACGGAATAATAAAATTTTTTGACATATTCATCAAAACTTTCTTTATACACGAGAGGGATTTCGGCTACATTTTCTCACTCAAAACTTCTTTTCAATGTAGCAGAGCACTTTCGTAAAATCCTCTCTAAATTCTTCAACGATTTTGTCATATCCTGCCCTCAGCAACTTCTGTACTACTTCAGCATTCCAATATCGACTTAAGTCGTTATTCTTGTACCGTTTGCGCCATAATTTTTTCAGGATTATCCCCAAAAACTGCGAGGCCTTTAGCATCTTTGCTCTGCATGGAAATATTGCCAACGGCTCAAAGCATGCCTACCTTTTTTCATGAGTGTACAAGCTTTGTAACAAAATTGATTGAATTTTGCATCGATGGTATTCATATTCGCAGACATGGCATTAGTCCGTATAACTCACGAAGTATATGCTGAAAGCTTTGGTTTGAATAATTTCAGGGCTTGTGATTGCATTTCTTACAAAAATCGATTAAGAAAGGAGATGACACCATGTTGCTACGCTCAGCCATGAATGCTTGCACTTCTTTGGGAGATAAGGGCGCATCATTTCTTTGTGTGATCAATAATGTTATTCGCTTGAATTTCTTTTCTTATTTGTATCTTCAATGTTGAGATTTTAACTTGCAGCAAGTTGTTTGCTTGCAGCTTCTTGGTCTCTAATTTTTCGTTTTCGCCGCCTCCGAGCTGATCATCATCGATCCTGAACAAAAGATTGCATTTTTGTTCGATTTTAAAGGCTTCGGGGCCTTGTTTTTTGTTTGCTGACTCAATTAGAGGCAAATTCGGTTGCTTTAATCCTCATGAAAGTGACTGTACTTCCGAAACGAAACCATGCTTTCTGCTTTCTTCAGAATTTCCTTTACTCATTCTCAAATCATTGAAATTCTGATCTTCAGAGATTGTTGCTGGTTTGCTTGAAGACCAGTTCGTTTTGAATCTTTGTAAGCCCCCTTTGGGAAAAATTATTGAATGCTCATTCGCATTTTTGCCTCTTTCTGATGCTCTTTTGGATTGTGTCTTTGTATCAAATTTATTTTATTTGAACCTTACTATCGTTTACAATCGATGCCTAAATCGCGATAGTTCTGCGTACCACCCTTTCAATCGTAGTGAATCATTTGTTTCCAAAGACAAGTCTCCATGTGAGCGGTTATCATTGTCCTTGAATAAAAGGACAGAATACATTTGCCGTGGAAAGATGAAATAGATCGATTTTTTAATTTCTAGAGGGCATCTTCATTGAAATTTTAGTGCGCTTCTTCTTTACCTACAGCATATTGAGAAAGTGTGATATATATTGTTTTTTTGCACAAAAATTTGTTTTTCGAAAATGGCTATGAATAGATCAACCTAAGGAAAACATTCAGATGAAGATAATGGATTGTGAAAACTATTTTCGGACGGATGTTTCCCTCACAAGTTTAACTAGAAAGCACTTATATCGTTAGAATCGCAATTTTTTGTCTATTTGTTAGAATCGTATATTAATGTAGAATTTCTAAAGAAATATAACCAGCTAGTTTGAATAAACATTAATAAGTCTGCACATATTGAATCAATATTTTGGCTAAAAACCCTTTCATTTACGAAACTGGTCTGGATTTCTCATGGATTTAAGGACTTTTCGATGTGTAATTAAACGTTTTTTAACTGCTATATTTTCAAATTGCTATCTTTTCAAATACTGTCATTCAGGGAATTCCAATTTCAATATTATGAAACATGGTTTTTGGGCATAAAAGAAACTCTTCTCTCGGAGTAGTCGCAGTTCACTTCGATTTTTCAAGAGCAGATGTGCCACTCTGGCTCTAACATGAGAAGACCCTTCAATCTTTTTGTACACCTATAATAAGAATAAAGGCCTCTCATGTTAGATTTCTCACCTTCGGAATGATTTTGCAGCTAGGAATGACTCATGGGAGGTTTAGTAGCAAATTATTTCGTGATGTTTCCAGGTTGTTGTGATGCAAGAAGGAATAAACTACTCTTTAGTTAAGCGAATGTAAGACATAATAGTACTTTCGGTTCGATTCAATAGTGACTGGTGCATCATGACTCTGCTGAGAATCAAATATTACTGGCTACCATCAGTGCCGAGTTTGATTTGCTCAACTTTCTAGACTTTTCGAGTCTGAGTGTCAATATACATCCTCTTTTTTGAAAAAAGGAGAAAATTCGCTAACCGAGAGGCAAAGAGGTGCAATTTGGCAGAAGGATTCAGCTGCTTCAAACTTCAGAGCCTTTAAGTTTTCGTTACAACCTCACTATTGGTTCGAGAAAGAAACATTGTCGTTGGCAGATGTGGCTTCAACAATTTTCAAATTATCCATATTTGTTTATTCACATATCATTAAGAAAATCCGAAGCCTTGACCAATACGAGTATAAATCTCATGGGAATGAGAGTTTTAGATCTGTAGCAATTAATATAATAAAGTACTACAACAAATTCATCACCTGTTTGTGTTCTCAAAATTAGACCAGCTTCCTAAATTTCCCTTGTGACATAGACAAATAAGGGTAGGAATATCCACATGTTTGTGCGGGAACTGGGATCTTATCTACTCGAAGAATTTAACTTGGCAAGCTGACACCACTACATATCAATTGACTCAAGAGCTCTCACAATATTATAGCTTTGATACTGTCGCTCCTCGATCCCGTTCTCAAAGCTGCTAATGGTTAAGACAAGAGTTAATGTAGATGAATTCCTCTTTGTTGTATCAGAATGAATTCAGAACATTTTCCTGAAACACGGTAGGGATTATATAAACATGATGATATTAAATGAAAGAAATCATTTTCATTGAGACTGAACCGAGTAAATGAGCGATAAAATGATACTACTGATCACTTCGGTCCTTTCTGAATAAAATTATTAAATTTATGATGAAGCTCCTACGTAGAGAAAAGAGAGCAAATTGCAAAGAGCATAGGTAAGAAATGATCCACAAGAGGTTTTTCAATAAGATAATGAAAACACTTACATGCACCAAAGACAGTTTTTTACTCAATTGGTTCTCAGGAACAAAATCTGCATTATTTCAAAGAAAGTGAAATAATTAGGAATGTGGAATGACTCCATTACCAAAAAGATCAACAGGAGCAGGGAAGAGTTCTTCTGGCATTAGAGATGACTTTCAGAAGCGCTTGAAATGTTTTCTGAGCCAATATTTCATTATTTTGTTCATTGAAGAAGATTAGCTAGTGAGCTGATAATGCGGTCGAAGATTCAGAAACCGAATTCAATATTCAATATTCCGCTGAACTTCAAACAACAGCCATACCAGAGCACCATCTACCCCGGAAATAAGTTTTGAAGAAGACTATCGACAAAGAAATGATTTCAAAGAGTTGGGAAAAATCGACAAGCTTCGAAAAAATGCCTGTGAAAAACTCATATACGAAAAGAGACTACTACATCATCAGAAGTTTGAGGAGGTCATTTCTCATTTTTGCCAAGATTTTCTTGGATTTTCAAAATTCGTGTTCAGAGAGATGCTAAGAGAAATTTTTAGAAGGAACATTTTGCCCAAAATGCTGTCACTAAAAGAAACCCCATCAGGCTCCCACTTTTTGATTCAGACAAAGATCATGACGCTTACTCTCCAATATACCGATTTTTGGAAGGAATAACAAGCCTATAGGCGAGCTTTCTAGCAATATCATTCTGAATGTCACCCCAGATGTGAGAAGCTCCATTTTAAAGGTAATGAATAAAACCTCACATTTGAATAAATATACTCTTTTAATGTGAACTTGAAATGAAAATATGTATATATGAGTATTTTTGATCTTCTATTGCCATTTCTCAGGTTAGAAATGGAAAACTGCGCAGAAATCTAACTCTCAGCCAGAGAAATGAACGATGGGAAGCATCCTCTTCTTTTTACAACATATCAAAATCTTTTCTGAAAATTCCCCTTATGTCAGGATGAATGGGCTTCCATACGAACCAATAATCTAATGATTAGTATCATTTCAGAGCTTATTTCTCATCTTACATTCCCAGAAGTCAAAGTTGCTTTTTCATTGTAAGATCGACATAATTTTCAAGAGTAGTAGTTAAATAATAATTTAATAAAAACAATGATTCCTGTGAGATGAGCTATATTAAAGCTGCCCATTCTAGCCCCTGCCACAATTACAAGAAAATAGTTTCGTCTCTAAGTTCATTATTCTGTAATATAGTAAATCGCTGTTCCTGAATTGAGAATCGATTTTGTCCCTAAATTTCTTTTATCATTTAAGAATTGATCCACTGTTTTGCGACTTAATAAATCAGAAATAAATTTTTGAGAGGCTACTTTTCAGTATTCTAAGAATGCGATGATGAAACTCAAACATGTATAGGGGAATCAATATTCATTCTTTTAATATTTCTTTGTGGCTTTCTTTTGGAGAGATGATTATCTTTGATTCTTTCTCAAATGAAACAAACAGACTTAGCTGCCTCTATCAATTAAATAAAATCGCACTTATTGATTAGCAAAGATAAGTTACCTCCATCTGAGGTGCTTCCAGTATAAAGCTTTTTTCCAGTCTTGAAGTCCAATAATGCTGCTGTTGTATCTCTTGAAGCACTCGCGAGCATATCACCGCTAGGGCTCCATCTCACACAATAGATCCAATCTAGTAAGCAATGATTAGAGGTCAGAAAAGTTCATTAAACAAATCAAAAAAAAATTACCTTGATGAATGCCATCAAAAATTTGGACGATCTTTGATTCTCGCTTGTCAAATATCTTCACATCCCCATAAATACCACTTGAAGCCAGTAGGTTCCCATTGTTCTGGCATATATCAATCCAGAACACAGTAGCTAAAAGTTGTAAATGTCAAATCAAGAAGTAGAAAAAAACACACGTGCAAAACATAAAATTAATAGCATAGTTATCTCTTTAAGTTGGAAATTGAATCGTATATCAAATGAAAAGTCGAAGGAAAAGAAATAAGCTGCACTACTTACACTCTGATTCAAGTTGAATTGGACTCTTCAAAATGAGACTTTTCTTTTCAACATCTAGGATGTTGAGGCAATCCCACTCGTACTTAATGAATAATAATGGCTCATCAGGATGAGTGCTCCATCTACAGCGTCCCCAACTGCCTAAAAAGTAATTTGAATGTTGTCAAGACATTATTTAATAAAAACGGATCCGTCAGGTCATATTGGAGACATGAGGACGTTGAAAATTAGAGATATTGAAAATTTTTTGCTTACTTTCAGGTTCACTCATCTCCATGTTCATATGGAAGCGATAACTATCAGTGTTTAAATCTGAGATCAAGCATGTTCCATACTGATCAATAGTTGCTACAATCTCTCCACTTGGATTACAATCAAGTCCGGCTGTGTTGTTTTCTAGAAGCAAATTTGTTCAGTCCAAACAAACCTAATCTGGAAAAGCATATATTGGTACCTCCTTTTTTTGTGCTATATTGGGAGGGCCATTTGGACTTCCGGATGAGTTTTACAGAATCGCCAGTCTTTCCAAAGGTGAAATTGTAAAGATGATAAGATATCTTTCCTTCAACACCAATCGCACCAAGCATGCTTCTCCGTTGATTATAAGTCACGTCTCCATAGCCAGTATCTAAGAGATTATGAAATGAATTTTAACAATGATCCTACTTCCAGAAACTTCCTCAAATGAATATATTTTCCTCGCTTGCCCCTTCTGTGAGAGATCAAATACTTCGAGGTTAGCGGATTTGTTATAGCAATGGTGAACAGAAACTAGGAGTCCTGTGTTTGCAATTTCTTTCGCGTGAGTCCAACTGTCGAATTCTTAGTGGATCGTAATCTTTAGAACCAAATATGATAAGTTTGAAAATACCATTGACTTCAGTGACTATGCTGAGTTTCACTCCATCAAAGTTAGCAAACTCCTGCTTCGATCCAAGTTCAACGATACTAATCTTATTATTCCACGTTGAGGACCAGGCAAGTCGGGTTGGAGATGCAGGAGATATCTCTTCTATCCAAATTTAGATCATGATTAGAAATAGAAAGGGTAAAAATGAGAATCTCATAAAATAAATGGATTAAAGCACTCATAATACCTGTTGTTATCGAATTGTTAAGCATATCATCTTTTGTTGCGTCCCCTTTGACTTTTGACACGTCAGTGTCTGTAAGAGTCAATCTCTGGCTATTATTTGATTCGTCGATTGGAAGCATTTCACTCTGATAATAGAAGAGAGAGAGAAAAATAAAATTTTTAATTAACTAATCTGAACTCAAGGCACTAAGTTAGGATTAGATTTGATAATCGAAAAAAATTAAAGAAGGAGTATTCCGCTATGATTATTCTTTAACGGACGCTGAAAATGAATTTCCGCATTCATCTTTAGCTGGAGAAGGCTAAAGATTGAAGGAGATATTCATAATTGCTGGAGGCTAAAAGTGCCTAAAGTTATTTTTTATGCCGTTTTGTTAACAAAATACTTGAAAGATGAAGGGCAATTGAATTTACGCCAACCTCTAAGAAACAAGTTAACACCCGTAAATGACCCATATCTCAAAAATTCAAACACCAATTTAAACCATTTAACTCTAGAGACTTTTCTTCAGAAATACATTTAAGTGCATTTCAAATCGAGGCTCCTTCACTCTGAAAAGGAGATTTGCCATTAGAGCAAATAAATAAGGTCAGTCCTCTTATTTGCTTTTAGATGACTGGTATCAATACTGTTTTATTTCAAGGTGAGCTCCAAAATTTTGGGAAGAAGAAGTAAGTTAACTTTTTCTAAACAAATTTAATTTGGTTCATTCTTTGACTAAAGCCTTAGACACGTAACAATATTAATTATTCAAAATTAAATTAATTCTCACATTGCTCAAAAACAAAAAAAGGCAAATGCTACCAAACAACAGCACAAAAGACGAACAGAAGTTCGATGCTCTTCTCCAAACCACACTCATCTCAACAAATTAATAGGGTTACGGAAGAAGCAACTCTCGCTTCTATCAATTCAGCACAACTTGAGGAATCAAAGAAATCTGGAGAAGAAGCTCAGCGTGATTCTCTGAAAAGCACCTCAACAACAACAACTGGTAAAATACTGTTACTAGTGTCGCTGTTCCTTCTTTCATTTGGTTCTTCCACATTACTTCAAATCTTTAACAAGTCATTGCTGAATACCATTTGCTCGAATAGACCCTTTCAAAGAATCAGAAATTGGTTCTTTACCTAGTCAAATTAATGGTACATCACAATTGACGATCATTTTTTTACTTCTCCTAATCTTTCATCAGAAATTATCCCTCCGAAACTACTCGCTTGGTGTTCTTACAAGGAAAATGAAATCAATATCATCAATCTAGACACGAAGCAGCCTTACGCAAGTTTTTCCGGAGTGACATGCGTCAGACCTGGTTATTACAATTATTTTGTAAAACCTTTAATTTGATCTCTAAAGCGGATTACTTTGGATGGACTCATGTGAAAGAGATCCCCAATACGAAATTACTCATGTCTTTCAATCATAACTATATTCAATCAGCCAATATGGAGGTATTTGATGTCTCAAAGAAGGGCCAACCTCAAAAAATTTACTCACTTGACACCGTTTGTGGAGGTAAAAGGGCCATGACCTATTCGTATCATGCGCATACATTCAAATTCCTTAATTTACTTGAAATTTTCCTCATATTTTAAGAGAATAACTGAATTTTTTTTTAAATAGCAACTGGAAGTGGAGACATTGCATTTAATACACGTCGGAACATCTTGGGTGCAATTTCTGTTGAAGGGAAAATAGCCTATCATTTGTGGAATATTAGCACATCCAAATCAGGCGATGCTATAGTACTTAGCAAAAAATCCAAATGGCATCCACACTATAGTTCTAATGGAGGTAATCAATTAGTTCCTTCAAAACTCACTAATGCATCCTGAATGCTAGAGAATTATATTACGGGCTTGTCCTTTGATCCTTTTGGAGAGAACGCTGCGACAATTGACCGCTATGGTGTGTGTTTAATTTCAAATGTAGACACCAGTAACCATGGTTTCCATCTTCAAATAGGAGACGGCATGTCAGGTAATTTTGAACATATTTGGTTTGGTTACTGTCTTCTTTGCTTTGCTTTGCTATTTCATGTTCGTGTTCGTGTTCGTGTTCGTGTTCGTATTCTTATTTTCATTTCTTAGATTGGCGAGGTCGTTGTCGATGGAGTACCCATCCTGGTGAACCTCTATTGTTCGTTAAATTTAGTCGCAGGGAGCTCAACATTTTGGATATAGAAAAGAAAGCTCTGATTTTGAAGGATCCGATCTGGCTTGATGAATCAAGTAATTGCTATTTCTAATATTTTTCTTTATTATTTTTATTTTTTTTTGGACAATTATCCTCACAATTGATATCTATTTTTCTTAATTTGAAAAGTGTGTTGGTCTGATATTACCATTATATCCTTCTAGACACACACTGGATTGATGCTTGCCCAGCTAATGGAAATTTGCTGGCATCGGCTGGAGAAACCTACGAGATTACGATTTTTGACAAACGTAAGTCGGGTATTGTCAAGACTTTTAGAGATATTCATTCAAGTAGCATGCTTCGAAATTCTGAATTGGTTTATTCTCATCACCAAATTATTAATTTTAGGAACCGTCCATTGTGTAAGATGGAACTCATGCGGAGATATGCTTGCAAGCGCGTCCTCTGATAGAACAGTGAAACTATTGGATTTCAAGACTGAGAAGGCGATTCATACTGAAGAGAATCCTGAATCATGTAACTTATTACTTGTGCCTGATCATATCATATGTTTAATCATTAGTTACTCCGTTTTCAACATGCTTCATCTAATCGAAGGACCAAGTGGAAAAGAGAAGTGGACCATGGAAGAACGATTTATCATCAAAAATAAATGAATATTTCCATACTTAGTATCTATCCATTTGATGACTGAGACAAGACACTTAAAAGAGAAATCGATAAGACTATAAAGCAAACTCAGAAAACATTATACAATACAATTCAGGGATGATTAACAGTAGCAAAATAGAGGAAAGGATTAGATGAAATTTTCATTAAATAAACGAATTGGCACAAACAAAAATGCATTAGCATCACTCACTTGAGAATCTTTGCCTATTACACGAGAACATCTTCATTCATGATCCCAAAAAAGTATAGTGATAAAAAAGAGTTTCTAGATAGGTAATAACACTTATTATGAATAAATCTTTTAGTTTCAATATCCACTTATCTAAAATTTCATAATATTATTATGCTTAGTTATCACCATAATTCTTCGATGATTTCCTGTTCTTTTTCTTTTCTTTTAAGCCATGGAGCTTTCTCCCTCTTCTGGCTCAAATAAAGCAGATAGACATGGGTTTCTCTTATAGTATACTCAAGATTAATTTTATACTAGGAAACAAGTTACTCTCATCTGAGATTTTCTGACCTACACTATAGATTTAAGTTCATTAGATATTTTTTAACTTAACGCAACTCAACAAATCAAAGTTTTAAAGACTTTTTTAGCGAATTTTAAGTAGATTTCAGAGCCCTACATTCAAATTTATCAAATCTCGAATCTTTGAAATGGATTTAGCTTGATATGAACTGGGCTAAAATCGTGAATTATGACCAATTAGACTTAACATCCTAAACGCATCCTTTTTTAATGCCTGAAGCTGCTGTAGATTTCATTTAGCTCTTAACTCTGAAGGAAGACTGTATTCTTAAGAGAAGACAATTTTAATTATTCATTAGGAGAAAAAACCAACAAAGCGATGTTAAAAGAAAATAGACCAAAGCAAACTAGACTTTAACTTCCACTGTGCTTGAAAACTCGAAGTAAGTTTAAAGTGATATACCGACAATTGATTTGGCGAAGAATTCGATGAAAACAGGTAATATAATTCTCATATAAATATCGTTTATTTTTCGAATTCATCGAGATAGAATAAGTCTCTGAAGAAAAAGTCAATATTCATATTGAGAATAAAATCTCAAACGATTAAACGACTTCAATCATCTATTTTTGCAGCAAATTTTTGAAGAGATAAAGTTCAGCTCACCAAATTATCCTAAACCCTAGAAAATCAAAATTTGTGCTTTTATAGATTTTGGGATCAAAATGTTATTTGGGTATTTATAAGTCACAACATGCCGCTCCGAGTAAGAAAGGTCAGGCTGCACCTTTGTGCTTACAGTTGTAGTGGATCCCGAGCTTTAGATTCTAATTTCAATAATTTAGAATTAGTGTGCAGTAGATTTGATTTTTAAAAACAAATAAATCGTGACGATGATGTCTTCTATTTTTGCCAATTATCATCCGAACTTAATCATGCTGTGCATATTTAATTTTTCATACGATTTATTTAATGATGTTAGGAATTTAAATTGATGTCTAATTTGTTTATAGTTTGATAATCCTTAGCAAAGTGAGATTTCTTACTTACGATAAGCACGGATGAAAACAAAAGTATTCAGGCGTAAGGATGACTAGACACTCTAATATCCTGGTTAATTGAGCCCAATTCATAGAAGTATTATCTGAATTGTGCGACTCGGGTGGCATTCTTGAGAGTAATTCTTGTTCTCTGGATCCTTTGCGTTTCATGTTTATTTAAATGAAACAGACTGAATAGGCGCAGTCTTTATAAATTTTGAATGACGATCATGTAATTTGGAAGAGATAATTTACTCCCATCTGAAGTGTTTCTAGTATAAAGCACTTTTCCTGTTTTGAAGTCCCACAGTTTTGTTGTTTTATCGAATGAAGCACTTGCGAGCTTATCGCCGCTCGGACTCCATCGCACGCAGTAAATAGATCCTAGAAGTTATATCCAAACGTTAAATCTTTGCTTAAACAGATCCAAATTCTTACCTGAGTGAACGCCACCAAAGGTTTTGATAATCTTCGATACTCGCTTATCAAATATCTTGATATTTTTCTCGGTCCCACCAGAAACCAGTAGATTCCCATCGTTTTGGCATACATCAATCCAGACTGTGGCATCATCTTAACAGATTAAATATTATCATTCAAATAACGAAATAAAGGGAGGTTAAACGAAGAAAGTCATAAAATTAATCTTCTTGTCCTGTCTCTGACATTTTTTTGACGTGTGTCACTGTTCAGTTGACTCTGAAAAAAAGAGAGAATTCTTAGGAATGGAATAGAATCCCATAAGAAATTAAAATTCCAAAGAGAATGCTCTGGAATTGAAGAAAACCCACAGGAATTCTAAGCCAATTCTGAGAGCATCGGAATTACAACTTCTCTGCCTTGATATAAAAGTGGTCATTGAATCCAGTAGAAGATCAGTTACATACATTAGTGTTCTGTCCAGAATATTCAATATTGTATAAGTGGTAGGAAATTTTCACACAGACGGAGATTGCACCAAGCAAGCTGTCTTCTCGGATTAAATGTCACATCGCCAGTGTCAAGCACTAGAGGGAAGAAAAACAAATAATGTTGAGTGGTGAGTACAATAAATAGCTTTGTCAAAAAGAGAACTCTGTTGGTTGTTATCCATCCAGGTTGAATCAATTTTACCTCTTGGAACTTCCTCAAAGGTGTAAGCTTTCTTCTCTACTTTCTGTGAGATATCAAATATTATCATATTTGCCAATTCTCTGGGGATTTGATTGAGCGAAACAGCACTTTCGTACTAGGAATTTCTTTTACATGAGTCCAATAACCCGAGAACTGAAGGAATTGTTGGATTAGCTTCAAATATAGGATATACTCACCTATTTCTATTTGAGTTCCTTCAAAGTTCGCATAATTTTGTTTTCTCTCGAGTTCTATGACGTTGACGTTATCGAAATCAGATGTGGACCACACTCAGCAATGTTAGAAATTTGGTAGCTAACTCTTCTAATCGAGAAGAGTACAAGCATTAAATATGAAATTCCAGAGATAATGATTTTAATGGGATTATCTATGATATTTGCTGGACTTCGTCGTTTTTTTTTGTTTTTTTTTTTCCACGGCGGTCGTCGGAAAAACTTGATATTCGGCAGCTGTGGCTTTATTAATTGTTATGATTTGGGTTCAATTATCTTTATTTGTTAGAAAATAATCCCAGGCACTTCCCATTTTAGCCGATAAATAACTTTCTGTATTCAAATAAAATTATTCATGTAATACGTACTAAAAGACTTTCGCATGTAGTTTTGATTTTTGTTAGACAAACATAAAAAGAGAACAGCCTAAATATAATAGTTTATAAAAAAAAAATAGAGCATTGATACTTCAACTCTGAAAATATTTTACGTTATCTCAATACCATAAGTCGCTTTGTAAATTCATTACAGCTGACAATGTAGAAATAATTCACAGAATTCTAATTATCGAATAATGTTTGATCTTCTTGGCATCGTTTTGCTCTCTTTCCATGTACCTGAGACTTGTTTCTTGCAGGTGATTGTGTACATTAAAGAAGAGATAAAGCAATGATGAACTCGAATTACTGACTAATCGAACAAGTTAAGTCGAACTCATTAAAGTACGAGTTTTTTTCAAGAGCATCAACTAATTTATATTGAGCAAACTAGCGAAGAAATAACGGCGAGAAACAAGTAATTAGTGTTTGGGATTAATTTTAAGTGAGTCCAAGAGTCCACAACAGCAAACAGATTAAATGAATCTTAACCATATTCAAAACAATTTTTCAGTTGGTTCTCAATGAAAGTAAATATTCTGCTCTGTTTAAGGGTTGATGATGCTACAATTCTGCATTTTGAGACAGTCAAGTCAATGATTAACGAGCGGATTAGTGGAAAATAAATTTTAACCAATATTACTTATTGAACGGGTTTGTACGTCTTTTCATGCAAAGTCTTTTTCTTGAATTCAAAATGTTGGTCTTATTGATCAACAAAAAAGCAAATTCAACTTCTTATCATGAGCAACAACGAATATCAATCATGAAATAATCTTAATACCCTTGCGCCTCTTTCTGATTTAAGCCTTCTTTGTTATTCTCTTGAAAGTTTGGATGAGATCCTGAACCACCAGACCTTTAGTTCGAGCAGATGTCTTGCATTCATGATATGATTAGTTATTGCACTTTGAGTATACTAGTGAGTCTATCTCAATTGCTACATTTATTTACACTCATATGCTTTCTCCAATTCGTCCTCTAGCTTCGAATCTTCAGATTTTGCAGGTTTCTGTCTATTTAGAGCCATATCATTATTAAATGAAAATTCTTCTTTGATTGGTACGCAAAGTCTCATCATCAAAATCTGCTTCAGGTTTCCGACATTGCAATTCAGTTCTTTCGTCGTCCTGGATTCATTTTATATAGATATGTACATCGTCAAAGAATTAATCGCGAGATATTCAAAATTTGCACATTTTTAAAAATCTTTATTCTCGAATAAGTTAATTTAAAGTGCTCGACTAAAATGGATTCTTAATCCAAGTTTTGTAGGTGATATTGCTAAAAAGTTAGCTTTTTAACGTTTATTGGCTGTAAACCATGGGTTTTGTTTCTCAAAGCGGATCAAATTTGTTAAATAATGTGCTGACAAGCTATTTCTGTTGAGAATGGCAAATATATTAAACAATGACAACACGCAGGGACTATTTCAGTATGACATTTCATATACAAAGGCTTTGGAAGTCGATCGTTCAAAAAAAGCGAATATTTCTTGAGTTATATGTAAAGAACATAGAAAACTTCATAGGAACTAAACTTTATTCATAGCGTGAATTGGAATCTGAATTGAATCATCATATATAAGTTTGTTTGCTGCTAAAATTCCAAGAAGTTGCTAAATCAAACTTGATTACCTGATGAGTCATGTATTTCTCATTAGAGAGGCACTAGTTCGCCTTTGGAGGCCTTTAGCTTAGATAAAAGCGCTTTGAGCACGTT
>ENA-UOTX01000458-UOTX01000458.1-compost-metagenome-genome-assembly--contig:-NODE-458-length-43484-cov-15.931854_pt1 | contig 43484 bp, 18 predicted proteins | sample MGYA00238143_ERZ746982 | MGnify/ENA primary metagenome ERZ746982 (study PRJEB28758, sample SAMN06268862) | compost metagenome | isolation source: single cell | place: USA: California, Emeryville, Joint... | reverse complement strand
ACTCTCTCATTGTTTATTGAGATAAATTTTCTTAGACAGCATCAACTGCATAGCATTACTCACTAAAGGAAACCGAGCCATATCAGCATCAACAGATAAATGCATCAAGCTCTGGGATTTATCTTCTCAAAAGCTCTTAGCTTCACAAGAATTGGCACATAACTGTAACACTGTCCGCAGTGCAATTTTCCCCTCTAAATACCCAATTATAGCGGCTATTACACATGTTTTTCTGACAAACGACAACAACAACTTGGTTTCCGCTTCATCAAATGGCTGTGTCAAGCTCTGGAAAATTAGCAGCCAAAGCCTCGATTATGTAACAGAGCTCTTTCCTGAAGGTAGCACTATTGTCACATACCACATATCCGATTTACGTTCAATCATCATCTCAAGGATCGTTGCAACATATCAGCTTCAGTCCTACTAAGGAGCTCATTGTCACTGCATCCAAAGAAGGGAGTTTCTATCTATGGAAACTGCTTGAACAAAAAACAGAATTGATAAACGAAGGCAGCCTTAAAGGTAACCTTTACCGTAAAAAAGTTTAAGGTTCAAATAACCCTTGATGCATCAGAGAACCTTTCGATGATCTTTCTGACGAAAGATGGGAATAAACTCGTATTTGGAGGAGCTGATGAGGCCACTGTACATATTCGGAACGTTGCAAATCTAAAAGAATGCGCCATTCTAAAATATCCAGAAAGCAAAATCGATCCTTTTGACAAGTTCAGTAACCAAACAGGCGCGCTAAGAAAAATTAGCGATGTCGATGACGACCTCCAAAGCAAAAGGTTAGCTATCGGTTTTACCGATGGATCAGTCGAAGTTTGGAGTTTAGATAATTATACTCCTCTATTGAAATTTCAGGAGAAGCAGAAAGGTCTCAATACCTGCTTGTGTAGATCCTATAGCTAATTTTTACCTTTAACACTAAAGGCTTCGATCTCAGAATTGCTTTTTGTGCACTTAACAGACTCGCAATGTCAACAAAAGATAGAATGGTGAAGATCATGAACTTAGAAACCCAGGAGTGCGAACTGAAATACGATAAAATTCATAAAGGTCTTAATTGGTATTCCTTCATCCAACCCACTCAAACTCTCAAACAGATCCAATTACTCATATCGCCGTGCAATCTGAAGCAGGAATTCTCTCAACCTGTTCCAAAGACCGCACTTTCCGAACTTTCAGTTTTCAAACCAAGAGTTATATAGCCACATTTCATAATCCTCATGAAAGTTGTTCATGGTTTTACACCAGATCCATAATAAATTGCCTTAGGAGCTGTAAATGCAGTCGTTTTTAGCCCACAAGGAAATTCTTTTGTCACTTGCTCTGCAGATACGACAATCAAGTCATGGAGCCTACATAACTGCCAACAACTTCATAAGATTAAAAATGCTCACGAGAGTACTTAAGTTGGGGTTCTTGTTTGCTCATCATTTTCTTTGTAGATTCAGTCTCGACTATTGCAGTGTCAGATAATGGGAAGTATCTCGCTTCTTCTTCCCCAGATAAATCCATTAAACTCTGGAGCTTCGAGAAGTTTAAACTCGAATATACTTGGAGTTCAGCGCACTCTCGTGAGTTCGTTTATAAATTGATGGGACTGACTCAATTTTGCCTAGAATATGTTAATCGAATCTTGATTACTCCTGATTCAGAGAAAATCCTCTCAGCTTCAACAGATAACACAATAAAAATATGGAGTATAGCCGATAAAAATCTTGTTCACACCTTCAACCAAGTCCACATCCGTAATTATTGCAACCCAATTCATTTAGTAAAGCTCGCTCATGCCATAGACGATGTAATTTCAATGGCTATAACTCCGGACGGCGAATACGTGATCTCCGGTTCCTCAAACAAATCCATCAAAATATTTAGCCTCACCACATACCAGCAGTATCACACATTTGAAGACCCCAACCTTTGTAAATTTCCCTTGCTTATCACGGGACTTCATTATTCCTAGATATGACAGGAGCGCTCGCCGTCACCAAAGATTCTTCTAAACTTGTCTCTGCCTCTTTTGATCGTGCAATTCGCCTTTGGGACTTAAAAAGCAAGCAATTAGCTGCCTTAATCGAAAAGGCTCATGCTGGTAGGATTCCACGGCTTCTGAACGAAATAACCGTTGATTGTTAGACGTGGTAAACAGCCTTGTCATTCTAGAGAAATACGGCGTTGTCGCTTCAGGCGGATCTGATCATCATATCAAATTTTGGGACCTTATCACCTATAAACTACTCCATACAATCAACCAAGCTCACACATGTAACGCACTTTCTCTGTTCTTGCTTTCTTCTAACAACTTTCAATAGATCCTGTCAAGGATTTAGCCGTCTCTCCTAATAATACTTTCCTGGTTTCGGTCTCTTCTGATAAATCGATAAAAGTTTGGAATGTCAGTGTGCTTGGAGTCTGGATCAAAGGAACGTCACAAAAGGAGGAAATAGTGAAGCTGATTAAAGTAAAGTCATGGGAGAGTCTTGATGAGATACAGTATGAGAGATATAAAAAGCTCAAAGAGACTCTAATGAAGCAAATCAAGATCATCGAAAATATGAGTAATACTGGTACTTGGACTTTGAATGATCTTTGTTGGCAGCGAATGAATACCGAAACAAGATTTATTTTGCAAACAAGATTGCCAAAGTAACTGCTTCGATGGATACTGGACTGACAGCAGGAGACTATTTAAAGTCAAATGAGTGTAGAATAGAACGCGAAGACACGAAAAAGCTAGTAATCCTTGATCAGCAGACTGGGTTTCTAACATAAACTTTGTGAATAACAAAAGTTGTTGAGCCATTGCCAAAATTTCGTTTTGACCGTCGAGCAGTTTGTAAACGCTGAGGAGAGCATTGATACGTTTTTCTTAGACTTCTTGAGGAATCTAAAAGGATATGTGTCTAAAGAAGAAGAATCCAACAATGATGATCGCGATGAAGATGGTGAGGTGGAAGAAAAAACAAAATTCAGAGAAAATTTAAAAGTTTTACTAAACCCATTTGATTCATAACTCACGAGATATTTTATCTTAGGAACTTGAGCAACACTGTGATCACTTGTCCTCTATGCTGGTAATATCATCAATGGGCTGCCTGAAGAACTAATCTCTATCATTGTAGAAAAATTTTATGGCACAAAAAGAGAAAAGCTATGACTATCTTACTGAATCGAGAATCACACTCTTGGAGGAGTTTTCAAACCTCAGCAAGCAAATGTAAGGCTCTGCCTTTAATTTGATTGACGAGTACCGCGTACCGCGCATAGGGATCAACTGATAGTGGAGGGACCGACGTCATCGTCACCATTGCATCGAGCAAAAGTTCTGCAAAATCCAAAGAACAGCTTAAAAGCACTTATCTCTACGGTTAGACACACGACTTCGAAATTCACGAGCACTCTGCAACTTTTATCGCAAAATGAGGAAACCTGTGGGAACATCGAGGCTAAAATCCTTGAAGGTTTTGAAAAAGCAGCCACTGCTAAGCAGGAAATTTATACGATAAAATCGGAAATCAAATACTCTGAGGAAGAACTTAGCATTCTCAAGGAACTAAAATTTGTTCAGGTATATTGCTTTGTGGAAGGAAGGCCATTATAGGGTATGCATTTAGGTGCTTAGCCAGATTGATATGAAGCTAATACATGAGAAAACGAAACGAATCACTGAGCTTGAGGAAAATCATAAAGCGCACCTTCGAAAGATCCTTGAAGACAATCAAGTGTTATTGGATTTAAAGGTAATACTTGAAGTTTAGATTGGCTTACCTTTTTTGTTTGAATATCATTATAGAAAAAGAGCACAAATCTGAATTCGATTCTTGCACAAGAAGAGCTATTCTTGATCAAAGTACTCTCCAAGTTATTCGAAAAAAAGAAGTCGCAAGTTAAAGAGTTGCTGAGCTGCGAAGATGTATTTGACTTAAAATCGCTGTATGAGGTTGCTTCAAATTTGGTAATCTTTCAATGAGAATTGTTGATAAATTATCAACAAACTAATTTGAAAAAGGATAAACAAATAAAAGGGCTCAATGAAGAGTTCATGCATAGAATCAAAAAGCAAGCTGAAGCAAATTTAGAGTCGCTGGATCGGTTAATGTGAGTTCCTACTTGGGATTATTTTGAATAAATAAAAACAATTCTCTCTCTACATCGCGAAGAGCAATACAATGGCTATTTAAAGTATTCGTGCATTTTTCACTACTTAATATTGATAACAAAGTGAGCATAATATTGATAGCATACAATTTAGCATCAAGAAATGATGCATATAAAGTGGTTGATGAGAAACTACCTAGAAAAGTTTGTTTACAAACTATATAACCATGAGAAATTAGGTCATTTAATCGCCTTCTTAAAAAAATTGAGGCAATCGTGGGTGTTTTGATGATACTGAATTGCGAATGATTACATATATTACATTGTTTTCTTTAGAATCATCAACATTTGTTTCGGAATTGGTCAAGAGAGATTATTCCTTCTTCTATATCTTCCGATGAAATGGAATCTCAACCTGAAGGTCGAAACTTCATGATTTCGAAGACCGGTCTAATCTAAAATGGAAAAGTTAAAATCTATTTGCCTGTTAACGCTGAAACAGACAATAAATTTAATAAATTTCTCCAAAGGAAAGAACACGAATTCAATCAAATTTCATCACAATCTTAAATTGGCATTCACGAGGAAATCCAGCAATTTCGAATCGGCTATATTATAAGACGACAGCTATGTAGCAAACAAATAGGCTTGCTATCTCCACTTATCGAGCCTGCAATGGATGAAATACTATTCATATTAGTTGCAGAATGTCATATCAACAGACTATTACATTGACTCAATTAAATATAACTGAGTCACTATATGAAAAAATATCAAATGAAAAAAACTTCTAAAAAAAGCAAACTTCCTCGGAGTCTTGATGAACACGCTCGGATTCGAAGACTCAGACGAAAACAGTTTTGGTGGGACACCTTCGCTGGGTTCCTCGGCGGTTCAACCTTAGCAGGAGCCCTTGTCGAAGGTTACTACTATTATTATGAAGCAAGAGAACTTATTTATTTCGACGAGCCGCAGGCCAAAGGTAATACTTACGCAATTAAGATGGGAACACCTAATGAATCGGCAAAACTCTTTTACATCAGAACGTATATCGCAGTAGCCTCAGCTTTTTTGGTAGCAGCACTAATCGCGCGGTATTTATTAGAAAGAAAAATACAAATCGCTACGCTGAAAGCCAAAAAGCTGTGGGACCCAAAAAAATATCGATTCGCTTGGCGATGGATGATCATCGAGGTTCTTTACGCGCTATTATTCCTCCCTCCGTATGTTAACGGAGTTTATGTCGAGAGTGAAACCGGCGTCAATGTAACGACGGATATGCTGATCACGACACTGATGACAGGAAGGATTTACCTTATCGGCAGGACATTATATCAGTTCTCCGTTTTCCACAGTGAAAAAGCTAATTCTGCGTGCGCCAATACAGATATCTCACTGACTCCGTGGTTCGTTTTCAAAAGCGAACTCAAATCTTCACCCTTTATCCTCGTCGGGACGATGCTTGTCCTTCTATTTTTTATCTTCGGCTTTGGGTTAAGGCAATGCGAACTACCCTACCAATTCGTTTCGAATTTCGACTGGGATTTCATCATGAACGGAGTTTGGGACACGTTTCTCACTGTCACTACAGTTGGATACGGCGATATCTTCCCTGCAACATCGCTGGGAAGGGTGTTTTGCGTCATTGCGGCTATGCTTGGTTCGTTCTTCACGTCTTTGCTCGTTATCGCGATCTCCAGCTACTTCTCGTTGTCGATGAAAGAAAGAAATGCGGTCTTTCGACTAAAGCGACGGCTTGCACTACAGCAGCTTCAAGGTGAGGCTGTTACTTTCATCCACTGGGCTTGGAAGTACGCGTTTTTTGTCCGTCCTTTGCGAATATATTCAAAAAAACACGCGAATCGTATCCATTATAAGCTATGCACTTCTTTCGCGCAATTCAAAGAGCGACGACAGAAAATATGGCAGGACGGAGAATTCGCCATTTCTGAAATGGATCGCGGGTACTACGCGGTCTCAGACGCTTTATCTCGGAATTTAATGAAAACTGAGATGATTATGTGGGATGTAAGGGTTTTTCAAGAGAGGCTCGCTTTATTTGAGAAGCGTCAGACGCAGATCGAGAAGATGGTAGATATTCTCCACCATACCTACTCAAACATACAAAGCATCACGGCACCGTGCTTGGCGGCATCAGGACGGAAAGCTGTAGCAGTCACCTTCGGCGACATGGGATCAATGCTGCTGGCTAACATGCAATCAATTAAACAAATCAAAACTATCGCCGATGAGGTTCCTTACAAATTTCTCTCTACAAAGATCATAAACGCCTTTCGGTTCCGAAGGCAAGAGTTTGGTTTGCTATCAATGCGCAGGATGTCTATGGATACTCTGAAAAGGAATGAAGAGAAGCGTTCCACGAGAGTCATTCACCGGTTAGACCGTGTTGCTGAAAACACTGAGGCTGAGGATGAAAAGAAGGAGTTGATTAAATCGGGGGCGGCGCTCGAGATTTTAAAGTCTTTATTCGGTAATGAGAAAGCGAAGAAATTGTATGCTGAGATGAAGAACGCAGATTCAAAGAAATTTGCAAAGCTAACGACCGAGCTCATTGAGCAATTTACTTCGAAGAGCGGAGACAAAGAGACCACTAGCCTGAGCGGTTCGGATTTATCGCCACGGTCAGGCAGAGGGAAATTGTCTATGAAATCCCTACAATCCATAAGAAACCTGAAGTCATACAAACAAAGGACCGCAATATTTATGAAACGAGAAGAGGAAACTGATCCTAAGAGGAAAGTGAGGAAGTCGAGAGTCGCCTTGACAACGAAACTATAATTAAGACATATTTTGTTAGTTTAGTTAACGAAGGAATTGATAAAGAAATTTTCGTTGATGACCTTGGTGAGAGGGAGAGAGAAGAGCCAAAAAATAACAAAAAGTCGAGGGATTTCCCTTCCTCTTCTAATTTAACTATATATCGATGCAAATTTGCATTATTTAAAATTTTGATCAAGCAACTGAGCTAAGTAATTATCTAATTGAATGATGTAATTTCCTATAGCACATTTCCTGATCCTCGGTTTGTTTTTTAATTACAGAATAAAATGCAAAGTACTTCGCTCAAAGATCAGATATCTGGCCTCTACAGAGCGAAAAACTCCTTGAGAAAGGACATCAATAAGTGGCGACGGCAGCAGAAGGTGCTAGACATCGTCGCCTCGATGCTAGGTGTGCTTGGACTCGTGGTGGCTATTATTGAGTCAGAATTATATGAACGACAGATGCTCGGACACATCTATTATAACAGCAATCGAACCCGCATCGTTGAGATACATGACTTCGATGAAGAGCCTAGGATTTACTACCTCAGAGGGTTCGTCACAATAACTTCAGTGATGTCGGGGGCCATTGTCTTGGCCCGTAGACTGATAGAAAGGAAAATTTACAGAGAGTACGCAAATCTCAGAGGACTGACGAAACCTGATGAAAGGAGCATGAATGTTAACATGGTCATGATGGTGATTTACGTACTTATTCACACTCCTCCAGGGCTGAACGTAACGGTCGTATATAATGACTTTTTCCTTTATTTCACTCTGGATACACTGATTACTTGCATAATGACACTGCGGGTGTTTTTCCTAATACTTCTTTACGTGAGGTACTGCAAATGGGGTAATGAGTTTGCTGAGGAAGTGTGCTTTTCTCAGAATTCGCATAAATCTAATCGATTTGTGCTGAAATGCGTTTGGAAAGAGTATCCAATCTCCTTCGTGACCTTACTCATCATTGTGTCGATGGGTTGGGGTGGCTATCTGATTCAAATTTGTGAAAGACCATACCAGTATATCTCTGGACAGAATTGGGACTTTATCTGGAACGGGTCTTGGGCCTCTGTCCTCACGATAACTACCGTAGGCTATGGGGATTACTACGCGAGCACGCTACTTGGGAGAATTGTTACAGTGATAGTTGCCATTTGGGGAAATTTTATCACGTCGCTCATGGTTCTCACGCTTTCCAAGATTCTTGATTTAAACAAAAGGCAAAGTAATGCAGTGCGTAAGTTCTACAAGAAAACACAGAACCGACAAATCATTACATTAGCGCAGAAGACAATTTATCATTTTATGAAATATTGCTTCCATTTTCGCTCGTTGAAAGTTTATTGGAGGAGAAAATCTTACGGCCTGCATTACAATCTCACAAAAACGTGCATGGAGTTCGCGAAAATGAGAAAAAAGGCAAACTCTTCAATTGATACTATTGAAAGAATCATCGAGCACCACGCTGAGCTCGTCGAGAAAAAAATTAACAAATCTTGGATGGCAGTCAAAATGGCAAAATACGACGTTCAGATATTGCTTCATCAAATCGGACTCAACGAAACCAAGCAATATAAAATCGACCAATTGTCTCGCATCCTCTACGATGCGAATTCGAGACTACAGAGCGTGACGTTGTCGTATGAGAAGCTTCATGGATATCGAAAAGATGGATTCGCTATTCATGCGTTCAACATCCTAAGTGCTTATCCAAGTTTTTATGAAGAGGCGAAGAAGATAATTGAACTTGACGACAAACATCTAAACATGTCAAAAATACAAATTCAAAACGCATTTAGATTCCATGATAAATTAGACGATATTATCGTGAATGCCGAGGAGAAGACTGATAGTGAGGAGCCTAGTCCGAAGAAAGTTCAGATCAAGAGGTCGATACATCGACTTTCGAGCACGCTGAATAACTTATATACGATGATCCGTTTGAAAAACGCTGATGATAGGAGTGAGAGTGGCGATCGAATGTCGTTTTGTCAGGCAAGCAGAATCTCGATTAGAGAGGGCGGCTCTCTTGATAGTCTTCAGAAACCTCGAGCGAGAACCAGCTTTATACCAATAACTAAATCAGCTTTCAATAGAAACAGCACGAAACACGTGACAAATCAGATCGACGAGTTCGAGAAAGAGACCCAGAGGAAAGTAAGCTCCTTTAGAACTTTGCTCGACGGGACTCATAACGCTGACTCACCGTCAGCGTCTTCGATGAGGAGACTAAACCTTGGAAGCTCAGATGACGACGTTAGTAATAGAAGACAGGATCATGCGTCAAGGAAGAAGAGTTTTGCTTCAAGGAAATCCTCGTCGCATAGTTCTGGGGATCATACAGGACATTTGAAGGCTACAAATGCCAGCGCTGATAATGCTGAAGAACATATTCCATTAGAGCCGAGAAAGGATAATAATGAACACAACTTATCCCTGAAAAACGTTGGATAATCGAAATCAGCAGAAAATATTTCTATTATCTTTTTATTATTCTAGTTGTGACTCCGATTTTGCTTGAAATCCATTTAATCCCTCGAATGAGAAAACCATTTTATATTATTGCATTTAAATTGTATCATGATCATTTATTCAATTCGTTTCTATATCTTTGGATTTTGTTTCATTTTTATGTGTTAGTCTAATTAATTGACGCGATTGTGAAAATGATTGTGTGGTTTACTCACTATGTGTCATTTTAATGTGCTTGCTTTTACATCATGGATTTAGGCGAATTTTTGTAGTTTAATCGAGCTTGAGTATTCTTAGCAAATTAAAGCGACTCCTAAAAATAAAAAATTGATTCAACCAATGTCTGAGCCTACAACCCTCGAAAACCAAGCTCAAACTCAAGATGCAATCCACCAACAAGGTAAAGCTCTAGCTAAGCGGTTCAATATGACTCTCTTTTTCTCGAAATCCAGACCTTAGTCACTCTCAAGGCGCTGATATGATTAATGTGAAGGCAGATCCCGAGCAAACCCAAAGCGAAGAAACTAAAAGTAGTTATAAGGCATAAGTTCCCTTTGATCATAAGTTTGCTTAGAGCAAGATGTCAATGGAAATCCTAACGCGGAGCAAAACCAACCTGAAGAAACAAAAATCAACACAGAATTCATTAATAAAGCGAATCTGCAGATAAAAAACATAGATTTGCTGTTAGAAGGGCTTGTTTTCATGAAGCATAGCAAATGGTCCGATCCAGCTTATAAGACGGTCAGAATCTCAGACTGTCTCACGAAAGTCGAGTGGTTTAGTCGAGGGCAAGCAAAACCAAAGAACCATATTCTGTTATCTAAGCTAGTTGGAGTCAGGTTCGGCCGTCGATCTGCCAATTTCAAGCGTCAAAAGATAAAGAGTTTCGCTCAGGAGCAGAGGTCTTTCTCATTGTTGGGCGAAGATAAGACACTGGATCTGGAGGCGGATTTAAAAGAGCAAATGGAGATGTTTTTAGAAGGGTTATGGTCAGTGATCGAGTATCATAAGAAAAATAACCCCGATTTCTTGAAAGGCAGCGCTATTCTTGGAAAAAAAACTAAGTAGGCCCAATTTGCTTTTAAAAGACACATGAGAGAGTTTTTTTTTTAACAAATGTTTAAGGGAATCATCGTGTCGGGGTCTATTTTAATCGGATCTTTGCAGCCAAAATAGATGCATATTACTAATATTCCTTCGATGGTTTTATGAAATATCGTATTAAAGAGATTGAATATCGAAATATATTGAAAGTGCCAAAATTTTAAAAGAAATTTAAGTTAGGAATCAGCTTTGGCTTCAAATGAAATTTTTCTCTTAATTTGTGAATGCTTTTTGTTGGAAACTTGCTGAGCTTTTGATATCCCAATAAGCGTATCTGCGCGTATTCCTGAATCAAATTAATTCAAAGCGTTGCTGTGAACTTACAATTTATATATTCAAGAAGTGGGGTCATCTGTTATTATTTGTTTATCAAATTTTATCAACTTGATTTACAAAACTACTCAAAGCCCAATGCGCTATACTAGCAATAAGCTCGCCTTGCTTTTGATAGCAGGTGCTATTCTCGGAACTCTGTTCGTAGTGGAAGCCACCGAGTCCAAACACCTCAGAGTTGACGAGAAAGTCCAAGTCCAAAATGGCAATCTCAATCTCCTGAATGATTATGTTGTCGTGAATACCTACCAAGACAGCACTCTCTACTGGGCGCTCCTCCACTACACAGGTTCTGAAGACACCTACATGAAGCCTCGCAACCCAATCATCAAATACCTCAATTTCTCATTCACTTTCCAATCATCACAGAAATTCAACGTACGAATCGACGACGCGGAACTTCGCCGCTGGGAAATCCCAAAAGGTGAGCCATTCTCGCATGACCCTCCAGGAACGCAAAATATCCCTTTTGCTTACGGCCTCGTCTCATTGCAAGTCACATCAAGTCCGTTCTCGTTCGCTGTTGTCCGTAATTTCACCGGCGAGACTCTCTTCAACACCTCGGTTGGAAATTTCATCTATTCAGATCTCTACATCGAGATTTCGACCTCTATCCCGAGAAAGAACATCTACGGGTTCGGTGAGCGTGCCTACTACCTCCAGCTTCCATCAGGAACTTACACCATGTGGAATAAGGACCAATATGCTGTGCTCGGTACTAACTCATCGGGCTCTCAGACCTATGGTTCTCATCCTGTTTACCTCCTTCATGAGCAAGCAGGCAATTTCGATATGGTTTATCTTCGTAATTCCAACGCAATGGATGTGGTGATTGACACTGAAAACCAACTATTGACTTTTAAAGTCGTTGGTGGTATTCTTGACTTCCAGTTTTTCCTTGGTGACAAGTCCCCCGAGACCGCAGTTAGAGCGTACCATTCGTTCATTGGAGGCTGGACTGTACAACCTTTCTGGTCCTTCGGATGGCATCAAAGTAAGTACGGTTACCCCAACGCCACCGTTCTGGAAGACGTCGTGAAAAACTATACAAAAAACTCTCTTCCACTTGACGTTATCTGGTCTGACATCGACTACCTCGACCATGCCCTTGACTTCACTACCGATCCTGATAACTTCCCAGCAGCAAATATCACAAGAATGCTCGCTGAACAGAAGAAGCGCTGGGTTCCAATCATCGAGGTCGCAGTTGGAATCAATGCCACCTACCAATATTACCAAAAAGGTCTTGCCGCCGATATCTTCGCCAAAAATGCTAATTACGACAACCTACAAGTCAAAGTTTGGTCAAATCTTTCCCACTACATCGATTACTCGCATCCTAATGCCGAGGAATATTGGGCAGAAGGTCTTGCTGCCCTTCATCAGATGGTGCCTTTCTCAGGACTCTGGCTCGATATGAACGAACCTTCAAATTTCTGTGACGGCGACTGCAGAGACACCGCGCCTGCCGATATCGCTTATAATGATTTGCCATACACTCCTGGAGTCTTGCCATTGGTCAATAAAACCATGTCACTTGATGCCAAGCACTTCGGAGGTATCGACCACTACAACGTTCACAACTTCTACGGTTTCCTTGAGAGCAGAGCGACTTATAACTACCTCACTCAGCTCTCTCCTCTCGCGTTCTCTCTCACCAGAGCGAACGCTCCAGGAACAGGGAAATATTCAGCGCATTGGACTGGAGATAATGCAGCTGATTATGATTTCTTGAAGTTTTCAGTTGCTCAAATTATGAGCTTCAATATTTTTGGTATACCCAACACAGGCGCTGACATCTGCGGATTTGTTGGTGAAGCGACTGAAGATCTTTGCGCTAGATGGATCCAATTGGGCGCGTTCTACCCATTCGCGAGAGATCATCACTCAAACGACGAGCTCAACCAAGCTCCTTATGCTCTTGGGCCGACCGTCCTTGAAACCGCCCGTGTCAGCATAAAGCAACGCTATGCATTGCTTAAGCACTACTATGGACTGTTCCTCGAGAGACAAGGCAGAGGAACTGTCTTCAGACCTCTCTTCTTCGAGTTCCCTAATGACACGAACCTCTACGACTCCCAAGCCGGCTACAGTGAAACTCAATTCATGCTCGGCTCCTCGCTTCTCGTCGCTCCAGCTTTATTCAACAACAGCGGAAACGTCACTCTCTACCTCCCTAAGGCCAGATGGTATGATTTCAACAACCGAAACTTAGTTCAGGACGTCGATGACACTCCTCAACCAAAGACTATTACATCTCCACTTAACCAAAGCGCTCCTGCGTTCATCAGAGGAGGCTGGGCGATCGCTTCCCAAGACGTAACGAAGGTCCTTCGAACTGATGATCTCGACAACCGATTTATATTGAATATTGCATTGGACCCTTCAACCGGTATGGGAAGCAGAAGAGCACAGGGCAAAATGATGTCCCTTGCAAATATGAGCGACCAAAACGTCTACAATAAATGCATGCAAACCACTTGCATAGTTGACATCGACGTCACTGATGTTATCGGCGGAAACGGATTGTTCATGCAATTCAAAGTAGAAGGCGCTCAAAACGTTGATCCGTTTGTCATCAGCAAAATTACGGTTTACGGATCAAACGACGTTACCTACTACGCTTCAATTTCGACCAATGGTACCGTTTTCGACAGTGTCGATTTCCAACAGGACGAAAAGACAAACTCTTTCACTGTCACGATTCCTGGCGGAATAACTGTCACTCCACCGCAATGGATCCAAATTGATTACGATTCTCCTGAATAAAGAGTGTAAATTCCTGCTAATAAATTTTCGTTGATCGTGTATGCTGAGAAAAACCTTGAAATAGTCAACAATCTCTTAAATTTCATATGAATTTCACAAAGAATCCCGCATTTAAACTTCAATGAAACCAATAGGTAGTTTTACGATAAGAAAATCAGAGAACAGGTTATTAGAAGCCAAAAATCATAGAAATCTTTCATTACTTTCAGCATGAGAAGAATAGGTCACTTCTACATATATCATAGCAACTTAATTAACAATAGAATTAAGGGTTTCCATTCAATAACTGCAAATTTAAATACAACACAATCGCATAGAGCATATTTATTCTGCAAAATCCGACATCAGCACTAAAAACCTGAAGAATTCATTATTTCGTGTATTTTTAAGCATAAACAGTTTTATATATCTGCTTGGTCTCCACAACTAATACTATTCACAGGCGTCTTTCGTCTCAATCTGCTTTATCATCAGTTTTGTTTCTGTGATCTCTCTAATGAGGTCATCAGATGATTTGAGGATATCATCGCTCAGAGGCTCCGGTTTTCTCTCTAGCCCTATCGCCTCAGCAAGATTCATTTGAAGGTGAGACTCCCCCAAAATCTCGGACTCACTTCCTTGCTTATTCTCCTCTGGGCTCAACTCACCATAATTTTCCTTTGAATTCATACGAGAGAACATAACTGAATTCGACCCACTGACAGTCAATGGCTGCCCAATTTCTTTTATATCAAAGCTAGCTTCTGAATCAAACAGAGGAGATCTATCGGCCTTCTTCGGCGTTTTCGCGAATATCGATTTATTCTTTGACGAGTACCGAGCCGAATTGTCTTCACTAGGAGGCAAAAGATTGATTACCAAATTCTTGCTGTTCCGCCTCGATGGAGAACCCGGAACGCTTTGTAAAGGTGAAGGCCTGCTGAAACTTTGGTTTCTGCTCTTCGGTTTCAGATCAGCAGCGGAACCACGTTTTGAAAGCACTAGACGCGGCGAATCACAGGCATTGGCTAACTGCGCTGCTCGCAGCTCGGATTCCAACTCAGCTTTCTGGTGCATCAATTCAGCTTTTTGATTCACTACTTCTCGGTATTTGCCAAGCAAGGCTTCGAAGACCTGCTGCGTTGACATCACCGGCAAATTATTTTTCCCTTTTTTCATGCCTAACCAATTAGTGTTAGATTCGTTGGGAATAAGCCTTATTCACCTGCCGTTCGGACCTGAAAGTCCATTTTGTTCTCATCCTGCAGCTTTCTATAATTTGGCCTTGGAGTTAGCTCTTCCCACCCTACAGCAGCTCGCATTTTCAGTGAATCTCTCTCGTGTTCGAGCTCTTCTTTCTCCTGGCGCAGAGCGGTTGCCATTTTCTTTATTGAAGAAAGCTGGACTAGGACTTTATCGAGAACGTCCTTGAAAGTTTGCGCTTGGTGCTGAAACGAGTTGACCTTTGTGTTAGCTATCTTAACAGCCTCGGCCTTTAGAACCAACTCCTCTTTTAGCTCTCGGATTGTCATGTTGGCTTTCTTCAGTAATTTTGTTTCAGATTCGTATTTTGCCCTTGATTCTTCGAGGTCTTGCAGAGCTGTCTCATATTTGTTGTTCAAATTGACTAGTTCTTCTCTTAAGTTGGTGATCTAAAGGCTGTTTAGATAAATCAATGAGACGATCATACATTTTCCAGCAGGCTTTTGCGTTCTGATTGGACTCCTGCTTTTATTTTCGTGACCTCATTGTTTATTTTTTCATTGACGTTGGTCTGCAAGGAGACTTTAAGTTCATTCACCTCCATTAAAAGTCCTATCGCATTGTGGATGAGTGCTGCCCTTAGAGAGGGTTATTACTTTGTATTTGATTCTCTTTATCTTCAACAATCAGGGCATGCTCTGCGTCACGTTTTTTAATCTCTTTTAACAGCATTTGACAAACCATGAAATAAGGCAACTTCTGGGACCCAATTTTATTAGTTAGTTCCTCTAAACCGCGAATTAGTGGCAACAGCTAACGCATACTTACTCAGCTCTTCTAGACGTAGACTATTCCAGACGGTTGCATATTTTTTCGGGACGGTATCGCTAAAGTAAATGCATGAATTAAGGATCGTTGTGATGCTCTTCAGAATGTCCATATTACGACTATCCTCTCTGGAAGCGAAAATTATTAGGCAAATGCTAAAGAAAAATTGCGCACTCAGAAAGAATCTCCAATGCCTTAAACGATTTTCTGATCTCGGCTAGCCCTGGAAGAGTCTTCTCTTCCGCGTTGGAAAGTTTCGTTGCCTTTTCGCGAAGATATATGATATGATCTAGCAGTTTAAACTAACGATTTATCAGCCCACAAGCATTTCGAAGTAATTTTGTTACAGTCTGCGTCAGTTCCTCAGATCTCCTTTCTCTCAGCAGATTCGGTCCGCTCGGGGAGAATATCGATGTAGGAGAGAGATTACTCGAATTCGTTGTCCGCATCCCTAACATTCTATTATGAGATATCCTCTGTTTTCTTTCATACCATAGGAGCTAATGATTGTAGTTTGTCTGCCCTCTGGTTTGCGAGCGCTCGAAAATGATTTATTAGAAGTCAGAGGAGTTTCAGTGCTTTTCCTTTTGTCGCTACTGAAAGGAGTTTTGGGGTCAGCGACGCTGCCTCGATGGCTGGAAAGGTTAAGGATATTTGATAATGATTTAGCACTTCGAGGTGAATGGAATTCTAGTGTGAGACTGCTGTTCTGCTTGGGTGGTTTAGTAAGTGGGAGAAAGTATGCACTTTGCCGGTCTTGCATCTTTTTGGAAATAAATTAATTAAGGAAACGAATACTGAATTAATTCCAATAATTCTGTCAGTAAAAATCTTGCAATTGAATTCTACAAAAATTTTGGGAACTAAAGGAGGATGGATTTTAGTAAATCATCAGCAAGATATGCTGTCAGGGAATGACATGAATTAATTAGCAAATTTTGCTTGGTTGTAGAGAGAAGAAAGAGGGAAATGAGGCCGTCAGCGGGCTTCGTGAGTTTTTTTTTTAAAAAAATAATCCGATGTTCTCAGATCAAATCATCAAATCAAATTTAAGTTAAGTTATATTATTGAGAAGAGTTCAAAGTTTGGTTAAGCTATCTCAAATTGGGTTGATATCTGCCGAAAATCTATATGCTTGTAAATGATTGTTTCACTTTTGTGAGAATAAATTTTTTGTGTTTTTGTTGCATTGATTCTGATTATGTGATCTGATGACACTTTCATGTGAATGGTTGAAAAAGAAGACAAAGTTTTAAATATCTCATTGAGTATTTGTTATTATCCTGATTGGTTGAGTGAATTCAATAATATCAATGCTTCCGAAATGCAAAAAACTAATAAGTTCGAGAATTTGAAAAAAAAGATCACGTAAAACGAAAAGAAATAATTATTTTTCAAGAGAGCCAATGTAATATATACAAACAGAAAGTCGCCCGTCGTTTATAAAATTTTCTATGATAGGAAAAAAGTTAATGCTTTGCTCCAAAATAATAGTAGACTGAGCCTATACAGTCGCAGACCCTACAAACTTTTCAACTACTACAGTATTATGTCTTTAGGAGCTATTAGCTGAGTAAATAAGTTCAGGATCGATTAAGTTTCTTTCGGGTTTGTTTTTTTTTTTAGCGCAGCCTTGAGTGTTAAAACATACGCTCTTTCGAATTGTTTCTCGACCTGGTTAGAGAGAAGCTGCGTCCACTTTTGATACTTGAAAATCTGTGCCTTGTTTGGTAAATGCTCATCACTTCGTGGTTTTTATCGGATCCCATCGACTCAAGATTAGACCCTTTCCTTGAGTTCCACCTCTCATATGCTTTCGAGTCAAACGAGTTATAAAGCGCCGACGAATCGCGTTTTTGAACCTGAGGGCTATATTTATGATCTTTAAATATATCCAACCTCACTATCGTCTCCACTTCTTTCCTCGCCTGATCGCTGTTGGAATACGAATAATCTTCTTTGCTCTCAGCAATGCTTGAATTTAGTTTCGATTCCACTACTTTTTGCGAAATCACTATATCTAAGTCATTAAACGATGACCTTCGACGATCTTCGCTGGTTTTTCTTAGAGTTCTCGACACGACGAGGTTTGAAGGTTCAATTTTCGATTGAGATTCGCTGAAAACCTTTGCTCTTGGAGGCTTCGCGTCAGCAAAGTTAGACTGTGCGTTTGGCTTGCTTTGTGGGAGATTTCTTGGAGGGTTTTTGGCAACAACCTGAGAATCAAAGTAATTGCTTTTCTGGGCGACCCAGTTTGTCGAGATACTGCACATTCCCTTCTCGGTCTCATCAATCTGTGAGATCTTCTTCTCCGTCCCCACAACACTACCTCTTTCAGATAGAAACACATCTGATATCTTTTTTAGTGCTTGGCTGGGATTCGGATGAAATTGGCTGTCACTATTCGGAATTATCCCTGCAACGCGCATCAATTCACTTGAGATAGTACTATTCAACGAACTACACTCTGCAGTCAGGTTCCTGTTGTCGAAAGAAGATTCGTTTGGGTACCCTGCGCTTTCCAAGTCGCCGTTTTTCTGAGTTAGGTATTGCTCTTTGCTGGGGTACTTAAAATTGTTCAGAATAGCGTCGATTTTTCGATTCTCTTCTACAATCCGAGGTGTTCTCGTCGTACTTTTTGAATCATCATTGGCATTTCTAAATCCGCTTAGATGTTTGACACTCGAAAACGGGGTAGAATTTGTTGAATGAGGTGGAAGAAAGCTGCTTTCGCTGGCCTCTGCAATAGAAGGTTTTTTCATCAGGTTGGAGCCTTGAGAGTTCGAATGAGATAATTTCGCCTGGGTTTTTCGTTCAAAGGATACGTTATTTCTGGGTTTGACATGGTATTCGATTTCAACCAGAGCATCTTCAGACCGGCTTCTTACTCTTAGGCCTCGCTCGCTAGATCTGTTCGCTGTAATTTTCAGTCTCTGGTTTTGAGCTCTGAGCTTAGAAAACAGCGTCTTCGGTAAATTGTTGTTTTGTGAGCGGAATTGAGTTTCTGTGAAATTTTCGCTCTCAAAGTGAATCGACACATTTTTTCGCGTCTTTGAAAATCTGATTTCCTGATGAAAAGGATCTGGACGAGGCGCGCCTTTGTTTTGAGTGTTCTCGGGCTCATCATAACTTCCTCTGTTCTCAGCAATATTGCCAAAAGTGACTTGGTTATCTAACAGACTTCTTATCGGCGAATTATCAGTAGTGTCGTTTCTCTTTGAAGGTAATGGATTCACGTGTCCAAACGACAGTCTGCGGTTGTCTTTTGAGCCAAATTCAGATACTTCGACCGGCTGAGGCTGCTCCTTTCTTATCTTCAGGGATGACAAGCTACTCAAGGGATTCTTGCGGCTGTCTTGCTCACCACCTGACACAAACGTGCTGATTTCATGAGAAACGTTTTGCTGAGGTTTAGCGTATTTTCTGCTGGAGGTGCTATGGTCCCCGCTGAAACTGATCGGAAAATTAACGTGAGTTCGACTGCTTACGTAGATGGTTTGAACTGGCGAGTTGGCTCCTTCGAATTCACTTGCGTTGAGATCGAGATCATCCAGAACTGAGCTAGGTGCTTGGCTTTGGACAAAATCAAACTCTGGCCTTCTCGTTTGGGTCTCAGGCTGAGAATACTCATTGAAATCGTACTCAAACGCGGCAATACTAGGTTTGCGTTCAGCGATTCCTTTTTTTCTGAGTTGTCTTCTCAAACTCGCTAAGGTGTCTTTCAGCTCGTCAGTGTTATTGGAATTGATGCAAAAAGAACCACTCGGTTGATATTGACAAGATATGCGCATGCTTTCGCTTACATCATTTTCGTTGTTAGCTCTAATGAAGAAATTCTCATCGGAAGCGATCAGATTTTGGTTTGGATTCCCCACATTTAACGGACTTGAATATTTATTACGATACGAGCCAAATCGGTGTCTCCCAGATGAGAGTGATGTATTTTCGCGCTCATTACTTGGATACCCGTTCTGATTACTCCAATTCCATGCTGAATTTTCATAATCTCGCGAAGACCACGTAGTATTCGGTGTTTCTCTTTTCATTTGTTCGACAGCTCTTTGATTATAACTTTTTGCTGAATAGTTGCTCTTGGGCGGAAGGCCTAAACCTGTATTCACGCCAACACCTCTATCGAGATTTTTCATTCGACTTCTTACGGGTTGAGGGCTCTCTGTTATCGCTTCATCGATATGCGCGAGAGATACAGGCTTTGTAAATAAGAAAGCAAAACACTTATCTTCCATTCTTCTGCTTTCTGGAGACTTCATTTCAACGCTGTCTTCCAACGTTCTATCAGCAGGCTTGGGAGAGCGTCTCGACCTGCCTTCATCGAGAAAACTAGACACTTCATCAGTTCTCAGGTACGGAGCCTCAAATTCCTTTGTTGGAGAGTACCTTGAACTTTCAGGGCTTCTGTAGCTTGCTAGGCTCCTTTTAAGCATTTTCGTCGGAGACTTGCTTGAGTGCCGCTTCTGAGCGAGAAGATTTTGAGTCTGTTCATAGGTTAGTGTGCTTGAAACTTCATCTTCGGCAAGGAAAATGACCTCGGAAGGCACTTTCTCGTTTATATAGGTTGCTCCCATAGAAAGATTTTCTGTCTTGAGCGAGCCTGAATTGGTTATATCACCGTAGTGAGAACAAGAGCCACTAATAAATGTATTTACGGATTAGCTCAATTGGGTATCTCGTCCCCGTTTTAATCGTTTGCACGCAACAATTTTCTTTAAAGAGTCCATAAAGCCATTTCGATTCCTTGCACCTGAAATAAACACCGAGCCCATCAAACGCTCCGCGATGAAAATAACCATCAAATATATCTCCATTTGCGAATATCATCCGCCCGTTACCTTGCAAATGCCCATCCTAGGATCATAATGCTGCTATGAAGTTGAAATAGATCAACGACAATACCTTAAAGAACCCTCGCTCATGTTTTCGGTAATTATATTGCATATTGCCAATGCCGTTAGGATTCTCTTGACTCATTGCCCCATGGAACCAACTGTTTTGACCAAAAGCGAGATGCGCTATCCCTTCCAGAGGCCTCTCCTAATGTTATTTCATTGAATCGACGTGATTAGCAGATAGACGTCGAGTTGATTACTTCATCAAAATCAAATACTGAGGTTTTTCTTTCAATAAGGTCTCTAATGTCTTCTGCTGCATATCTTGGGAGTAACACCTCTACTTATACTATAAGGAGCTGGTATTTGTAAGTGTTAACCATAAAGGGGTTTCCCTGTGCCTCTTTTCATCGTCTTGAGCAACTCTCCAGAGTCATATTCGCATAACGCCCAAGATTTATGCGCTTCGAAATACTTTACACATATGCCATGCAATTTTCCTTCCTTCCATCTGCCAGTAACGCTATCTTTGTTGGGAAACACGAGTTGACATAACCCGTCTGCTTTGCCATTGAGAAAACTGCCGAATACCAAGCCACCTAACGAAAAATAGAAGACGCCTTGCCCGTGCATAATGCCATCTTTCCAAGAACCTAAACATATGAGTATTTTGCGATTTTGTCGTAGAGAGATTACCGTAGTAAAACTCGCCGGTATTCCAGTAAAACACACCTTTCCCTTGCTTTTTTAGCTGAAGATCTGTTTCTCCTTGATATGTCCCATTTTTGAAAGCTGAGAATAGTTTGTTATGAATGAATGAGAGTGATGATACCTAAGATTTCTAAGGCCGAAAGAGAGCCAGAGAAAGATTGCTCTTCTTCAGTCATTAAGTTAAATTTATTGAATTTTTATTCGAACAGTAAACAATAATGATCCTCTGTCAGGTAAGAATAGTATAATTTCTTAGGTCTTCCTTAAAAGCACCTGAAAACCTGTATAACGACAGATTTAGGAACTAAGGAAGAAAAATTCGACAGCAAAACTATATTCTTAGCATGTAATTTTCGATACCAAGATCAGAGATCAGAAAGAGGATGATTAAGGACTTGTGAGTTCAAGTAGAGCTCAACATTTTGGATCATTGCAGCACTTACTTTGAGTCATGACTGTTTGTTGTTTTTTTAAAGAGATAGCTGAGAGTTCTTGATAAAACACTTTTGAAAGTCTTTAGCTTGAAAAATAAGTATTTTCTTAAACATTTCACTACTTTATAAAGCTGAATAATATCAATTATCATTTGTTAGTTATGAGTAGTAATTGAATAAACAGTTCGATTTTTGAAGAATCTTAAAATTACTATTATGGACTATTTCAGATGTAAATTAGTAATTACGGCAACTTATATAAGCGATGTTAGAATAGATAAACGATGATTCTAATCTGAAAATTTATTTGAAATAATAAATAGAAAATTGTTTATTCATTTGAATAAATCATTTGCAACGTGAATAACAGTTCCAAATCTGAGTAATGCCCTTGGAGTTTATAATTAAACAGGTAACGGTAGGAAAATGGTGGAATAATCCAAGACAAATGATTTCTGACAAATTAATTGATTGCTTTCTCTCGTTATTGATGATCTATTTAAAATTGGTTAAGCAAGGCTGGCTATTGGTAAATTGACAGGAAATAAGACGAATAAAATAAGTGAAAATAAAATTATTCGTGAATCGTTTGTATCGATAAGACTCTCATAATTGATAAGGCTACTATTATTTCTAACTATTGACTCAACAATTGAGACATTTCATTTTAAAGCCTATATCAAGTGACACCGAGTTTAAGTCTGCTGTTTAGAATTTTCAGAGTTTATTTCAGTCATTAATGTTTGCAAAGCGGTGCTGCAGTTCTGCAACAGCGAGAGAATTATTGATTTTGCTGCTGATCCGCAAGGATAGAGAATCGTAGAGGTAGCTTTAAAGAGCAATATATTCTAAAGGCACATCCGTGAAGTAGATGATGTGTATGCTGGAGGATTTATTGCTGAAAGCAACACTTCAAGATAAATAAAGCCCTCAGTCAAATCAAGAATGAACGAAAAGAGGATTTTGCTAGTTGCTATTACTAAACTCTGGGCGGAATATTTAGCCCTTTCAGCCGAGAGGGCATGTTGAACTTGAAATCTGGGTCTGTTCGATGATTCTCAGCAATGGTTTGTATCTGATATATCCAAAAGCGTGCTTGGCTCTGGTTCTGATAAAGGTCAAATGGCGCATTTCAGAATATTGTTGTACAAGACTTAATTCTGATCTAATTGAACATCAATTTTAGATTATGTATACCAAAACGTCGTGATTTCACATAGATAAGACGTAAGCTTGTTGTGATTGACGTCCACACAAGGATTGAACCTAATGATTATAGCCGGAGAGACTCTAACGATCATCGAGCAGAATTTGCTGATAATACTCCACTTCACAATTCTTAAACCTCTCAGCCGTTATTATAAACATAGAAATGCTCTCAATTACACATCTGTTTCTTTATTAGGGCGGAGCCCTTTGCAAAAAGATACGACATAAAGTCACTTGCTTAGAACTTTTGAAGAAAAAGGGCTCCATTAAATTTCTTGATAAAACAGCTTGCTAAATTAATTTCAGGTCCAATCGCAAATTTCTTGAGAATTATAGGTGAGTAGTTAAAGAAGTATGGAAAATTTTGTGATTGAGAATAGAAGAAAAACTAAATCGTTTTCTCTTTAGTTGTTGTATTCAGAGCGCATCGATTGAATGATCGACAGAGCTACATATGAAGCAATTGTTAATTGTTGGGAGAAAATTGCCAAAATAGATTTTAGTTTTCAATAAATTGACTTTAGACAGAAGTTGACAAGACCCAAGCATCAGAGTGCATCCAACAACTTCAAATTTGGTTAATTCGTGGTAAAATTGAAGACCCAGGCTCTCCAAAAAAAGAGTTTAAATTTTCTTTAAAAGTCAGAGAGGTTGATCATTGAAACTTACGAATTTACCCGGTAGATACTGATTGGGTTCTCTAGATAGCAAACTGAACAAGTCTGGGTTAGGGCTTCAACTGGTAATAAATGGTTGTAAGCCGTCTTTAAAACAAAAAAAAAATTGATAGGGAGTTTCGATGGTCGTTTCAATAACGAACATCAAAAACCCCAAAAAATGCAATTCGGTTTAATTTCTGTTTTTTGAGATGTTTTATGAATCATTCGGTAATTAAAAAAAATACAAAATGGATACCCAAACGACAGAGGTCAAAAACCTGAATAGAGAGCGATTGCTGTATGAATTTAGAAAGCAATCCAGCGCTCGGAAGATTGGATGGGAGATGAACCATTTCCAAATGCGAATTGCGCTAACGATTTTTGAAGGTCGCGAAGTTTATGTCAGAGGAAACCAACTCTACGAGCTCGATTTCTGGGATCTTGAAACCCAAAGAGTGATTTTCACCTTCGAGAACGCGCACTCCAGCCCCATATTATCGGTAGCGGCATCACCAGACGGCAGATTTGTGGTTTCTGGCTCAATGGATAAAACCATAGCTGTGTGGGATTTAGAGAAAAAATTCCTCCACTGTCGCTTCGTCGCCCATAAAGCTCCAGTAACCGCTCTTACTATCACGAAAAATAACAAATACATTGTTTCTGCTTTTCAAGACAGTGTGATCAGGGTCTGGGCTTTTGAAAAGCTAGAGTCTGAAAACAAAAAAGTGCTTTCTTTGAAGGCAGCCCACGTTGGCAAAATATGGTCTGTGACGACAACGCCCGATAGTGACCATATCATTTCTACCGGCGAGGATGGAGTCACATCAGTCTGGAACATTTCAAGTGGGAAGAACCTTCACAGATTTACCGACGAAAGAAGCCACTTAATGACATCATCAGCAGTAACTCCTGACGGGAGATATGCAATTTCAGCCTCAGCAGATGGATGCGTTTTCGTCTGGGATTTAAGATTGGGAGTCCTTTCTTACAAGCTTACAGTCGAAGGCGATGTTAGAGCGATAGCAGTATCTCCAGATTCTAAGTATCTTTACTGTGGTTGTGAAGATGGAACTATCGCCGTTTGGACTTTCGATGGTCTGAAAAAAAAAATAAAGGATAAGAGTAACTCAGGCCCAATTTGGCAGCTACAATTCTCACTCAAGAGCAAGCAACTGGTTTCGTCCACCATCATGGGAAATATTGTTCTGTGGGATGTCAATCAAGAAGAACCAAGCTTCAGGGCGTTGAATCGCCCTGGCGGAAGGTCTGAATACATGCACGTCACTCCGGATTCTAAATACATTATTTCTGTTATAAACCGTTCACTCAATGTCTTTAGTGTCCAAAAGAGAAAGTTCATCGGCGTTTTCAAGGAGAAGCAAGACCAACAAATATATAACATGATACTTAGTCAAGATGGAAAGGAGGCTCTAATAGCCAATTCAGATAACACAATTACAGTGTTAAATTTAGATACTTTCAAGATTACGGCTAAAATCCCGCTTTCAATTGAAACAGACCATTCAGATTTTAAAATGATCACGGACGGAGCGAACCTCATTATTTCAAACGATGCGGATAAATATATTTCGGTAGTAAGTCTGAAGGAAAAAAAGATAATTTATCAATTTGAAGAATCCGGTGTGGTGGAAATTGCTATGTCAAAAGACTCGAAGTATCTAGTAGCAGGGACTCAAGAAAATATGCTTGTAATTTGGGATTTACCTTCGAAGAAGCTATTGCAACGAATTGAAGAACCAAGCAAGCATTGGCCAACCTATTTGGAGTTTACACAGGAAGGCACTTTACTATGTGCTACTTGGGGAGGGCACTTTACGCTCTGGAACACTAGCGATGGTAATTCGAAAGAGCCTTTGATGTCGATTACCGTAGAAGACATGTCCGTTCACTTAACGAAAATAATTGGAGATAGCATTATCTTTAAGACCAACGAAAATGGCAAAGAAGTTATCAACATCGCAAGACTTACAGACTTCTTAAAAGAAGGGAAACAATCTCCAAATATAAAAACAATGCACTTAGACGATCGTGAAAGGATATCTAACCTAGTTGCCAACCCTGACTGCGAGTGGATAGCCGTAGAACTGCTTGGTAGAAAAATGGAAGTTAGGAGTTTGTCCACCCTAACTAGGGATTTTACAATTAATTTCGACACGAGCCATTTCGATCACCGTTTCCAAATAACTCCTGACTCTAGATCTTTGGTGGTACTTACGAGAACTAACCACCTAGAACTTTGGGATCTTGAAAGAGGAGTTCATAATCATCGCTTAGATAGGACTAGCGAAGAGCTGATTACAGTCATTACAGCTTATAGCCCTACTGAAGGTAGTGATAAACGACATCAGTATATGATCGTAGGGACTGAAGATGGGTCTATTGAGAAATGGAGCATTACTGATAAAAAGTCGCTCTCAGTAATTAGCAAGGCTCATGATAGCTCCATTCGAGGACTTATCGTTACTTCTGACAGTAAGAAATTGCTGTCTTTGGATGCGAAGACGATAAAAATCTGGAACTTGGGTGGCCTTGATCTCGAAAAGGATGACCTTGAATTCAAACCTGAGGGAGAGAACGAATTTACCTCTTTCGCAGTCAGCTCAGACTCGAAGTTGATTGCTGCTGGAACACAAAAATCAATGCTTGTAATTTACAGTATTGAAAAACAGAAAGCGATTGCAACAATTAAGCAAATCGGCACTCAGAATAGCGATTCAATTCGAAATATCTTAATTACAAACGATAGCAAACGAGTTATCGTCTCTTATGGAAATGCGATAGGAATATTCCGAATCGAACCGAGAAAATTGTCCCATCTCCACACTTTTTCTGAAAAGGGAGTATTTTCCATTGCAATGGACTCGGAGAACAAAAGACTTTTTAGTAGTGGAGATGCGGTCAAAGTGTGGGATTTAGAAAAGCTGAAACTTATCACGAACTTAAGGGCTGAGAGTTTTAAAACCTTCTTAGCACAAATTTCCCCTGACGACAAGTACCTGGCTTACTCTGCCGATGGAGCTATAAGTATTCTCAACCTCAAAGACTCAGCAAAGCCCTCAACTATTCCATTAGCTCACAAGGCAGGGCAGTCCATTTATGATCTTCTGGTTACTAGCGATAAGAGATATATAATTACAATTTGCAGTGACAGGACGATCATTTTGACTGACTTTCATCAGAAAAAAGAAGTTGGTCGTTTCGAGAATGTCTTTTCTGATACCTTGCTTTCATTAGCAGCCACTCCTGATCTCAAGTACTTGATTATGGCTTCTTATGAGAAGAGTGTGGCAGTGTATGATTTCGAGACGCGGACTCTGCATCATCATTTCAAGCAGCTACATAAAGAGCGCGTTAACTGCGCTGTGAGCCTCCCTGACTGTAGAACAGTTGTCACTGGCTCTGACGACAAATCAATAGCTGTCCTTGATATTATCGATAAAAAGGTTGTTTGTCATATTCCCGAAACTCATGCGAATGGTGGGGTCATCGATTTTGCGACCATGACTGTCATGGGATCAACGTACGTAATTTCAGGTGGTGATGACACAGTTCGAATTTGGAAGTACCAGAATAACGAATTATTACCAATTCGAACATATACTGATCCTGATGGAAATGAAAGTATTTTGGTCTATACAAGTTCCAATAATGAGTATATTGTTGCTTCAAACTTTGAAATTATCACCATTTGGAAGTTTGACCAAGAAGAAAATGAGCCTCCATTCCGACTCAATTCTAAAGGTGCTCCTTTCGTCTGGGTTTCAAAGGCGCCACATCATGACTACGTGGTTGCCTCAAGCAGTGAGGATAAAAGCATACAAATATGGGACATCGCCCATAAACGCTTGGTTTGTCATTTGCATGACAAGAAACGATTTGCTGACATCAACCTTATAAGGTTCACACCTGACCTCAAGCAGTTAGTTTACTCGGTAAGTAGTGAGGAAATTGGAGTTATTGACTGCTCATTTCTGAGTAATGATCCTCAAGCACAGCAAGACCGCATTCCTCTTCTTGCGGCAATCGATTGCTACTGCAATCCTGATTCATATACTCCAGCTGAACTGAGTGAAAGAATAGGCGAACTAGCTAAGTGGTACTACTTGCCAAAAGGATGGAACTTCTTGAATTACGTTGCATTCCTCCTGCCCGTAGTCGATAAGGGCATGATAGACATCGCGAAAGATCATAAAATCACCTTAAGCGTAGATGCTGAGGAAAACACTCAACTCGATTACATGCTTGAGTTTAAAGGAACGAAGAAGCCTGAAATTAGACTATTCTACGCCTATCTCTTCGCAAACATCTCCTCATTTGTCTCCGTTGATATGCCTGACCCATCGAAATTGCTCAAGTCTCTGGCTGCTCAAATTAAAAATGTGGCAGAAAATCAAACAGAGACTTCATTTGTCAACTACCTTTCCTGTTTCTCGTTAGAACCAAAAGATCATTTGAAGAGCAGTGAGCTACTTCCTGTACAAGGAGAAATTAAAAACGAGGCGAAAACAGGTTATATTCAACTCCAAAAGCTCTTCTACAACAAAGAAGAAGTCGAGAAGGCTGTCAGTACTGAAGGTAAACTGACATTGAATTATAGTTTGCTTGCACTACCAAACTCATACGATATTACCTCTCAAGATTCCCTTGATCTAATTGGACTTCTCAATGACAGTGACAACGTATCCTTCTATGAGTCTCCCACTGTGCGAACCATTATCGAATTTTTCTGGGAGAAATCAAGACGATATTTGTGGTACCTCCTTGCTTTCCACATCATTCCAGTTGGACTTTTCATAGCCTTTGCCATCGAAAGGAACGAAAATTACGATCTCGCAAGTGGTTTGCTGGCAGGAGTCGTGGCGATCACGTCTCTCTTATTATTTGCTGAGATTCTACAGGTGATTTCAGATTTCAAGGAATATGCCCAAAACCCCTTCAATTTCATCGAGCTTGGTATGCTCTCGATACAAATTACGAATGCAGTCCTTTTCTGGGTTGACCCAACATCCACTGCGACTAATTTCTTTGTATCTCTCTCAACAATCCTGTGGTTTTTCAAAGTGCTCATCTTGATGCGAGTGATTGACCAACTCCGACGACTCATTCATATGATTATCAAAATTGTTGGTGACATGATGAGTTTCTTGTTGGTTATTTTCACGATGATGGTGGCTTTCACGATAGCTATCTACCAAAGTCGAGAAGCTGATGATGCAGATACTAGCTTCTGGGATGTAGCTTTGGAGTTCTACACATTTGGTATTGGAAGCTTTGACTCTTCAAACTACTCCGGAGTCACATTACCGTTCTTCATTCTAGCCACTATACTGATGCCGTTGATCCTTCTAAACATGCTCATTGCTATCATGGGAGATAGCTATGGAAATGCTAACGAGAGTGCTGTTGCTATTGATGCGAAGGAGAGAATCGCCATGATCTCCGAGATATCATCCACTGTTGTTCAACTCAAGAAAATCGGCGACTTTTTCAGACCCAAAAGACTCATAATTCGCAAAACACTCTATCTTTTACGTGTCGAGCCTTTTGAGTCAAAAGAAGAAAAGGTTTCAGCTGAAGATTTAATAAAGATTCAAGACACCCGAATCCAAGGCGCGAAAACTGAAATTGCAGCCGTCAAAAATGATCTCGAAGATGTGAAAAGCGAAATTAAATCGATTTCCGAAGTCGTTTTGAAACTTCTGGACAAACAACAGGGCGGTAAAATTAATTGTTATCTTTCAACACCTAATGTTATTCAATAATTGTAGTAGGATTACCATCAACTGAAGAGGAAGTAGATACTGATGAAGCCGAAGATGAAGAAAAAGGAAAAAGCGGAGAAAGTGAAAGTGAAAATGAAAATGAAAATGGAAATGAAAACGGCGATGGTAATGATGTCAAAGATGATGATGACCAAAAAAATGATGATGACTAAATGGGAACTCCTAATGCGTTTCTTTATTAATATTATCATAGTTACATAATATTAATCTATGATCCGAAAATCAAAAATAATAAGTAGACATGCTGAGTTAGGGACAAGTTCCATTTTGTCGGACAGTATAAGAAACTTACACCCATAAAACTGATCCAAAAAATCCAAATAAGTAAGAGTGTGACATATCGTTAGAAGATAGGTACTCCCATAAGCCAGAATTCACGCAGAGCGCGAACTTGATTATATTCATCTATTTGAGGAACACAAGGGATTATGAGCAAGTTTCTGAATGGCAGATTAATCCAACGTTTAATCAACAAGGTGAGTTAACCTTTGGAATCATTTTATCGTACAGTTGCATAGTATCAACTGAAGAATTCATATTGAGACTATTTTTCTTTATTAAGAGTGGAAAATTTGATAGTTCAAAAACAGATAACTTTTCAGATCTCTTCTGTACTGTCTTGTCGCGAGTATCCCAGAATTTACTTTCACGGAAATTTGATAGTAGTTTGACACAACGAGAACCAACAAAAACAAAAAAAGAATCAGTAATAAAATGAAAATGAATGAAGTCGAAATTTCTTGTGAACATTTTAGAGTTACAAATACGAGTCTAATTCAAGGCATAATGAAGTTCTAAGAATTCATTATTTCGAGTTTTCGATGATTTAAACTAGACATGGATTGGAGTTAGCGGTTTGATGTTGTCTCCCTAGAATAGATAAATAGAAGCAAGAGCCACTCGCTAGCCTTCGTACGCTCTGTCCCCCACTAAAAATTATATTTTTAAACGGTTGAAAAAAGAGATTCAATTGTGTTGTTTAATTGTCGTTTCTGAAAACGAACATCAAAAAACTGAAAGCACATCATATTTTAATTATCGATCTCAGAGGTACCTTATATCATTTTGTGAATTGACAAAAAGATGGAAAAACAGCTTCTGAAAAGCAAGAACTCTCTAATGGAGAAAAAGCAGCGCCTGGATAACGCACTTCAAAAGCTATCAAGTATCCAAAAGCTCGGGCCGTTAATCAATTCCGCCGCAATGCGGGTTGCAATAACGCGTTTTGAAGATCGCGAAGTCTATGTCAAGTCAAACAACCTCTTGCAGCTCGATTTATGGGATTTGGAAACTCAAAGAGTCCTTTTTAGCTTCGAGAATGCGCATACTCAACTCATACTCGCAGTAGCAGCATCACCAGATGGCAAGTACCTGATTTCTGGATCCGCAGATAGATCGATAGCTGTGTGGAATCTCGAGAAGCGAGCTCTTCATTTTCGACTCGAGAAAGCTCACAAAACAGCAATCATCTTATTAGCTGTGACCAAAGATAACAAATACATCATCTCAGTGTCTCAAAATAACACGATTGGTGTGTGGGACATTGAAAAACAAATGAAGCTGATTAAGTTCGAAGATACACACTCTGACAGGATATGGTCACTAGCGACAGCTCCTAACAGCGATCTTATCGTGTCTACTGGTGAGGATGGAATCACAGCGGTCTGGAGTATTTCAAAAAGGAAGAATATATACCGCTTTATTGATGATAGAAGCAACGCAATTTACGCTTCAACAGTGACTCCTGATAACCGATTTGCGATTTCGGGTTCAGAAGAAGGATATCTTTACTTCTGGGATTTGAAGCTGGGAATACTTTCTGAAAGACTTACTCTCGAAGGTGGCGTTGGAGTGAGGTCTTTAGAAGCGTCTGCTGACTCTAAAACCCTTTACTGCGGCTGCAATAATGGTGATCTCTTAATTTGGAACTTAGAAGGAAAGACAAAAGAACTAAAGCACAAGATAAATGACACGAACTACAATTATGCAATTTGTCAGCTGCAATTTTCAGCCAATAACGAGTATTTGATTTCAGCTCACTTGGATGGGGCTGTTATGCAATGGAACCTCAATCAAGAAAAACCAAGTTTCAAGGCGTTGGATCATGATATGGGATATAATGCTCTTTTCGTAATCCCAAATACAGATTACCTTGTTTCTCTTGCTTGGAATCGAATATGCATCTTCAGTGTGGAGCAAAAAAAACTGATTGGGGTTTTCAAGGAGAGACAAGACCAAACGATACATTTTATACGACCTTCCTTGGACGGCAAGGAGCTGTTTCTTCTAACTTCTGATGAATCTATCACTGTATTGGATTTGAAGACACAAAAAATCGTCGATAAAATCCCATATAAATTCGAAAAAAACGATACTCAATATTTCGCAATGCAATACGACGGTGAAAATTTAGTTGTTGCGAATCAAGCTGGAAAGGTTATTTCAGTTATAAGCCGGAAAGAAAAAAAAATAATTCATGAATTTGATGAACCTGGCGTTTTTGAGCTTGCTCTTTCTAAAGACTTGAAGTATCTTGTGTCAGGTTCTGAAGAAAATATGGTTGCGATCTGGGACTACCCTGCGAAGAAGTTGTTAAAGCGTTTTGAAGAGCCAAGCAAAAATTGGGTAGGCAGTTTAAAGTTTACAGATGAAGGTTACTTACTGGTGGGTGGATGGGAGGGATTATTTACTCTTTGGAACATGGCCGATCTCGATTCAAATGTTCCTTTAGGAAAATTCACTCTGAAAATTTTTTATTTTAATTTAGATGGTGACAATATGATATACGTTGAAGCTGCCACGAGTAAAATCGTAACATTAAACCTGAAAGAAGCAATGAAATTGCAAGAAGGAGATTCACTTCCAATCCATGAAACAAAACTTAATGCAGAGGGCAACATCTTTTCAGCGATGAGTGCTGATCGCAAAACTGTTTATGTATGTACGACCAAAGGAGTGGAGGCACGAAATATCGAAGACCCGGAAAATTTAACGTTTGATTTCGAGATTGATCTGACAACTGGACATTTTTCCGGTGAATTCCAAGTCGCTTCTGATTCAAAGACCCTGATCGTCATGACACGAGGTAATTACTTGGAGCTCTGGGATCTCGAAAAAGGAGCCCAAATTCACCGCTTTGATGAGAAATTTGACTCTTCAATCACTTCCATCATCACTCATGCTGTTCTTGATGCGAACGACCCTAAGCTCCCGTCTCACCAGTATATGCTTTTAGGACTTCAAGATGGATCTATCGAGATATGGAGTCTGACTGACAAAAAGAAACTCACTAAATCAGACGAGTCTCACGACGAACAAATACTGGGATTTTATGTGACTTCTGACAACGAGAAGAAAAAATTAGTCTCTTGCAGTTCAGAGACAATCCTGGTTTGGAGCTTAAAGGACTGGACTGATCTCACTGAAGGGTCCTATGACTTTACGTTTGAGCCTGAGGATGAAGGCAGTTTTTCTGCTTTTGCAGTCAGCTCAGATTTCAAGTACATTGTAGCTGGTCAAGGCAACTCAATGCTAGTCCTCTACAGCATTGAAAAACAGCAAAAGATTGCGACAGTCAAGCAAGTTGACACTCAAGACGGTGCTTCAGTATCGAATGTATTAATTACACCCGATAACAAAAGAGTCATTGTCTCATACGGCACCTCGATCGGAATATACGCAATAGAACCCAGAAAATTGACATTGATCCGTACTTTCACTCAAGCACATAAGGAAGGAATTACTGGAATTGAAATGAATTCGGAAGACAATAACAAACTATTTTCCTCGGGAGAAGATGGTTCGATCAATGTGTGGGATTTGGAAAAGATGAAAAAGATCACTAGCATAAGGAATTCAGGGCTGGCTGCGCGGTCAGTGAGACTTTCCCCAGATGGCAAATACATAATTTACTCATTGGGCGACAACACTATTAATGTTCTGAATATAAAAGATTCTGGAAAAACCTCTAAAATTCAATTAGAACTTGAGAAAAATACCAAATATGTTAATGACATGAAGGTTAGCAATGACAAGAAATATATACTCACAGCGAATGGCGACAGATCAATTATCGTTACCGACTTTTATCAAAAGAAAGAAGTTTATCACTTCAAAGACGTGTTTAGTTCTCTTGCGAAGTGTGTAGCATTAACTCCCGATTCTAAATATCTAATTGGTGGCTCTTTTGATAAAAGTGTTGCGGTGTGGGATCTAGAGAAGGGAACTCTACATCACCATTTCAAAGGACTGCATACATCCTCAGTGACCTGTCTGGCAGTTTTTTCTGATTCCAGAACCCTCGTCACAGGAGAGTATGACGGCACAATATACGTACTCGATATCATCGACAAAAAGGTGATCGTCCAAGAAAAAGGTCATCCCGATAGAACAAATTCCCTCATTGCAACAACGATACAAGGAGTTATGTACATAATTTCGAGTGGTTTTGATCGTGCTATCAGAATCTGGACGTACCAGAATAACACTTTGAGGGTTTCTCGGACTTATACTGGCGATCAAGTCGCAAAAAGGCTTTTCCTAACCGCGAACAATCAATATATTGTTGCTCTACACTGGGGAGCATTCAGCCTTTGGAAATTTGATCAAAATGAAACGGAGCCTCCATTCCGAATAATGGGAGGAAATTATATCGATGATGCGACCGTGTCTGCCGATGGCAAATATTTAGCTGCTACAAGTCCTGATGATAAGAGTATACGAGTTTGGGATATAATTCAAAATCGTGTAATTTGTCACTTGAAACAAAATCGTTTTTCCTCCATCAGTCATATACAGTTTACTCCTGATCTCAGGCAATTAGTTTATGTGCTGAAAGACGGTGTCATAGAAGTAATGAACTGCTCATTCCTGAATATCGATCCCGATCCGCCGAAAGACCGAATCCCTCTTCTTGCGGCAATCGATTGCTACTGCAATCCTGAACAATATTCTCCAGCTGACCTAAGTGAAGGCATCAGCGAATTAGCTAAATGGTTCTACTTGCCAAAAGGATGGAACTTCTTGAATTACGTTGCGTTCCTACTGCCCGCAGTCAATAAGAGCATGATAGACACTGCGAAAAACAATAAAATCACACTCAGTTTCGATTTTGAGGAAAGTACTCAACTTGATCATCTACTTGCTTACGAAGGACCTAAGAAGTCTGAGACGGCATTATTCTACGCCTATTTCTTCGAAAACATGTCTTCATTTATCTCAGTCGATATGCCTGACCCATCGAAATTGCTCAAGACTCTGGCTGCTCCAATTAAGGAGGTTGCAGAAAATCAAACAGAGACTTCTTTTATCAACTATCTCTCCAGCTTCTCGCTCGATCCAAAAGATCATTTGAAGAACAGTGAGCAACTTCCTATTCAAGGAGAAATCAAAAACGAGGATACTAAAGGCTTTATTCAACTGCAAACTCTTGTGTACAACAAAACAGAAGTTGAAAAGACTGTCAGTACGGAAGGCAACCTGACGTTGAATTATAGTTTGCTTGCCCTTCCAAACCCATATGATATTGCCTCTCAAGATTCCCTTGATCTAATTGGACTTCTCAACGACAGTGACAACGTCTCCTTCTATGAGTCTCGTACAGTGAGGACTATTATCGACTTTTACTGGGAGAAATCAAGACGATATTTGTGGTACCTCCTTGCTTTCCACATCATTCCAGTCGGGCTCTTCACAGCCTTTGCCCTCACGAGAAACAGTGATTATGCTTTAGCGAGTGGCTTGCTCGCAGGTGTTGTGGCGATCACATCTCTCTTATTTACTGCTGAGATTCTGCAGATTCTTGCAAGTTTCAGTGAGTATATCGAGAACCCATTCAATTTCATTGAGTTTGGGATGCTCTCAATACAACTCGTAAATGCAATCCTTTTCTGGGTTGACCCAACATCCACTACAGTAAGCTTCTTCGTATCACTCTCGACAATTCTCTGGTATTTCAAAATTCTCATCTTGTTGAGAGTGATTGACCAACTGCGAAAACTCATTCATATGATAGTCACCATTATCCAAGGTATTATGAGTTTTCTGATTGTTATTTTCGCCATGATGGTGGCTTTCACGATTGCTATGTACCAAAGTCGTTTGGCTAGTGGCGATGAGACGAGTTTCTGGGATGTAGCTTTGGAGTTCTATAACTTTGGTATCGGAGCCTATGACGCTTCGAATTACTCAGGAGTGACCTTACCGTTCTTCATAATTGCTACCATAATGATGCCGTTGGTTCTGCTCAACATGCTCATTGCTATCATGGGAGACATCTATGGATCAGCTAAAGACGAAGCTGTGGCTATTGACGCGAAGGAGAGAATTGCTATGATATCAGAAATATCATCTACGTCCGTCCAAATCAGAAAAATCGCCAGATATTTCTCTTGCTGGAGAAGAAAGCTAACAGATCCTAAGAATATATACATCTTGGTAGCTGAGCCTTATGAGTCCAAAGAAGACAAACCTACCATCGAAGACTTGATAACTACAAAAAACGCCGAAATCGACGAAGTGAAGGATGAAATCGTAACAGTCAAAACCGATATTGGTGAGATGAAGAGTGAGCTCAAAACAATTACTGAGAATCTCCAGAAACTCATCGAAGGACCAACAGGTAAATTTTCATTAAATTCCGTTTACATGTATTTCTTTTTTTTCTCATATTAGCTAAAAAGCAAGAGGAAGATAGCGAAGATGATGAAGATGATGAAAATGAAGATGAAGATGAAGATGACGACGCTGATAACGATCATGGAGACGCCAAAGACAGCTCCTAAGTTTGGAGGCATTCAGCTTTTGCTGGTCAGCAAGAGTAGAAATAAGGGAAAATCTTTTAGAACCCTATCACAGTTACATATATTCCATATTTCATATTAAACAAATGAAACTTCTCAATTACATTGTTGAGTCACACAGAGTAGTAATGTGTTGAAATTACAAATCAAACAGGGTTCATATAAAATTTCCTGGTATTCTAAGACAATCGACCCATAACCTTCGCTTTCACTTTTCCTCCAATAAAAATATTTCAGTTCAGCAACTCATAACACAGAGTTGGTAGTTATAATCATATTATAAGGGGTTGTTTTGTCATCATTCTAACACCAGAGATGGAGTCCGTTATTGTTTCCGCAACAAATATATGATTATGAGTTCGTTTGTTGAGAAATAAAAGATTTCTTAGCTACTTTGGGAAAATGTAGCAGTAGGCGGCTGCTGAGAGGTAGCTTGTTTTTAAGATTGAAAATTTTCGGTATGTGCTGCTTTGACTCGGCCTTTTCTGACAAAGTCAAGGTTGCTAAGATAACTAATTAACAGAAATAAAAGAACTCTGCTTGTTGAATTTCGCCTGCGTTTATTCGGATGTGTTTGTTTAAGTTCATACATATCAGCCAATAAATATCCGGTTTATATCTCGTATTTATCACGTGATGATACAAACTGGAGTTTTTAACTGTTTCTTGCTTGCTGCTGAGATTATCAACAAACTAAGGAAGCACTCTCCTGCCTTCATGCATCTCTTTCCTTTCACCCAGCAAATTTCTGCATAATAAATGCATTCCTTGATAAATTCCATCTTGCCTAGACGAGAGAGCGAAGTCCTTCGCTTATGCACAAAAACGCAGAAGCTAAATCATTGAGAGCAAAGAGTTTTTGAGCATTAACATGCAAATCGAAATTTTTATTTTGGTTGTTGTGAAATAAACAATTAACTCACAACACCGTGTTATTTTATTCATATAACTTCAATAAATGCGCTTTAATGGAGAATAACTGCAACAACGACCAATCTTTGGGGAAGCCTGCCGATGAAGTAATCATCGGCGGTCGATTCCGAAGAAAAGAACTCCTCCACACTACCGAGTTTTCAAAAATATATGCAGGTATACAAGCTTGAACCTCACATATCTAATTGTTGTAGGCATCAATATCAAAAATTCCCACGAAGTCATCATCAAAGCCGTAAGCATTCTCCCCAAACCTCAAGCATTTATAACTTCTTCAAGATACCCAATGAAACTTTAAAAAGAGCAAACGAACTTCGACTTGCCTATGAATATCTCACTCAATGTAATTTCTACTAATTTACTCCCTCAAACAATTACATTTGTCATCTTATCTCACTAGTCGGATGCATGCCAGCTATCCATTGGTTGGGCTACGGGCAACGAGAGATCCTCGTTGTGTTTGAAAAGAGTGGTCCGAGTTTGAATCAACACTTTGAATCTCAGAAGAAAGTTTTTTCGGTTCTAACAGTGTTTTACATAATGGAAAAGATGGTATGGTCTCTGATAGCATTCTCTCGTGATAATCTGGCATATAGTTGCAATTACTTGAAAAATTTCATCAAGCCAGCATCGTGCATGGAAACCTCAAACCTAGTAAGATCCTTGTAAAGGACACTGCTGAAGAGGGGATAAATTTTCTTGTGTGTGGGTTCGAAAAAACAGAATTTTTGGAGTTATTCCCAGCGACAAACAAATATGGATGCAAATTTCGCCTTTGGAAAGAAGCCTCTAATAATAAATTCGCAAGCCTCCATGCTCATAAGAAGATGCGTACTACCTAAACCACTTTCTTTAACTCAACAAAAGGTTATTAAAAGCGTTAGGCTTCAGAGACGACCTTGAATCACTAGGTTATATTTGCATTTATTTTCTAAGGTATTACCTACAGACCCTTTTAACACTCTTTGAACATATCAAATACCTATTAGCAAAGGAAAAGCATTTGATGAGTCATCAGGAGATTTGCAATCCGATAGAACCAAATTTTTAATCGACTATAAGTCTCAAACGTCAGTAGAAAAGTTGACGTTAGGGCTCCCGCGTAATCAAAGCAACAATCATCTAACCGCTAATGAATTTACCATTGAAGTGGAAGTCACGGAGTACATGAAATACGTGCAAACTTTGAGGACTTACGACACTCCAGACTACACTTATTTAAGGAATTTATTTCTCAAAGGGTGCCAAAGAATTTATATCAAATCTCAAGAAGCGACAGTATGTGACTGGGTAAGTTGGTTTAATGGATCAGGTTAACGAGCTATCTCTAGAAAGTGGTTCCGCTGCGCGAAAAAGATATTTATCGATCCAAGATGGTCAACTATTTTTTTTCTACGAAAACTGCCTCGCCTAAGAAAACTCTTAAGTTCACAAACAGTAAACTCCTTGCTATGAGGGACTTGAAGCTTATCCGCCTCTAATAATTTAGAAAAAAGCGACTCTGGGATGCAATTGATCAACCAAAACTCAATATTAAACCAGGAATCTGAGCATTTTACTTCCTGGCAAGAGCCAATCTTTGAAGCTTCGGAAGATTGCGAGAAGACCTATCTATGTTCACTGAGCCAGAGTCGCAGAGAGTCTGATTGCGACGTCACTAGAGACGGCTGCTTAACGCCCCAGTTGAAAACGTTGGATAGAGCTGTCATTAAAGACAGGCTCGCTTTTGCGGCACAAGAGAACCTACTTGCTTTAGCGAAGCAAAAGAATGGTTATTAAGTCTATGAAGTGCTGACATTAATGATTTCTTTGTTCGTTTAGAGCTTGAGTCATTGGATTCACATCAGACTTCCTTTTTAGGGGAGACGCAATACATATCTGGGTTTCCGCTAATGAGCAATGAAACTATTCTGAAGAAGAACTGCTTATCGCTCAACGATACTGAAAATGAAGAGCTTTACACACTTACCAAGCCGACGACTGATTCAGTTTGTGCGTATGATCTTGAGCTGTCTGATAACTTCATGCCGTTATCATCTAACGTTCAATACTTACAAACGATGTCTAAAAAGTAATAATTTCCTCTCAACATTTCTTACTTAGAAATCCTCTTAGGAAGATGCCGAGATGATAACAACGATTTTTTTAAAAAACAAAACTAAATTTCTATGAGCTGCTTGACTAATCTGTTTCAAATCTTTTTTTGGTTCATCTCTATATGAATTTTGATGAGCATACTTTGTATTTTATTCAGCTTACTGCTGTCCTATTGCGTTAAGGTTTTTTTTTTCAAAAATAAAAAACAATGAACTCCTAATACTGTTTTCTTCTAAATTAGAAATTTCTCAAAAGCAAGGTTATTTTTCTTCGGACTCAAACAGGAAATTGTATCAGCTCAAGCTCGGCGTTCAATCAAAATAATTGCATAAGAACTGAATAAATACTCGAAATGCAATTAAATGCTTTACACATACAAGTGCAGATAAGAGAGGTTTTATAATCCATGCTAAAGCTGTGTACAAGGCTTTATTTTTCAGGAACCATCTCGTTTTTTCCATTGTCTTCTTCCTCTTCATTGTACATAATTGATGCCTACATCAGTTAGAACCTTATTTCGAGGGAAAAAATTACCATGTTCCAGATATGCAAGACATTCTCTTCCTCCACTGAAGCGAACACCATTGGATCATTTCTATTCCAACTGAAATCAGGGATTTTCGATCTGTGACCTCCATGCACGAACTACAAATTCATTGGTTTAGTACTCTTATCAAATATAAACCGCTACCATTAACTCCGGAGGGCCATCAACAGCATCATCTGACCTGTTTTCTTGTCCTATTTTGGTTATGTCCCACACGTTCAATCTTCTATCATTAGAACAAGAAGCAAACAGATTGCTCTTATGTGGACTCCATTCGACTCTTATCACCTTTAGACAGAGTAAGTCAAAGAAATAGTCGCTTTGAACGTACATCTTCCTTGTGGTTCTCAGCGATATAGAGACTTCTTGCGGTGTTTCTGATATCCCAAAGACAAATTGTTTTATCGGCGCCTCCGGTAATGAAGCTATATTCGTCCTTTTTGTTGAAATCAATGGAATATATCTCGTTGGTGTGGCCGAGACATTTATGAATTGGGTCTTTCTGTCTCATATCCCAGCTAATACATTAGAATTATAAGGGAATTTTCAGGAAAATAGGTTACAGCAGAACTATTTTGTCTTCGCCAACGGAACCGAAGAGGTCCTGGCTAAATGAATGCCAGCATACATCCTAACGAATTAGTTGCAAGGCAGTTGTTACACCTCATGTAAACAATCACATGTTTACTCCAACAGAGCCTTCATGGCCGCTAAACTCTTTGAGTGGCTTCATCGTTCTGTCTTCTTCGCTCTTACCATTAATATCCCACAAGTATATCTACAATTTATTATTGAAGAATTCTGCAGATAGTCAATTATTTCTACCACAGAGTCGTTCCCGCCAGAAAGAATATACCCAGGTCTTTTCTCATTCCAGCTCAGTCCATAACCTTCTTCAGTAGGTCCGGTAAGTATAAGCTCAGGGTTAATATTTTCAGTGTCTTCTGGAACAGGCGGATGCTTTAAATAATCAAAAATGTGGACTTCTCCGGAAATAGTCTTTGTAGCTATGATATTCGGTTTCTGGGGCATGTAACGAGCTCGATTGACTTCCCCATCGTGAAGGATTTTAGTCTCGATTTCGATCTTGCTTTCAATAGGGACTTCTTTAACACCGTCTGTTTTGCTATTAGATGAGGGATGAGTTAACTAAGTACCTTTTGGCAGAAGACTGGATTCTGTCACATCAGTCAAAGCATCCTCAGTTGGAATGTGGACCTTGGCAATGAGAAGGTAGTTTGGCTCTTGACCAGAAGTGTGAGTTCCGAGGATCAGTCTGTGGATGGTATAGTTCTTCCCCATAGGTCTGAAATAGGTGTTATGCGAGTGGTAAAGGTGGAGATGAGAAAGAGTACGTTTCTTTAAAAGGTAGCCATTGGCAAGTCAGTGAAGGCCAAACAAGGACGTGAGTAATTGCCAAATCATAGAGAAAAGGAGCATTCTTTTTCCAGGTTCTGTATTCTTCTTCGATAGTCGGAGCTTCGTCTCCAGAATTTTCGGCTAGTTTGGGAAAAGGGAGTCAGAAATTACATTAGGAAGATCTCAAAACCACCTTCCATGGGATCTAAGCGGATTTCTTTATTTATCTAATTTTCAAATAATATTGCGCCAAATTCAAGCTCGATTATAAAAAATTCTGGCTCCTTTTTTAATATATGCAAGAGTCGTAAATGTGGGAAAGGAAAACAACTGAAGCTTAATGTAGCAAGAAAACCTCACAGGCAAGGCTTATCGACCGCTTTAATAGGGAATAGCAACGAAATGTATAAACTCAAGAGTTGAGTTTTCTCGGATTGTCTCTTCATCTCTATGAATTGAAGCAGAAGTGTGTATAAAAGAAATATTTGCTACTGTCCTAAAATAGGAATGAGACATCTACACAGATTCTTATTTACTTATTTCGCAGCAGTCATGAAATTGGAGACGTAAATTCAGCTGAAAAGCTGTGTTTTTTATTGTGATCAATCATGAAATAACATTTGAGTAATTAAGACAGTTCATTTCTTTTGTTTTATTAAGTTGGATATTTGAATCTATTTTGAACACGTCCTTATAGTAGGTTTCGAATAAAGAGTACTGAATTAAATTCTTTTCTTTTTGACTCAAACGTCCAATGAGCCAAATTTCTAACTTTGCGCCGATGAGACTCTGACCCATTTTAATCACAGATTTCTTAGCATCATTTGAGTTTGCAGATAAAACCTTCAAGCTTTTTGAGCACATACTAAGCTCTCAAGCTCCTCCTCAAAGCCAAAATTTATTTTTAAATTGTTGATTTTCATCACAACGATGTCCTTCTTTCAAAAAGAGCTGATGCCAATCCGGAGGAGTAATTCAGGCCATAATTCAAACGTTTTCATTTACATATTCCGACCTTTCAAAGCGTGATAATATATATTCTCATGCCAATGTCACTGAGCCTGGTGAATTAGCAGTTATATTATTAGAGTTAGTGCACCTCGCAATAACCAATTAGCTCTTGAATTAAATTATCTCGTCCTCCAGTTTCACCTTAACGGCATGCAAAATCCTTTAATGGGACCACGCTACATCCTTAAGGATGCTGCTAAATTAAAACAAATTGAAAAGTGAGTGCTTCATGTCTTCACCTTTCGGTTAATCAGTTCCTAAATTGCTCAGGTCCTACGAAAAACACGTGCGGACAATCGAAAATTTGCTGAAACCCAAGGTGAGACAAACTGAAGAGCATTTGCACCTCAAAGATTGGCATGAAAAAGTCAGACGAAATATGTTTCGGTTCAACAGCCAAGGCAAGCATCCTATCCCATAAATAATTCATAATTTTCGCAACGTGTAGAGAAGTTCCGCGACATCGATAGAGATAATCAGACACTAATGGTCAAGCTAATCTCGATATCAAAGCGATCAGACGTAATTCATTCGTGGTTTGCTTTGAATGAGAGTTTATGCTTCCACTAGACTCAATTAACGAAAAATAGATCTGTGTCAACTTTGCCGAATACTCTGAATGCAGGATACAGAAAGAAAGAGCTAGAAAGAATAGCAATTGAGAACGCTGCGTTTGCCAAGCGGATTTATGGACAGTCTGAGCTTATTATTACTCCAAGAATGACTAATATTGGAATAGGAAGTCGATGTTAGACAGGAAAAAGATTGAGAATGACTTTGAGAGGCATGAGAAAATGAAAAACAGATTGCTTCGAATCACAAACTCTTCAAAGTCTCCGAAAGAGTATGATCAAGTGCTTTCTGTAGGTTGATAATTTTGTAGGTCAAGGAAAAGACTGCCTCCGATACTCAATTTGAGTAGAAATGCTGAGCTTGACGCGTCCAGAGTATTTTAGATGGAATAAGCGTGCGTTATAACCTCACTTGTATAGATGAAAAAAAGAAGTATATTGGATATATCTGCAATCAGAAAGGAGGGTGATTTCTCTGTGTTGGAAAGAGGACGTGCAGGTTGATTGATATAATTGGTTGAGTGCGATGAACTAATCTGGTGTTTTTGAAACAGCTTCATCGATGATTGATACAAAGGATATTCAAAATATAACTCAGAATCAACAAAGGTAATGGAATTGTTGGTCAGTTTATGACATGGATTGATTTAGTGAGAGAGTTGTGGTGGATGATAAGAAAGCCGAGACGAGAGATCAAAGAGACGAATCGAATGAGCAAAAAGCCGAGACACAATCTCCAAGAATTGAGTTAGAAGATCCGACTGTTAACACTTAAGGACTGTTAGTGCGTGTATTTGAAAAAAACATTTTATAGTTTTGTTGTGAAACAAATTTTACGTATTAATTTGGTTGTATTTACCTTTTAAAGGTTCGATTCTATGGAATCTAACTTTACAATTGCTTCTCAG
>ENA-UOTX01000457-UOTX01000457.1-compost-metagenome-genome-assembly--contig:-NODE-457-length-43529-cov-12.442396_pt1 | contig 43529 bp, 31 predicted proteins | sample MGYA00238143_ERZ746982 | MGnify/ENA primary metagenome ERZ746982 (study PRJEB28758, sample SAMN06268862) | compost metagenome | isolation source: single cell | place: USA: California, Emeryville, Joint... | reverse complement strand
TCAAGAGAAACTGACCTCTAAGAAGGCTGCTCCAGTTCAAAGAGTTACGAGAAATCAAAAGACAGACATCGAGTTCAAATTTGTTGAATCAAAGCAAGAGAGCTCACAGCCAACTTTAGATAAGGCAATTCGCCGGAAAAGTCAGCAAAGGGAAAGAGAAGCAGATAGCATTCCAAATCTCTTTACTGAAAGAACAAATGCCAGGAAAGCGGTCCAAAACCCAGGTTCAAGAAAAGCATCAAAGAGTCCGAGCTTTGTGAGTACGCAGCCTCTTAAGAGAGGACGCTCGATGTCAACTAAATCAGTACAAGAAGACGTTGAGAAGTTGAACGTTCATCACTCCACGAGGCATCTCAGCACAAAAGGTCATGAAAACGATGAGGACGATGACCTAGAAAAAAGCGACGTGAAGAAATTGTTTTCAAACGCGAAGAAAGAGACTTTTAATCGTTTACAGAGGAGAAGAAGTCAAAAGAACATCTACCAAGTAGAAAAACCAGCCCCACAAGAGCCGGAGGAAAACACATTCCGTCCTTACGATAATGTTTCTAATATCACCCAACAGCGCCTCAAGGAAGCCGCCTCGAAAACTCGTGAAGCCACGAGAACGAGCAAGAAAGATCTAACTGTGGAGCTTCCTGAAAGGAAGTTCTCGCTTTCGAGAAAAGCCCCACTACTCGGTGGGAGTACAAGCGTCAGAAACGCGAACCAAGAGAGCGACAAGGGGAAATCTCTTATGAAAGAGAGTTCGTCGACAGCGAAACTGTATTCCAAGCAATTTGAGAAGAAGATCCAGGAGAAACAGAATCTGGAAAAGCAGACCTCTGAGAAAAAAGTGATTTCGAAGCAACCGCTCAAGGCAACAACCCCAAAAGCGGGTCTCGTTATTAGCACGGATTTCGAAAAAATAGATAGAAGCAAAACTTTCAAGCCAAACGAAACTCCTAAAGCTAAGGAACCAATGAGTACTAAAGCAAGATCCAACGTGGTCACCCAGAACCAGACCAACAATGAGAAAGGAATGAAAAATCCATTTGAAAAACCTCAAGTAGTCTACGAGGCAATTCCAAATAGAGAAGCTGTTGCGACTACGAGCAAGAAAGAGTCTCTTCGAGAAAGTATTCTCCAAAGAACCCGTGCTGTGAAAAAGAAGGAAGAGTCTAAAGAAGAGAAAGTCGCAAGAATTGTATTTGAAACGCTTGACGCTGGCCAAAATGGAGTGATAACGGCTGAGTCTGTGGATATATCTACTATTGATCCAAAGGTACTGGAGATAATTTCTGAAGTGCTCTTTGCAATGGAAGATGAAGAGTCAAGCTTGGACCTTGAAAGCTTTTATAAAAAGCTACAGGAGGAGGATCTTATAGGTCGCCTCTTGGAAGTCGTTCCTCTCCCTGAGACAAAGAATGATTTTGTAAGTTCACTTTTTGATTCTAACGCTTACTTTGTTGTAAAAGGGTCTAAATGAAAGAGAGAACGGGCAACAACTCAAAGGACAACCTGTGAAGACACAAAAAACAGTAATTCAATAGTTTTTTTTGATGAAAGCATTATAACTTTCTTCATTAGCAAATCAAATGGCAAGGCATTTCCGTTGATGAGGAGGAAGATGCCTAAGCAGGCGTTCTCATAGGGCTTTTAAAGCTAAAAGAAATTTATCTCATCTCAAATTGTTTCAATTGCATATAATGTGTTTCAGAAAATAGATTAATCTGTCGGCTAATCAGATTTTAATAATTCTCTCTAGATAAACTTATATCCATAATAGTAGTAAATAGCATATTTCTCATTTTAAAGCTTTGTACTGTCTTACTTCAAATCTTGTGAAGTAATGATGATTAATTTTTTCTGTCTTTATGAAGCTGCTTAGATGATTATTAAGGAATTTACTATTCACTCAATCATCATAAAAAAATGAAATTTTAAGGTCTTAGGCTCAAACAGATAACTTCCAAGCTCCTTTATCATTCTTTTTAAATTTGAGGTGAGTCGCGATGGTTTTGAGTGCAGTTATTTTCGCTGATCCTGAGAGCCCATTGATCTTCTCCCCGCTCATCTCAGTCGAGTATTCATGGAAATTCTCAGTACTCCAAGCATGAATCTGAATGATACTGTGATCTGCTTCAGCAAACGCCACGATAAAAGAAGAGTCTCTTATCTCCGTTCCTGTTTTGTAGATGATCTTTAGACCTAATGCAGCTATCGCTTTCTTGTATTTCCCATAACTCAAGTCAAAATGCCTCGACCTGAATTTCGTTTGAATCATTCTGAGAATCTTTTCATTAACGACAACGGCGTTCTTTGTATTAAAGTGGAGCTTTCTGGACACTGCTACCACAAATTTGTCTCCAAAGACTTGGATTCTTTTCATCAAGAAGTTCGCGATTTTAGAGGGCTCTTCTTGCTCACTAATCCACGCGGCTTCAGAAAATGGAAGATCCCAAATGATTGGTGGGTTTTTGGAGCCTCCATCGACTTCCAAAGCTGTAAGTTGAATGTGAAGGTCATATTCCTCAACAATTCTGTTCAAGGCTTCTACTGTGCTGTTTGTGAAGGTTGCGCGTCTTTCGAGAGAGTGAATGACTATCAGGTATTTTACTCCAGCGAAGGACTTGGAGCCTTTGAGAAGAACGGTCTTCTTTTCGTCTTTTTTTCTTTTCAATGGATCAACAAGTGGAGCGTCGTCTTTAGCTAATTCTTGCTGCTCTTCGGTGATAGCGATATGCTTTTGTCTTAGTTGTACTGCCGCAGGATCGAGTTTTGTAGCATCAACTATCAATTCACCAGTGGGCGCGACTTTGATGCTAGTAGCTAGCTGAGCGGAAACCTTTTTAAGATCGGCGGGAGAGTTGAGATTTATATCAGGAATACACCGTCTGAGTTCGTTCGCATCGATATCTACTTTCACGAAATTTTTTTCAGGCTCAGCTTGAGTCAGATTTGTGATATTATCTTTTCTCGCACTCGAAAGAGGTCTTTGGACAGAGTTATCCAGCGTCATTTTATTATCTCTTTGAGAGTTGGGATTGCCTGATTTTTTTTTATCAGTGACCTCTGGCTGATTGTAAACCACACTGTACAATCCCATGCTGTTTCCAACTTGTGGAACTGACACTTGGTTGAGAACAATACCTTTATCCACGTCTTTATCAAGGTTGGTTTCAGACTAAATATTTTTCTCTTAAACAAAACAAAGAGAAAATGGGTATTACCTTAGGATCTCGCGAATGAGACAAAGACGCAACTAGGTTGTCCTCTTCAGTTTTAAGAGGGGCTTCTTGCAGTTTAACTAAGATTAATCAGTTGGAAAATGAGTAATTCAAGGGGAGTACCAAAATGCTCGCCTGACACCTCTGTGTCAAACAGAATTTCCTGGTTGTTAATTTTAATGCAATCGATAAGAAAATCTTCGATTTTGCGGCCTTTTGTGTTGAGTAATGTGGCTTTCTCGTAGTGGTAACTACCTTCACAGACTCTGGCTTTCCCTCTCGCATCAATCTCTCTCGCAATAAAATAGATAAACTCTGGCTCATCAACTGATCTCATCGCAGTGATTTCCCAGTATACGTTGTCAATCTTGCGAATCCGCTTCAAAACAATCTGCTTTTTCAGTTTGCGTTTTCCAGTAGTCCCTTTCTTCAAGTCTCGCAATTGAAACAGTTCTCTAACCATATGGGCTTTAAAGCGGCTTTGGATAAGCAAGGCTGCACGATCGAGTTCTCTACGACCAGAAACTTGTTTCACTTCAGGTTCTTTGACATCTGGACGAGGTTTGATCGGAGGTGCGCTCTGGTCTCCGACATCTTCAGCTTCAATTTGGAACATAGGCTGTTCATCCGATTGTTTCGATTCTTTTTTAGCCCATCTCCTGCCTCTGTGTCCTTTACCTTCTTTCTTATGATCCCTAGTCGATTCACCGTCTTTAGAAAACTTAGATCCCTTATGTCGCCATCTTTTCTTGCCATCTGGGGAGTCTGACTCCTTCCAAGAACCTAACTTACTTCCTTTCATGTTTACAACCTTAGAATTCTCCATTAAAAGCAATGAAAATTCATTTTTTTGAGCTTCTGCAAGCTTCATCGCCTCCTCAAGATTTGACGTAACATGAATGTTTTGATCTTGAGCAGCAAGCTTGATGTTGATATCTGACGATGATGCCTCGATTTGCAACATAGTTTTGAGCTTATTGATAGCAGGGTCAAAGAGACACTTAGTTTCCTGCATATTTCCATGGATTAGGCTTTTGTAAACGACTTTCATATCTTCTACAACATCTTTGATAGGAATGTAAACTTTCGACTGAACTGCATGTTTCTCGACCAAAGAAGCCTCCACAGTGATCAAGCACTCAGACTGAATTAAAACATAATTTATCATGACATATTGATCTTCAATCTTGTGGAACTCTCGACCTAAGTGTTTTCTGTTCCGAGCAGATACTGCTCTCAAAATCTCAAACTGTTTTCTCGCATTTCTCGCTCGAATATACTTCTGGATGGTGATACTCGCTTTCTCAAAGGTTGCAATTTGATCTTGCGAAACTGGTTTAGGTTTTTCATCTTTTCCAGTCTTTACTTTTGCGAATACGATCTTATGGGTTGTTTTATCATACGCAAGTCTGTCGAAGAGCAAAGCTTTTATATTTTTTACAAACCTTTTCGAATCGAAATCGCTGCCAAACTCACTAACTGGCACTTTCAGACTTTGCAGCTGTCCGGTAATTTCAAAAGTGACGTCGCAAAGCAACACTTCCTTGCTTGGCTCAGCAGATGGCATGAGAAACACATCAATTTTCGCGCTTCGAGACTGGTCGAATCTCTTTGTGCCAGTGTACAGAAATTGGGATGTATGTGCAGCGAAAGAGGATTTGACGTCGAGAACTGAGTTTCTGGGCATTTTACCTGTGTCAGAGGGCCGGCTCTTTGGAGTAGCGTCGACTACATGATTCTTTTCGTCAGTTGGACGGCTCTTTGGGGTTGCCTCGACGATATTGTTCTTAGGGGTTGGAATCACTACTCCTCCTGTATCTTTGGGAAGAAGTTGACGCTTTACTTGGAAACTGCGCAAAAGGTGTAATGACTCAGCGGTTTGGTATTCAGTTGTTTTCCCAATACTCAAACGGGTACTGAACGCTAATTTGCCAAAGTATCTGCGGATTTCTCTTTGAATTATTTTAATCTTCTCCAATTCTTCTTCTTGGAGCGCTAAGGCACCTTTTTCCATCATTTTAGTGGGTTCCTTCTGTTCTGAGAGGGTATCCGGCTGATAGGTTGGTATTATCTTTTTTTCGTAGATCTGATCTCTCATTTTCGCTCGTAATTTCGCAAGCTCTCTGCTTTTCTGATTACTCTCAGGGATGTCATCATCCAAGTCCATGCTTTGAATTTGCGAAGCGACTGTTACAACATTAACCTCCAACTTGTACTCTTTCATCACGACTCTAAGCGTAGTGTTCTCTCTGATCTTCTCGGCAACGTTTTGAATGGTACGTGTAAACATGTCCCTTCGATCCAAAGATAAACTAAAGAGCGAGATTTGTACAGGGTTAATTGTGAAGGGATAGTCTCTGCTATTAGCCGTCACAGTAAACCGTCCCTCGTTTGAACTGTAATAAACAGCAAGTTTAAATTCTTTGTGATCCAGGAGCTTCCACCACGATTTGATCATTTGTATCACTCTATTCTGCTTTTTGCGCTCCAGCAATAATTGGTACCTCTCTCTAGCAAGACGCCTTCGATAGTTCCTTTGGATCATAATGACTTTGTTGACATCGATTGGAGGCTCTGCCGTTTCTTGTTTCTTAGGTTTGAACATAGCCTTGTATTTTGGCCTCAAACGTATTTTTTTCGTGTCTAGATAGAAGTCAACCTATAAAGCAATGTTTTAGAAACTATATGTCTGTTGGAAGAGATATACCGCATCTAGCACACTTTCCCACTTTCCGTCGAGATAAGTGATTAACTCTGGTGGTAATTTAAGGCTGGTGAAAGCAGCACCCTCGGTTATATTGTAGGCAGCTACGAGAATATCATTTGTGACGAGGTTTCGAGCGGGATTATCAACTAAAACTTTGACTATTTTGATCGTGATGTAAGCTTGCTCGTGCTTGAATTCCTTTTGGAAAACTATGCGAATTTTTTTGCTTTTTCGAAGCAAATAGTTTTGACGGATCAAATAACGTCTGATCCCGGCCTGGATCCTTACAGCGGCTTTGATTTGCTGGGAGAGATTGATCAACTGAGGTTTCACCGTCTGAGGTCTAGCACTTTCATCACCAGCAGCAGCATCATCTTCTGTTTTCGGTGAGCTATTCAATACGTTCAACGCGGACGTCATCACGCCAAAGCTTTGAGGAATTTCATTTTCAGAATGTTTGCGAGTTGGGCATTCTTTTTGCTCTTCCCAATGTTCTATGAAAATTGAAATTTATTATTCATTAAAGGATGAAATAATATCATACTAGAGTCAATGCAGAGGCGGTGTCCGTCTACATACAGTTTTGAAAGCAGCCGCTCATATTTATCTTCCAAAAAGTGTCGAAGCTGCGATTTTTTTACAGTTTTGATGTCTAAGTCAAGTTCTTTCTCCAAACTATAAGTCGTGCTGAGTAATTTGGATTCAGTCACGCTGGAGGCGTAAAATTGGAGATGACAGTCCTGCATGTTGAACAATATCATCACAGCATAACTTTCGTACTCTTTTCCACTAGAAGTGGGAATTACATTGCGTAGTGGAATATGGCCGCGGAAAAGGATTATTCGGTCTCTGTACTTTTGATCATGCAATTTCAGAATTTCGTAATTTTCTCGTGTAAGTTTCCCTTTATAAAACGCTTGTATCCTGATTGCTGCTTCTTCTTGCTCTTTCATACTAAACTGCCTTGGAGGAGGTTTTATTTCTCTCGTAGTGTCATTTTCATTTCTGTGACTTAGGATCGATGATTCCTTGAGCTTACGCGATGAATTCTGCTTTTGGCTAACGGATCTAACGGATGTATCGGTTTTATTGGTCACTAATATATCTAGAACAGCGGCGTTCTGGGACTCCGAGTGTTTATCGCGATGAGAGGAATTATTTTCTCCTTTTCGCTCAGGTTTTTTCTCGCTTTCTTTGCTTGATCGTTTGGTCCTCTGACTGTGCTCTTCGCTTGCAACTTCTCTGATGACTGATAGTAAAAAGTACTTTATTAAGGAGTGAAGAACATTAAAATTACTTTGAGAATGATCAGACTCTTTTTCATCGTCGTTTACAAGGGCAAAATTAAGATTATCACCTGTCATAGTCTTTTTCGAACTTGTGTTATTCAACGCTTCGAGGAATTTGATTCTGTTTTTTTTTATTTCCAACTCGCTTTCTTGTGCATCGCTAAGAGAAAGAGCTAAGATTTCGTGTGGATAAGGCCAGTATACCTCTCTAATTTATCCTCAGAGTCAGACCACGAAAGCACTCCAGCTTTGGATAGCGTCTTAATCTCCCATTCTTGATCAGAGTACTTACTCTCGCTCTCTAATGGATAGGACTGCGGACTACATATTAATGTCATTTCATATGAGTTGATGATTCGCTCGCATTAATTACCTCTTCTCAAGGTGATGCTTCCTGATTTTCTGGGTTTTATTCTTCTCACTCAGACTTTTATTGTCACTTTGCATAAAATTATTCACAAGAACTTTGTCTTTTTTCTCGATCTGCTTTTGAGAAGAAATTGTCGCCGCTGAGCTGAAATTCGCTGAAGGAGCTTTCGTATGAAATATTCTTTTAAAATTAGGTTGGGTTGAAGATTTGCGGATCGTCATATCTTCTTCATAGTGGTGGTGCCTACTGAGTTGAAGACAGAGAAAGGCTGAATCGAGTTACTCAACGTGTTGGGTTTGTGCGGACAAATCAACTATGCGATTATTTTGGAAAACGAATTGACTCTTGCTTGCGTTGAGCCGACCTGTCGAGGAGCCAATGGATGAACGATTTAAAGAGGAAGGAAAAGCCCTTTTGTGAAGATTTCTATCGGATAGCGAAGCTCGTCTTAAAGATCCCGAGGACAACCTTGCATCAGAGCTTGGAGCTCTAGGCTTTCTCGACAGCATACTTGCGTATTTCTTAAGAAAAAAAATTGAAATTAGAGCTGCTGAGACTAACACATCTTACCAATTTGGCCGCATCATATGCGCTTTGGAATTTCTCCTCGAGTTTCAAATTCTGAAGGTCATACTCCTCCAATAGCCTTATCGATTTCTCATACCATCCCAGGGCACTCTCGTATCTTTGAATATATTCTTCCTCGACGCCCATATTATGGTAAGAAATTGCCAAAACGGTCACCTAAAATGTTTATTAGTTCTACTGGACACTATATCTCCTTACTTTTTCTTTGATTTTCTCAAGTGGCATTTTGCTCTCTTGGTATTTAAGAAGTTGGTCTTGAGCATGAATCAGAGCATTTTTGGCATGATTAAGAGCTTCTTGATGGCTAATTATCGGAAGATGCGTGTTAATCTAGAAATTGCGAGGTGATAAAGATTACTTCCCCATTTGAGATAGCACTGCACAGAGATTGAGATATGTAGTAGCAGAATCAGTCAATGCATTCGCACGTTCCAAATAAAAAAGCGCATCATGTAGACAATTCAAAGCCACTTGCAGTTTTCCCATTCTCCTGTACAAGCAGCCAAGATTGTTCAGGGTCAAATTTCGTAGCATTGGAAAATCTCCGTATTTTGCTGGTTGGGTGATTTTCTCGCACCAAGTAAGCAGCTGATAGCTAGTTTCTGTGTCCTCAATTTTCAACAAATGCATTGCTCTCGCATTCAATGATTCAATCAACTGTGTGAAATATATCAGAAAATCGCCAGATTGAGCTCCGTAGAGTTTTGCGATAAACTTGAGAGCTACCACCAATTTTTATGAGAATGATGTAGAGATGTTAATTACTATTCTCATATTTTTGGAGAGCGTCAGGAATCTTGCCTACTTGCAGCGCTTTGTCTGCTTTCTTTCTGAGATTATTGCAAATCTCAGAATCGAAAGTTGCATTTAACGAAGTCATCTTTGAACGGTTAACCTTAGGATTTTCTATCTCCTCATCTGACAATGAACCTGAAGATAGGCTGCCAGCGTCATTGAATGCACTTGCTCTGTCCTCGAAGAACTTATTTTTATTTTTCATAACTTCAAATAATTTAGTTGCATTTTTGAAGTGCCAATAAATTCTGCTCAAAATCTTTATTTTTTGTTTTTTTTTTACTCATAAGAATTTGTGCTCACCTAAACTTTACCTAACTGAGAAAATGAGAACCTGAAAAGATCACTAATCCTATGCAATTTCAGTGTCGAAAGTGGGTGTTACAATGATTTTGTTGCAGGATGCTGGTGTCGCTTCTCATTTGAACAATAATTGCTGCGGTTACAAAATCAAAAAAACTAGGAGTCCTGTTGATTCTTTTAATAATGAATTACAACCCAATGCGTCATGCTTACCTAGCTCCTAATTTCTCTCATACATCGACAACAAAGCTTACTTCTAAGTTATTTTTTCTTTTTTATGTACAATAGTAAACTCTAGTCAAGTAATTAAAAAAAAAAATTATGAGAAACCACCAATTAGCGCAAAAATCATCTGCATCAGCCGTCTCTAAAGCAAGAGAAAGCAGCTTCTCTACTTCGAAGTCTCGTCCGAAAAAAATTTCGGATTTTTTTGAGCTAGAGTCGCTTTTGCTTCAGGTGTCAGGAGGCTAACTGCTGTGTCGAATCCTTCTTTAAGTTCTGAACAGCGTGAATCAAGAGTCTCCTTCTCTTGGATGAGTTGCTCATTGTACTCAATCATAGATAGGCTGTCATCGACTAGTTTATCTTTTTCGTTTTTGAGTTTTTGGTTCTCTTCCAGCAGTTGGATATTCATCGTCATGGATTCTTCGTTTTCGGTTTGAAGGCCCGAGTTTTCAGTCAGAAGTTGTTTATTGTCGTCAATCAGTTTCATGCAATAAGTTAAAAGACCTTCATAGTCTTTGATATCAGTTGCCGAGAATTTCTTATCAACAACTCCAGCTTGGTTTAAAGAAGAGGTCTGTTTGCCATCTCCTCCTTGATTTGAACCGCTTAAAGACTGACTTTTGCTGACATTTCGAATTGGAGCAAGCTTTTTTGACATTTTTTGCACGATCGAGGAGAATTAATTTCGGATAAATTTCAAAAAGATTAAGGAAAGTTTATTCGTTTTCGATCATTTAATGACTTTGTGCTATTAAAATTTCAAGCATTTACTTTATGCTGCAAAATTAAATAATGTATTCCTGCTATGAATATTGAGGTAATCAATGAATTAATCCAACTTCTTTTAACGGTTTATGAAGATCAAAAAAGAAGCCTTTTCCTTTGTTGAAAGGAAAATATTCAGTTTAGTCTTTCACCTTTTTAATCTGAATAATTTTTTTATTGTACCTCAGCATATTTCTCATGCTAAAGTCTAAGCACCTTAATGAATTGATCTTACGAGTTTTTTTTATGGCCAAGTGTGCTTTAGCCACATATTCTAAAGATTGCAAGTAATTTGATGTGGCGTTCAGGAATTTCACAAATATATAAATTAGCAAATTGTTAAGTAATTTTTTCCAGGAATTAGAACAGAATCTTTTCGAGCTTTTCTTCTGTTTTTCAGAAAAAGTCCATCTTGCATCTCCCTACAACAATTTAAGATTTCTCATAAAAGTAGAGAAAATCTTTCATCCATAATTGGAAACAGCCTATAATTTTTGCACAACTTCGCTATATGAGCCAAACTTCTATTTTTCATAAAACTGCGTAATTCATGATATCCTATTCCCAACCTACGCTCGTCAAATTTTAAGCAATTAGTTTATCTCAAACAAGAACTCATCGTGAGTGAGCCTAATATCAAAGATTGTTTTTACTCGAGTTTTTCTCTATAATCAACCCTTTCTCTATTCAATCACGACCTTTCAGTGAATTTGAAAATCCATTTTTAGTTAAACGCACCACAGTTTCAGAAAATACAACCTATTTTTCAACAATAAGTTGTGTGATATTTGAAATATCACACTACGACTCAAGACTAATTTGATCTTGTGAAGAATATAAAACCTCTTCGAATAAAAAATAAGTTATGTCAGGAAACAACTCGCAGCTCCGCCAAACCGTAAGGGACTCTGAAAACACCCACCCAAACCAGGACTCTACAACCCAGAAGCTTTCTGATGCTCAAGATTTCACTTCTCAAAAACCCAAAACCAGTGCAAACCATCGAACTGGACCAGTTACAATTGGACATTACGTTTTAGGTAGAAGCCAACTGATTTTTCGTCTCAAATTTCTTAACTCCTTTCAGGAAAAACCATAGGGCAGGGGACATTTGGGAAAGTTAAAGTAGCCACTCACATCCTGACAGGAGAGAAGGTGGCCATTAAAATATTAGATAAAAGCAAGATATCAGAGGTCGCAGACGTGGAGCGCGTTGCCAGAGAGATACACATCCTCAAAATCATTCGTCACCCATGCGTCATTCAATTATATGAGGTTGAAAGATTTTTCTCAGCGAAATAATGATGACGAAATTACTGTTACTTAGATTATTGAAACACCTCGCCAGTTGTTCTTGGTTATGGAATTCGCAGTTGGAGGAGAATTATTTGACTACATCGTTTCGCAGACCAGAGTAAAAGAACGAGAGGCTTGCAAGTTCTTTCAAGAGATTATTGCTGGTGTGGAATACATTCATAAATTAAATGTCGTGCACAGGTACAAATCAACGTGGGATTCCTGTTATTCAAATATCACTTGTGAAACAGAGACTTAAAGCCTGAGAATCTCTTGCTGGATCATAATAAGCGCATCAAGATTGTCGATTTTGGCTTGAGCAACACCTATAAAAATGGAGAGCTTTTGAAAACAGCTTGTGGGTCACCTTGCTATGCAGCGCCTGAGGTAGTGTCTCATGCCATGCATCGTATATTTTGAATGTGAAATTTAGATGATAGCAGGGAAGAAATATAAAGGTTTAGGAGCTGATATATGGAGCTGTGGTGTTATTTTATTTGCTCTGGTCTGTGGATATCTGCCATTTGAAGTGAGTCTGCCATTGCGAATTAAACTCAATTTGAATAGGATCCAAACACATCTCAGCTGTATAAGAAGATCATGGCAGGAGATTACACTATCCCTAAGTTTGTTTCTCCGGAGGGCAAAGATCTGATTAAAAATATCCTGACAACGGATCCAGCGAAACGCTATACCATTGAAGACATTCGGAGACATCCTTGGTTTAACCAAGTGAAAGCGTCGCGGGAGATGCATGGGATTATTGTTGGGCTGCATAAGATTCCAGTATTTTGAATTTTTTAAAACTAACAGCTCAATGTATCCACTAGATTGACTATGATATTCTCAAGCAATTGGCGCAGTTCAACTTCAACCTCGAACAATCAGAAAAATACCTTGATGCTAACAAGCATAATCATATAACCACATCGTAATGATTACCTCTCTTTTCATCCTGAATAAAATATTGTGCAGCTATTATTTATTGTTGAAAAAGCATCTATTGAGTGGAGGGAAATCAACCGCGGATTTCAATTCCGATAGCTTTGACCCATCGTTGCTCACACAACCAAATCCGAACAGAATAAAAGGTTTTGTTTCAACAAGAAGGTTTCCAGTTCTAATCATCATGTTTTATTGCAGCTTTAAGAAATAATTTTACTGACGACACCAAACCGAGCCAAAAATCCAGCAAGAATTCAATCCAAAGTCAACAAAATGACACTCCAGTTGATAAATTGTCGAATCCTGATGATTTCAAACCTGAGCAAATCGTTAGAGGAGTTACTAGCGTAAGAAACCGTCGATATATCGACTCTAGACGCTCAGGAAGCACTGGAGGAGCGACTCCAATCGAGCAAGAATACCTTTTGAACGTTTCACAGAACCAAACGATCGATGTTGACAGACTTAGGAGCAGGGAAGACCCAAGAAGGGCACGATTTAATTTTCCTCCTCAACTCCGGGAACATTCCTTTGAGACCAATGCTCAGCAAAAAATACTGCCTTCTGTAAAAACTCCGGCTTATGAGGAACAAGACAGCTTCCGGCTAGGCGGATTTAGCAATTTTCAGACGCCAATGAGCTCGCAAAATGAAAGAAGGAGAATCAATCCCGTTTTTCAGGGGTCGATTGTCAGAGACATTCAGACTCCATCAAACGAGTACTTCTCAAAAAATCAGCAGAAAAATTATCCTCCGCTAAAAAATCAACCGGCGATTAACCCTCGAGCTAACAAAATGCTGTTAGGTTCAGTTAATAAAGAAATGCTTGAGAGAAAACTCAATGAGGTGGCAGCTGTGAGTCGCGACAGCAACCAAAGAAAACAAAGTGTGTTTTCATCTGAGCGATCTAACCAGTCGCCGAGAGGTTATTTAAAGTCTGGCATTAGCAATGAAACACCAAAAGCTGTCCTCAACGACAGTCTTTTCGGAGAAGAAATGCAAACCACGAGCACTATAGAGCATTTGTAAACAATTCTCTTAAAACTGGTCACTAATCTCTCTCATATCTTTAAAAGGAATCAAACAAGTTACCGCTCAGACAACAAAACCGGATTGAGTAAGGACAAAATTTCCATTCGTCAGTGAATCTAAATACGTTTAGTAGGACCACCACGACCTATCCTCATTCAAGACTTTAACAATTCGAAGGAAATGCTCGATGAAACACTCAATAATTCCGTCCTCGAAGGCGGCGATCGAGGACGCACCGCTCACAATACAACTCTGGATAATTCTTTTATTATAAACACGTTGAACACATCAATGCAAAGGGTTGTAAAACCTCGTTCACAATCGCCTAGTAAGAAAAATGAACCTTTTATCTTCCTGCCAAAAGACATGGTGATCGTAAAATCACCCAATCCGAATAAGTAACAATTAATAATGTATGAAGAGTTCATAATTTTACTCTTTTAGTGAGACTATGCTGCTGTCAAAGTACTATCCTATGAGACAGAACAGGGGCCGACCTGTGCAGAGCAGCGGAAAGCCATCGAAACCAATTACTGCTGGTTTTCGGGAGTATCGAGGCCGTTCTATAGGAGGAGTTGTTGATGAAAGAAGTGTTATTGCTCCTTCTTATGATTATGGCAGCGCGAATCACTCACGGAATACGAGCCTCATTGACAATGGCGAGTTAGATGGAAAGAAAAAGAAAGTTGGGAATATAACGGTACTTAATCATAGTATCCTGAACGACCTCTCACCTGGACTCAAGAATAATAGCATCCTTACTCAGAAACCAAATTTGACAATGTATTTCCCTGATAGCAAATCAAAGAGACCGAAAAATGAGTACCCTTTCGACGTTTTTAACGGAAGAAATCTTAATTTGTATTCAAACAGTCGCAAACCCGTAGCGAACTAAAAGTTCCTATCATAGCGCAAACTTAGGTAGGAGACTCAAAATTTCATTTTTCGCATTCTGTGAATCTAATGATATAAATATATTGAGATGAATATATTCAATATTCTAATATCAATATTCTATATGTATTATAAGCTGACTGTTACTTTTTGATATTGTTTTTATTAGTTACAATATTGATGTAACTCTCGACCATGCTGACAATCCTCTCTCCTTTATTATTTTTTTAAAGAATTTATTGTACTTAATTTTCTCAAATTAGTAATCTAAAACGAATAAGGTGGCAAGCATAGATAAAGTTTTTCCAGCTTTGCAGAATTATAATATGTATTTGGATTTAGTTAGTAGGTTTAAAGTGGGTCTGGAAAAATCATTATCAGTCCGGGCTCTACGCAAGAGAATTTTTAACTTGAAAATTAGTAAAATCAAATTACTCGTTTTCATCGATAATTCAAATATCCATTTATATTCTCAATGAACGACGACAAACAAGAACAGCACGGCAAAGATGCCTCTGACCAGCCAGATAACCAGCAACCAGGACAAACGGAGCAAGGTACAGTTCTTGGAGAGAGTCAGATGTCTAATAGCACCGAAATATTAGAGAAGAGTCAATTTGAGCTGCTTTCCAATTCTAAGGAAGCCAAAACTGACCAATCAAATCAATCTCACACCGCTCAAGATGAAAAATCATCTAAACGATCCAAACGCTCAAAAAGAAATAAAACTAATACGAAGGCAGGCATGAAAACCGAAGAGGAACCAAAAAATGTCGCAGACACGCAAAACATTGACGACTCGAAAAATCAAGAAGAATCAAAAACCCAGGAAGAAGAACCTCAACGTACTACTGAATCGAAAAGTCACGAAGAACAACAAAATGTCACAGAGCCACAAAGCATCGTCGACTCGAAAAATCCGGAAGAATCAACAACTCAGGAAGACCTGGAACCAAAAAACGAAGAGTCGAAAACCGAAAATCAAATAGAGTCACATAGCGCCGCTGTGGAAACGAAAACTGAGACCCAAGAACCAGAAACTACTCGACAATTACAACAGGCGTTGGAGCTAAAAACTAAGGCAGATCAGCTCAGTGAGAGCAAAGAATATTCGAACGCTATTGATCTCTGCAAAGAAGCTCTTAGCTGCCTCAAGAGCGATGAATTTAAATCAGACAGGGCAGAGTTTGAAAAGATGTTAAATCTTAAGAATACTCTCCTTAGTGATATAAGTCAATACTATCTCTATCTACAAGAGTACAATGAAGCCACCAGCTTTGCAGAGAGAGTTCTGCTGACGGACCAAAAGAACGTCAAGGCTCTTTTTATTATAGTCCAATGCAAGCAACAGATTGAAGACGTTCAAAGCGCATACAGAAAAATTCAGGAGGTTGTTGAAATTTACAAGGAAAAGGGCATAAGCCCACCCCTCGAAGTCACTGATGCCTATTTGGGTTTGGAGGCAATAGTAAAAATGGATTCATTAGTAAGAGGACCTTCGTTTTTACAAAAAGACGATAGACAGGAAAAACAAGAAAAGAAGGGAAGAGAAGATTTGGAACATCTAAAGAAACACCTGCTAAAGGCTCTTTGGGCTGTTCCCAGCGCTGCTTTGGCTTGGATTGTGATCAAGTTTGTTACTAAAGAGCCTTTTAGATCCAAAAAAATTATTCCGGCAAGTTTAGTGCTAACCTGCTTCCTCTTCTTATCTGTGAAGGGAAAGACATCAACGTTAAAGCAAAATTCCAGGATATTCTCAGTTGTTTTCCCGATATTGCTTTTTATTTTCCACAGAAACTTCAGAAAATGAATCGGCATTTAAGCTCAAAGGGATTAAAGTTCCATTGATACATACAACTGTTGATCTATTTGTATTTAAAAATAGACCACAATATTACGAGTTATGACTTTAAATAATCTGCTCTTTTCAAAAATTTTAAAATAACAAGCTCAAAACTATTTCGAGGCACGTCCAATGAAAAAGAAAAGCACACTATTTTCTCCAATCGCTGCATTATTCTCCAATAATATATGAGATGAATTCTATTTTTCAAAAAATAACAGATATCATCATATGGTAGTATCTGTTTCTTAGTATTTGCATGATTTCGTGTGTTTGATATAATAATTAACGCTAGCCGACAATGAATAAAATTGCATTCCCAGAAGAACTTGCGATAGGTGACGACGATATAAAACAGTATCCTTCATAGCGCCAGAGATGGCGCCATACATACAGTGCCCTGCTTTTAACCCGAAAAAACAATTTCAATTTAAAACGATTGAGATTTTTGAACTGGAGATCTCTCAAATAAGTTAAGAGAACATAAAATTAATTATATATCATTGACTCTCAGCATATTTACAAGCAAACCCATCAAAGAAAAATATAACATATGAAATGAGAAAGAATATGCGAAAATTTACTAAACTGAAACACGCGTGTGAGTTTCCTTAATACATTTTATCGAGGAAAATCTGCGCCTCTTTCAGCATGATTACCAGCCGTTCCGGCGTTGGTCGCTCGCTTGGATTAGGATGCACACAGAGTAAAGCGATTAACCTTAAATATTTGAATAACTTTTTGGGGCCCATTGCTTGCACTCTCAGCTTGGAAATCTTTGTTACATAACTATGCGTTTGATATTTTTTATTTAGAACGGAGAGGTTAGATTTTTTGAAATCAACGAGGAAATCATCAAAAAGCATTTCACCCATCATCATGCCAAACGAAAACACATCGGTTCTATCGTGTAGTCTATCCGTTTTAAATTGCTTAGCGACAACCTCTGGAGCTGCGTATGGCAAGGTCCGGCCGGGTGTGAAAGCTTTTTGGTATTCAGATAGCGAGAGCTTTAAGTTAGGATGTGGAGATTTGAGATATGACTCGCCAAAATCGATTAGTTTAAGTGTGTAATTCTTTTGTATGAGTATATTTGAACCCTTCAAATCCAAATGATACACACCTTCGTCCTTGAGGAAGCGGATACCACTTGCAATTTGAATTAAAAACCAGAGCTTTGTGTTGATACTAATTCCAGGATACTTGTTCCTGAAATGATCGACTGATTTATGTCTATAATATTCCATTAAAATTGCATTTGGATTTAAGCCGACTCTGACTTTATTCTGCTGTTCGGCGTGGTAGAATTTCGCCACGGCCGTCGAACTAGACGCTTTAAATTGAAAATGCTTTAAGACCAACTGCTCATTGCTCACATAATTTCCTTCATCCTCCATTTCGTCAGGCTGATTAGCAGTTGCTCTCGATCTCAAATTGGACTTTTCTTCTTTCATGACTAAATGCCTAGTGAGCACTTCCTCATCGAGTTCTTTGAGTTTATATGCAACCCGAACCACTGACAAATCTCCGAAACCTCCAGATGTGATATTCGCTCTTATCTCGTCTACACGGTAAATAAATATTGGGTTAACAATTAGAGCATTAGACGTCGTTTGAGTGTGCAGAAGGGCCCTTTCTTCATTATTCCAATATTGAGGATTGTCCTTTACGTCCGCAACTGAAGCTTTCAGATTCCTCAAATGAGTGAGGAAATCAGGATTTATTTTCCGATAACTAAAATACTGGGTGCCCGGCCTATTTTCAACGTATCTGAACAGATCAGTGACTTCTTTGCAAGAAAGCATGTTGATCATATACAACGTCTTGTAAATATAAAATCGGACTGCAAATGAAGCGGTCGTGATGCTGATGCGTATTAATGTCTTTAGTTGCTGTGGGTCCACACTGTACGCCGTGATACGACTGTTCATACTCACTCGGAACATGATATTTCCAGTGGATTTGTCTATTGCAAAATAGCCGAGTCTGAACGATCCATTGAGTTTTATAAAGTATCGCATCATTAATTTTGTAAGATTCGGATGAGTGAGCATTATCGGCGTAAAATCTGGCGCGCAAAGCCTTGTGATCATCTTAATTTGAATTTGAGACGCAACTTCTTTGATTGTTAAGGTAGAAACGAGTTTAGCAACGTTTTGGATATCCATCATGACGAATGTCGTTTCGATTTTTGAATGAGTTGGAAAAAATTTCGTAGATAGCGTTTCAAGCTGAAATTCCCTTTCCATGAACTCAAAAAGAGCTCTCAATCGATCATGTTTCGCGGATGTGCTATCTTTAGAGTCTGTTCTTCTCGGTTTCATGTCGTTTGGGCGCGCGAATGGAGAACGTGGGGAACTAAGTGGATAAAATTCAATTTATTGAATTCCTTATTTGATAAATTAAATAAATAAGGTATTGCGCTGCTGAATCGCAACTTAAATTCTTTAATTTGTGTATTTAACAATTCCTTATACTGAATTAAGTGCAATTAATTAATTAACATAGTTCCGTGGACCTGGATGAGATGATCCTGTATCTTTTTTCTGGAGACAACTTGTCTGAGCTGATATTGTTTAAAACCTAAATCATATATTAAATTATGCGTCTCCTGAAGTTGAAATGGATGCTATTGAGTCATACTCTATCGTGTCTAAAAAAAAAAAGCTATATATTTTGTTATTTCTACGTTTTCAATAGGAAAAAAGTAACAATATGTTTCATGAGCGAATCGAAAGGCATGTTTGGCTTCAAAAAATAATGGAAGATATTAAATGGAACGCTTTTCTGCTAAATTTTACAAATCTACAAATATTTCCATAATGGCTATCTTTGTTGGATCCAATCACCAAAAATCGAGAGATGGAACTCCATAGCTTGAGAATTCGTTTGTTTAGAAAAGATTGTTTAGAGTTTTTACCAAAGGATGAGGAAAAGGATACCTTAGTTTGGGTGGCCGCAAATCAAGTGAGGGCATTTCTGGTGAAGGTACCAGGATTCATTTAAACATTCCGCTTCTCTAAAATCTATCCATTTCTTAATGTGGGTTGATTGAATGATTTGATGAGCAAAGAAAAACCCTTCCTTTAAAAGTATCTATTTTAAGTTTCCAGATTTTCGATCCCAGTTAGTAAAATTAATTGGTTCAAGTGAGAATAAAAAATTGAGATCAAATGAAATTTAGGTCCCAACAAATTACGTTTTCAAAACATTCTACTATTTGAAAGCTGAAAACCGAGTTACTCGCTGGCCTTTTATGTTATGGAAACTCGTTTACTTTGCTAAGAGATAGCGATTGCGTAATATTCTAAAATTACTTCATTACGAAACGCGCTGAAAGAACTTTGATAAAATGAAGATAAAAATAATAGTCTGCTGTAATATCATTTAAGAAAAAGAATAGTTTGTGATAAGACTCGCAGATAATCGCATCAATCGAATCCTATAGATTAGATGATTCCTTTCTTCCATTTTGAAGCAAAGACTCCTTTTATTTTCCAATGATTTCTTTTTCACCATCTTCTTATTTGAAATAATTCTCAAGAGTTTGATTGATGCAAACCTAAGATTCAAAACCCCCAAAAAGACAGCAGCATTAAAGTTTATGATATTAACTGCAGGTTTAGAAACTGATTTGCAACAAAATATATTAGGCCACTTATTGCAAGACTCGGCCCTTGAATAATTTGAGGGGGGAACTAAGTTGATTCTGACTAACTCTGTAGGTCTGCGTTAATTGAATTCGGCAATGGATTAATTGAGCTGAGCAGGGCTGTATCTTTACACACAGCTTTTTAATAGTATTATGCTTTGTCTGGGGTGGTGCGGGGTAAAAACTTTCTGCATCATAAAGTTTTCATACAAAGTTACATGCATATCACAGAAAGACAGTTTTATTTTACAATATATCAGCATCATTAAGCAAGATCATTTCCATTTACAAAGATTTAAATATTACCATTTTTTGAAAAGAAAATAGCCGTTCTGATTCACACGGATATTATCATATTCTTCATCATGAGACCTAGCATTTACATTAAAAATTGATTTGTGGTGATAATAAGATACCTCAAAGCAGGCAACAGCATATTCTTGGACTCGACTAACTCATCATGTGAAAAATCTTCCACGTTGGTCTGTAGTGAAGATAAAATGTCATTTCCTGAAAAACGATCACAATTCTTACCTTCTGTTTGATCTCTGAATTTATTTTTCCCACAATGAAAAGCCAGTTTTTCTTTCGAGCTTCATTCCTCAAAATCTCGTACTGCTTATTCATTAATTCTTCAAGATTGTCCTCTTTCTTTTTAATCTCCGGCCTTTTAATGACTGGTTTCGGCTGAGTCGGTTTCTGAGGTGTGCTGGTATCTAATAATTTTCTTTTCATAATGCTCTAATATTTTTAAAGATTATTCATTCACTTTCAAATGAGACGATTTTTACATCGAGTGACTGCCTTTTCATCATTAGATTTGGCTTCGGCGTTTCTTTTGGTTTGGGTGATCGGTTCAGAGGAGACAGTAGTGCCATGGAGACGTTGGATCGCTTCATTCTATTCTGAATTCCCAGAAGCGCTGGGCTAACTTTACCTTGCGGAGTTTGCTGCTGGAACATTGATTTATTATTCTTATGCTTTGTCGATTGACTGAGAGTTGGTGGTTTTAATATCGATTCGATATCTTTCTCGTCGAAACTCCCAAGGAAGAGTTTTCTTCTCTTCCTCTCAAATTCTGAAATCATGGAATGCTTCTCAAATTCAACCATGCTCTGTAGCTTCTTTCGAAATTTCATGTTTTGTTGCTTGGCTTGCTGGATTTTTTCGATCCTATCGAAATCGGTGTTTAGTTTCTCTGCAAATTTCTCTCGTTTCATTTCTTTTATTTTTTCCAATCGCTCCAAATTTTCAGCCGCGTCTTGTAAGCGAATAATTTCTAAAAGATGCTTCTTCCTAATTTCCTGAATTTGCTGTTGTTTCACCTCCTCAGCACGCTTTAAGTCTTCTAATAAAATTTCTTCTTTCTCGATTCTTAGACATTGCTCCAAGTCTTCTTTCAATTTTATTTGCTGAAAGAAAAGAATTTAGTTATTCTTGTAAAAATCAATTTGCTTTACTTCTTTCATCCTCGCCTCTCTTTCCTGAGCTTCTTTTATTTTTTGCTGAAGTCTATATTCTATTTCACTCTCGACCTTCATACGATTCTTCTCCATTGCTTCCAGCTTTGATGCGTAAATTTCTTTTCTCTGCTCTTCCTTTTTGCGTTTTTCTTCCTGAACAACAGGTCACATCATCGGGATGAGATCACTAAGAGATTGAATTTCTACCAAAACTTTCTGAATTTCTGCTGCTCTTTGAATGGAGCGAGATTTCTTGGCTACAGCTTCACGTTGTCTCTCAGCCTCGATTTCTTTACGTTTTTTGGCGATTTCCTCTTTCTTTTCTTCTGCTTTCTAGATAATATATTGTTTCATTACCACATCTAATAGTTTTGTCATACTCGTTTGAGCTCTTCTACTAGTTTTTCATTCTGTTTCTTTGCAGCTGCAATTTTATACTCAAGGTACTGACGATTTTTCTCCCCATCTTGATGTTTTTTGGCAATATATGACATCAATTGCTGGATTACAGGAATATCAGAATTTTGTTGTTAAAAAAATTAGTCGACTTTTCTGTGTTTTTCGTTTTTATCTTCAAGCATTTTCTTTCGATTTTCAAGCTCAATCTTTTTTCTCTCTTCATATTCCTGAATTCTCTTGTTGAGGTTTTCAGCTTTTAGTTTGCGTTGCAATTCCTTTTCTTTAATATGCTGCTGGCGAATCTCAAACAATTTTCTCTGCCGCTCTCTCTGTCTTCTTTGCTCTTCTTGTTGCTTCTGAAGGACCTCTTGCGAAATATGATCCAATTTTTTTTCCCGTTCGATTTTTAATTGCACTCTTCTTTCCCTCTCTCTTTCATAAATCCACAGTCTCTTCTTAATTTCATATTCCCTTTGCTGCTCAAGCTCCTTTATTCTCCTCAATTTCTCTTCATTTTTCTATTATACATCAAATCAGCACGTGTTATTGACCCCAACAAGTACCTCTTTAAACTCCCGCTGCTTTAATTCATCAGTTATCAGCTGCTCGATTTCATTTTTCTTAGATAGCAGACAAGCTCACGGTTTGAAATCGAAAGTTATTTTACTTTTATTCTGCGAAGCATGTCCGCTTTCTTTTTGGCTATCTCAGCAAAAGCGCTTTGGTCAAGCAAATCTGGAAGAACTGAATGACTTGAGTTAATCGCCTATGTAGAATCAAATCATATTTAAGATTCTTCCTTCACGCTGCGAAACACATACTGAATTTGAATGCGAGACATTCTGGTGATTAGTTTCTTCAATGATTCTTTCTCTCTCCTAATTGTGATGATATTCTGGCTGCAGCAAACGATTGGATACCTCGAGACAAGACCTGACTTTTTCCAAGCGCCTCTTCTCAGCAATATCCAATTTCAGTTCGATATAGAATGCCCTATCATTTTGAAATTCTGGAGGAAGGACATCATCGACAAAATCATCCGGCTTTTTTTTAAGCAGTTCTTCCTCTTTGAAACAAAGACGCTTGACGGCTTCAATCGACCTCGGGCTTTTTCATTTTCAGGGAGGATCAGTTAAAAATGTGTTACCTCGTCAAGAATTGTTTCGCACGTAACTCTGGATCGAAGTTTAGTAAGGTAGTTGCGTTGTGATTTGGAGTGAATTGTTTAACAGGTCTCGAAATGCTGGAGGTGAATGATTTGTCGCTGAGATTGCGATAGGGTCGGAGAGGGGTTATATCTTTTGTTCCAAGGTAATTGCTCATTTGTAACTACTATCTCAGCGACTTCTATTCAAACCAAAGTTAAAAATTATTTGTAATAAAAAGCTATCTACCACATTAGCAAAATCGTAAGAAAGAAAAAAATAAAATTAAAACAAGCCTTTTGGAGAAAGATCATCCGTATTAACAATAATCACAATATTCTTGTTATTGGAAGAAATATCCGTTAATGACTGAGAAATGTCCAGACTTTTGTTTTAGCCTCAAGTTGGATTGAGGTTATTGGACAAAACACCAAGTTTCATTGTAGATAAAAAGAAATTAAATTGAATTCTGATTGAGTTAAACCCGAGTTTCAGCACCATCACTATCAGAAACACCATTCCAAGCTTAATTCAGATGCCTTGAGGGCTTTTTTTGATTTTCATATTATCATTTGCAAATATTAATAATGTTATCTTTATCCTTTTCATATTGTTGAAATGGCCCTAATTCCTGAGAGAAAATTTTGCAGTTTAAGGCATTCAGCCTCTGAAATTAAGGAGCAAACTCCGGATATAAACGCTTTTTCAGATGAGTTTGGAGCCTAATGAAAGGTAAATTCCTAAATTTGAGGTTGCTATTGGACTCTGAGGAAAATGATTCAACTGTAATCTCTTGAAGGTTGACGCCATTGCCAATTAGTATCCAATTTCTGTCTTTCGTTCTTCGAATGAAAAATTTGAGAGGCCTTTTTTTCAACTTGAATATTTTATGAGTTTTATTAATAAGGCTTTTCGCACTTAAGCCAACGAGCTGGTATCAAATTAAATTTTAGCACTCACATTATCAACCTATTTAAATTTCTTGATAATCGTTTGAAAGGGTTAGTCGTTTACGAAGGTTGGCACTCTCAAATAAGATGATGGATACTATGAACAAACCAGATATTTCAGTCTATCGGTTATCATCTCTCATGAATGATAACCAACAGATCTCCAAGTACGCTCAGAAACACTCAAGCACGAGTAATATCAATTTCGATTCGATCAGTAGAGTTTTATTGCAATAGTGTCACAAAAATCATTCGTCGAAGGATCAAAACTGCAAAGAGACCTAAATGACAACGATTCTACTGCTGTAAATGCTGATGAACATATCATTCCTGCCAAGATTTCCACTGTTTGGTATTATTAATATGGCAAACTAGCGTTTTAACACTACCAAAGGAAAACTAATGGCTTTAAGACGAGTAATGTACAAAAAGACCCTCTGACCACAAATTTTATGATGAATTGCGACGCGAAACTCTCTCGAAATGAGTATAGGGAAGCACAGAATAGAGGATCAGTCGAAAGTGTCGACTCTTCATACCTGAATCGAGAAAATGAGAATATTGAGAGCAAGAATGGGAGATTGACTGCATTCGATGCAAGAGTATAGACGAAAATGTGCTCAATATTCATTATTCAAAATATTTGTTAGAGGATAGCATCAAAGCCTGTTACGAAGCTTATTCAATTATCCCGACCCTCATTTAAATTTAAAGAAGCCTCAGTGCACGATCAAAAGCCGCTCTCGAATCGAGGAACATCATATCAATTAGGGAAGGAGCACGCGACTCGATCAGCTTCCAAGGACAAAGCTTTGAAAATTGATATGAGTTTGACCAGATGTATATACTCTTGTGATTTCGGGAATTGTTAATACACCTTTGAAGATGGTAAGACGAACAACAACTCTCAAAATACAATCAAAAAAGGCGGGCAAGAAGCAAATATTCAGGCCAGTTTACTACCTAAGCAGATGAACCTGAAAATCGTCAAGACACAAGTGGTAACTCTAAACAACCGAAAGAAAGATGAGAACCAGACAGAAAAACCTCTAAGAGGGGCTCATAACGATAGTTTACTTTACAAAAGAGACTCTGCTCATGACGAAAGCAGTGACGAGATCTTGAGTCAAGAAACAACCAAAGCAACTTCAATGCCAAATATCGACGAAAAGAAAGCTGTTCTAAAAGCAAAGATCTCTGAAAATCAAACTAGTGCGAAACAGAAGCTGTTAGCGCGCATAATCAACAGAGATGCCGTTAATTCCGAGCAGCCAGATGATAAGCAGTTCTTAAGCCAAATAACTCCAAAGAGAAATCCCGAAACCGTTGATATGAAATTCAATGAAGAAAGCGGCTCTTTGAAAAAGACTGTTGGATTGAAAATTTCTTCTTTGGTGAACAAAGAAAGCCCAAAGAATGAAACTCCTGGAAATGGATCAAAAGGAAGCAAAAAGGAAATCAAAACTAATCAAACTCCGAAAGCGAATCCTAATACGAGCAGCTTTTCCGCAGCTACGTCAAGCACTCAACAGTCTTCAGCTGAAGAGGTCCATAAAGAGAATGCACCGTACACGCTGAGTGATGAAGAGATTCAAACATATGGGGATCGATGTCCGAAAGGTTTCAAAAAAATAGGCTTTCTTGGAAGGTAATTTTCCCCATTTATCTGCACATAAATAACTTATTATTGATAATTCTAAAATCAGAGGAGGGTGTGCATTAGTGTGGCTCGGAATTCAAGAGTCAACGGGCTTAAGAGTCGCAATGAAGCAGATATCGATTCAGAATTCTTCCAGCACGATCATGAAAGAAGTGATTATTGGGAAAATGCTTTTCGAATCCAATCAATGGAATAAAAAAAATAATTTTGAATCCTATCCAGGTAACTGTCCAAAAGCAAACGATCGACTAATGCCATTGACTTTCAATTTAAAGGTATCAATCACATAATAAGGTTCATCGCTTGCGTTGAAACGAGCCAAGATTTATGGATTGTGTTTGAGCTAGGAGGCTCCACACTCTCAAAATGCCTCTTCGAAATTAAAGGCGAATTTCACAAGGGCGAACGAGTCTACGGAGTATTTTTCCTCCGATTGAAGTCAGTTTAAATTGTGTATTTTAGGTGAAGAACATGAATCTATATAAAATGTTCCAAGAGAACGCGTCCTACCTCAAAGCGTTTATCCGACAAATGAGTGAGGTTCTTCGTCTCTTCGCAGAACTCAAACTCGTGCACTCGGATATCAAGCCTGACAATATCCTCATCCATGAAAAGCCCTCATCAAATGGTGACCCATTCACTATCAAAATGATAGATTTTGGGTCCGCGTTTAGCATGAGAGACGTCGGAGCCCTAGCAATGGCAACGCCAGAGTACATGCCTCCGGAGGTCCTCAGACTGATTTCCAGCAACAAAAGCAAGCTTAGTGCCATCGAAGAGCTTGCCCGCATTTCTCCTGCCTGGGCTGTAGATACCTGGAGCCTTGGAGCAATCCTATTGGAAATTCTCAGCGGGGTCCCTGTTTGGATGTCTCTGAGAAGCAAAGTCGAGGTTAAAGGCAAGAATTTCATCACTACGGGGCTATTTGGAGTGAAAGGAAGATGCCACGATAAGATTCGTACTTTGCAGAAAAGCGTGGTCGAAGGCTTAGAAAAAAGCGTTCGAAAATACCTCACGAATTTTAAAAATAGTGAAGGCCTCTTGGATCTGCTCGCCCGCATGCTACAGCTCGATCCGAAGAAGAGAATTTCTCCAGAAGAGATTCTCAAACACTCTTATCTGAATGAGGACTAAGAGGAACGTCTCAAATTGTATCTGTTCTCAGTACTAATGTATACAATTAGATATTATTCGAAAATTTGGTTCTTTAGACACTAGTTCTTAATATATATCTGTTGTCTTTTCTGAGAATTAATGGCTTTTTAAATCAAATGAGCGTTTGATGTGAATATGAGCTTCAATCAAATAAAACAATCTTGATCCTCTTCCTTCGTCTGCGTTCTTTTTTTTTATTCGCCTTAAAATAAAAATCATTAACTCATAACTCTACTAAAACGACCAAAATTACTCAAGTTCAAGATCCAGATGGTTAGTCGCAGAAACGCCGGAGAAGAGAGAGACCCACGTAATCCTTTACCTTTCAATTGCTTCTGACAATCGAATATAAGGGCCTACATTCATAAAGAAGCTAAGCAGCATTGAAGAAGATAACTTCATTATGAAGCAAACTAATCAGTTGAGCAAAAGCAAAAAAAAGAATAAGGAAGCTGGGGTCGAGTATGATCCCGACATCCAATCAGATTGGGAGCTCTGTAAGAAAATCTTTGAAAGCAAGGAGTACAACTTGAACTCGGACTCTACCAAAATTGACAAAAATGTCCAACAACTCATTGTAATGAATAGTATTTCTCTATAAAGTAGTTATAACTTTCAAAGGAAACTTCAATGAAAGGCGACAAAAGAACTATTGCGTCAATAATAGGTATACATTTGCTGGGAATGATGGCCTTCGCGCAAATGAGTTACGATTTTAAAGATCAGTAATAACCTTCGTAGAATTCCCCTTATTTTCTGTATAGGGAGGGTTTCAAAGGAATGGGCATTGGTTACCGTGCGAGTAGAAAGTTAGCCAAACTTGCAAAACAGCACAAGTTGACCAATGAGAATTTATATACCCTCAAATTGCGTTACTTGCTTAAATTGGGAGCTGTCCACGAGCAAGAGCTAAAATTCAATTTGAATAAATACAGAGCGATGCTTGAAAAGGTAATTGGTTAGGGTTGCGTTCCTTACACATGAACGTGTGTTTAGATTCTTGCGGAATTCGCACCAGCGTTTGATTATACCATTTATTCTGATCTCCGCACAATCGATAAGCGCTTGACGAAGCTTCACAAATTTTTCCTCACAGCTGAAAACCAAAAGACAATGCTCCTGTCATATAAACTGTTCAAGACGTACTTAAAAGTTGCTGACGAAGGCGACGAGGAGAAGAAAAAAGAGTAAGGAATTCTCTTTTGATATATTATGGGTAAACTGAACTTATCGATTCACAGAACAGCAAATAAGATATATACTGTGTTTCAACCATTCGTTCTAGCGATGGAATACAGAGTCAAGAACCTGAAGAAAATCCAGCATCTCGTCTCGTACGTCAAAGTGAAGAAATTCATTCAAAGGTGGGGGAATCTGAATTTGGTACTGATGAAATAATATTTTCCTTAAGTGAGGAAATGCAAGCAATTTTGAAGAAATTTCCAAACGTCACCAGAACCGTCACTGCCTTGGCTGTGAGAAAAGAAATGTTAAAAAAGCCAGTGAACCTGCAAGAAAAGATTGGGCAAATCATGAATTGTAATTAGTTAACCTTTTGGTAATCCATCTCATGGTTTCTCTCGGTAGGGGGTCCTAATGAAGCTAAAGATTTCTTAAATTCTGACGTAATTCAAAATTCACTTGCCTCATCGCCAACGGAAGGAAAAGTGGAGAGTAAATGATCTTTTTCAGGGAGGATTAAATAGCACTTCCAAATTGAATTTAGCACATCACAAAGATCTCAAACTGACAATAAAGGCGACTAACTCATTTTTTAAATACGACAGCGACACTGAAGAACATACGCCAGGCACTACAGACCTAAGAGCGTTGACTGCGCGTGAATTTAATCATAATTCAAATCATCTTGTCGTTCATTCTGAGAGTCCTAATCGCGGCTTATCTAGAGATGTTGGGTTTCATATGCATGAAAGTTTGCATCATTCCTCAAAGCTGGTTGTCCATTCTGTCGAGAATGATTTTCCGGAGGAAGGTGATTACTTCATTGATGATCCCTACTTGTGCAGAAGCCTGAGCAAACCCAAAACGAGCATTCTGAAACGGAAAACAATCATTCTAATGCCTAACAAGGGCAAGGAAGAAGACAAAATCATAGTGGAAATTGATACCAAAACAGAAAGTAATAATCTTTATCCGAACAAGGAATTGTATTATATTTTCTCATAGTCACTTTCCAGAAACTCCTTTCGATTGCCTATGATAACGTTTCTAAATGGGACGTAATAAAGAACGATTCTGTCATGAAAATCTGCAAAATAAAAGTAAATTTTTTTGAAGGCTGTCTAAACTTATATCCTCTCAGCCTGAAAATAGCCCAGTAGTGTTGATCCGTGCCTGGTCCCTCTTAGAAAATATCACTCCAGAACAAATTTTTACCTGTATCTATGACACCAAAATTCGTCCTAAATGGGATACTGTTATCGCGAACCCAACGTCCCTCGACAAAATTGATGAATACAATGATTATTTCTACTTTATGATTAAGGTCACAATTAATATTGGAAAGCAATATCCGAATAAATATTATTAATGCAGGCTCCGATCGGCGTTTCGAACAGAGATTTCGTTCAAAAAAGATGTTTCCGAAAGAACTATCCAGATCCAGGGCACATCATCATCAGTTTCCAAAGCACGCATTATGACAAAGTACCTCCGAAGAAGGGAGTTATTAGAGCCGAAACTCATATTGCTGGATACATCATCAAGCCTGTCAACAATGGAAAGGACTCTGAACTCTATATTATATCTCAGGTCGATATTAAGGTAATAGCAATCTCTTTTGTATTTTTTGGGTGGATTAACTTTCTATCTAACCAGGGTTCGATTCCTAAGGCAATAGTTAACTTGGTCGCTGGAAAGGCTCCAGCCGAATGGATCGTAAAGCTGAAAAAAGCTTGTCACGGACAAATTGATGGATAAATTGGGACAAATAACCTAGAGACCCGTGAAATGCATGCCATTAGTATTTAATCGTTTTTCCTTAATCCTCTTGATTTCGGGCGTTATTTTTCCTAACATTTGTATTTAAGCAACAAAGCAGTTGAAAAAAATATACAATTACAAAATATACGAATTATTTTGACAGATACATTCTCAAAAGGCTTGACAAGAGAAGAAATAAAAACAACAGCTTATATCTCTCTCCTCACAGTAGTAGTTAAAAACACATTATATCTGAAAGAATCAGTCAGTCACATCGCAGTGCAAAATTACCATCACTGTTGTACTGTTAATTGCGAAATCATCTCTTCATACACGCTGCGTAAATGAATTATAGCTTTTGTAGCGCTTGCTTTTAGCATTAACATCTCTGAAGCGTCATTCGCGATAGATTCAAGGAATTCCAAGGATTGATAGATTAGTAACTCTTCAAATAAGGTAATGATTGCAGATTTCATAAAGGATCTATCATGAGTGCCATTTTTTAATGACTTATATAACGATCGGAGGAGTTGAGGAACTATCTGATACAAATTTGAAGCTATTTCGACATCTTCTTTGGTGAATTGCAGGCTAAGATCCTCCTTGAAGAGTGTTGCAGTACTGTCTGTCATTCCAAGCAAAGGGTAGCATTGATAAGGAATTGACATTCTCAATGTTTTGGTAATATAAAGCAGAATATTCTGATGCAAGATCCTCAGCAGCACAAACACTTTCATCCTCTCTGTTAATACCAAATTCTCATTGGTAAAAAAATCTCGAATGATTTTCGCTTCTCTCTCGAGAAACTCAAGTCCGAAATTTGGCTCCTCCTGGAGATATTTCTCGTAGTTGCTGATATCAATATTCAATAAAAATTTGAAACCGATCGAAAAAATGTTTTTTGAAGGAGATTTCGGATGCGAAATTTGCTTAATCACTGCATTCTTGTCTGAAAAATTGATCGGTTGCGACGTTGTTTTCACACTGACATTTTCGTTCAACTCGGTGCAGAAATCCGGTCGAGCCGATTCAGTATCATCATGCTCACTCCTGTTCAGTTCCTCTTTTTCCTCCTCGGGAGAAATTTCAAAAGAATCATCGTCTCTGCTTTTCGCGGCGAATTGAGGAAGACTACCATTGAGATCCGGTTTCTTCGCAGAGAGACATTTTCTGTATGGAAATATGCCTTTGAAATCGACCTGGCACGTGATAACTTGCTGGTAGTCATCATCTGCAGTAGTAACCTCGAATTTATTCTTTGATGCATTCGACACCATTTGTGTTTTATTCAGGTTCTGAAGATTGTAGCAGGCAAGGTCGTCTTTGCTCGACACTTCTTTGTTGAATATTTTGTTATAAATATAGCTCTGCTCGTACTTCTCTACAAGCTTTAGCGAGAGCCCTGGGTAATTAATGAGTCTCTTCGGCGTGTAGCCATTTAAACTTCTACTGAAAAGATCGCAGTTTGCTCTTGCGAGGCCTTCTAACGCCACAGGGACATCGCAATACGCGGCAAGATGAGTTGCCGTCCATTTGTAGGAGCCTCCTTTTTTGTTTATTAAAAATTTTTCTTGGCCATGAATCTCCTCAGAGTCTTTATTGTAAGCGAGAATCCATTCGACTGTTTTCGCGTCTTTTCGGCGAGTTGCTAAATGCAGCGCCGTCCAATTCTCCTTGTTTTTTGCATTCGGATTTGCATTATTTTCGAGCAAAAGCTGAGTAATTGCTATTGCTTTCGGATTACTATCAACCATCAAAGCGATCGAGTGATGCAAAGGAGTGAGACCGTCATTATCAGGTTTATTTGGATTCTCTCCTGCCTTCAGAATGTCCTTAACTAACGCTACGTTTAATTTTCGAACTGCAATATGAAGCGGACTACCATAAGGTCCTCCGCCTTTCATTAAATCTGCACCATGTTTTATCAAATACCGCGAAGCGAGGTTTTTTTCTTTGATTATGCTTATTGTCAAGGCAGTTTGTCCGTCAGCATCCGGTTGATTCAAGAAATCCGGGTGTAAATTTAGTACATATTTCATGACACTAATGTCCTCATAAATAGCAGAATAATGCAACAACGTTCTCTGCTGGAGATCGAAGCAATGGAAATCAACTTCTCCTGTTGAGAAAAGATTAACAAAGGCACTGAAATCTAATCCTTTCTGTTTATTTTGCCGACACTGTTTACAAGCATCACGAACTATCTGTATTTTTGCTAGCCCTTCTGGTCCTTTCTGCTTAGGCGATAGAGGAGGATTTGCGTATTTAAACCATTCGAAGTAAAATTCATTCAGAGCGAGCATATTGCAAAATGAGCTCGGAAGTACCGTAAGACGGTTCTTATTGATATTGAATATCCTTAATGTTTTCAGATCTGTGATCTCGGACCCAAACGAGCTCAACAAATTAAATTCAAGGTTCAATTCCTGGAGTTGAGAGAGCTTAGAGAGAGTGCTTGGAAGTAATTGCAGCAAATTATACGAGAGCGAGAGGATTTGAAGGCTTTGCATATGGCTCAGGTCAGTTGGCAAGCATTTTATTCGGTTATGATCCAATCTCAGGATTTTCAGATTTTTGAAAAACACAATCTCCAGCGGGAAGAACTCGAACTTATTGAGATTGAAGTCCAACGAATTGATTTCATATTTCTGCTCTAGGATTTCAGGAGGAAGTGTTGAGAGACCCTTATCGACGTAACTGAGGGACATAATCTCAGTAGAATCGCTGCTTTGTTTATGATAATGTTTTAAAAATAGAGCTGGACGTTGCGGGCCGACGTCGTTTTTCTCGGTTTCATTTGTGTGGACTCTTTCGTAGATATTTGTGTTGTAGAAGCCTCCTTTCCCGACTTTGTGTTTCGTATTGGTAGGAAACGGCTGAGTTCGCATGGTATTGGCTTTTTTCACCTGATAGTTTGAAGTGTTGATGTCGATTGATCGCTGAAGAGTTTCGACGATATTGCAATCGTCTTTGTCGAAATTGATTGACATTTATTTGACCGCAAGATGAGGAAAAATGCAATATAAATTTAATGAATGTTAGACTTTTCGCTTCTTAACAATGTGGTTTTAATTAATTTGGAATACCGGAATTACACTCAAAAAATTTAGGTGTATTTGAAGAAACTTTTCAAATAAAAGTGTTGGCAAATTTTGTGCTGCTGTGATTGCTAAGTTTTTAAGTGCGATGTGAGGACTTGATTTTCAGAGTATTTAAACCGTTTATTGTGAAGAAAAGAGCATTGTATTCTTGAAACCATATATTTCATCACCTGGAATTTATTTGATTTCAGAATCCATGGCAAAGAGAGTTTGTATTTGTTGAGGAATGTCCACCAAGTATAAGTAGAGAGGAGATTTTTTTTCATATTTGATAGTAATTAGGAAACAAAGTGTGGGTTAAATAATTTTCAAAATTCGTTATGAAATTCAAGGCGAGGATTACTTTATTGGTCTTACAACAACAGCTTTTAGACACAGAAGCATCAACAAGTTATTCACTTTTATTAACCGATTTATTCGATAAATTGGGTAATTTATTTTAGTAATATTGAGTGTGTCATATTTCAGAAGACAAAGTTTCAATGAATGCAGCTCTATAATTCTGGGCTCAGCAAGATGGTGCCCTTTGCTGACGAGATTCAAATCCAGTTACTCAATAAATTTGAAACCTACTTTGCCTAAACTTTTTTGTCTGCTATCACTGATTAGAGATTTTCGTTTTCAATTCAAGACCTTTGGATATCATCAAATTTATGTGTAATAAGCTCTAGCGTTCTAACTAATTGAATTGAGGGATTCCTAACTAAGCCGCTTCGTTTCTGGAAATCTATTTTGCAGCTAATGACAACAGTTTATGATGGTCAGAGTATTAAAAGTTCTCAATAAAGGCGACTCACATCCTACTTTACAAATATGAAATAGAAAATGAAATGGACTTTTGTTTGTTACTTTGAATTAGCAGAAGGTGATACAAAATTTAGATGTAGGTATTTAGTAATGAAACTTATTATAATTGATGTAGTTTTTATTCAAACTGACCTTACTATATCTGAACAGAAATTGACTCAAGCATTCGTGTACTTTCCATAATGAAATAATTATATGAATTTCCTTCTATCACACAACTTCACGTTTCTTTTTTCCTTCAATAATGTTTAATCTGACAATTTCCTATGATTACAATTACCGAAAATCTGAGTGTGTGAATGCTTTTGTAGGTTTGAATTACCCTATTTATGAAAAATATTGAATTCTGATAAGATGCAATAATGTGCAATTTAAGTAGAACTCTGCACAAATCAAAATAATTCATTTTCAAAACTCTAATTTCGAAACAACACTCTTATGTCTTGCAAACTTGAACTCCCGAAATCCGACTCCAAAGCAGAGAGCGAGATTTATCTGTTGAATGAGTTTCCCAATACCTTGGAAGACCTTCACAAAAAAGCCAAGCAAAAATTCGGCGCCAGACTCCCAGATCACTTCCGCCTTAAGTACAACCAACCAAACAAAGACGTTAGGTATATTACCACTGAGGAAGACTTCAAGAACTTGGTGAACGAAACTAAAAGATTCAAACTAATAATCGAGGGATTACCACAGGATTCAGGAAAAAGTTCTACTGTAGTGTCTGAAAAGCAATTGGAAGAAACAGAGATTGTGGAGGAACCAATCAAAGTTTCAAAATCTGAAGACAAACAAGATCTTTCTCAACAAGTAGTGGATGCAATTGAAGAAAACAAGCAAGCTCCGCTGGAAAAAGTAATTGTCGATGCACCCAGCGAGAAGATTCAAACGATTACTACAAACAATTTGGTTTCTAAGGAGTTGTTAGATGAAATGATAACGAAGAAATTCGAAGAGTTGTTCCACACCAGGCTTCAAACTGAGATGGTGAAAATCAACGAGAAAATTCAAGCCCTACAGAGCGAGCTGAATGAAATGAAAGGATTGAACACTCAGCTAATTCAGATCATCAAAACTCACAATTTAGAGCACGAGCTGAAAAAATCTGAAGGAGATCTTTCAGCATCAAAAGCTATTTGCTCTAGCTGCCAAGCCTCATATTCAGTTGATTCCTCTGAAGCAAATAAGGATGGCAAGTCTCTGGATGTATGCAAAGATTGTGCAGGAAAAGCAAAATTATTGGAAAGTACTAAATCAAATAAACTGGGAAAAGTGAGTGTGGCCAAAGCCTACAAAGTTCAAATAGTGGATGTCCCTGCACAAACGCCGGCTCTTGTCCCCGGAGCGAAATATCAGATCTCATTTTCGATTAAAAATGCAGGTGTACTCACCTGGGCTGAAGATACGACCTTAGAATGCCTGAGTGGATGTCACGCAAAAGAGTCCGTGTACATTGGAGGCAAACAGCCAGATCAAGTCCATAAGCTTGCTTTGGATTTGACAGCGCCAAGTCAAGCAGGTACCGCACAATCTTGCTGGAGACTTCGATATTTTGACGCAGAAAGCAATCAAAACAAATATTTTGGACCTAAATTTACATTCGAAGTGGAAGTGAAGCAGCCAGAGTCTGAGAAGCCTCAAACTATTGTGGTTGAAGATATAAGTAAAAGCTTTAATTGTAATATAAAAGCTGAAAATCATTGAAAATTATAGGTCTGAAGTATCCCGAGGACGTTCGAGCAAAAGCAAAAGCGCTTCTTGAAATTACTGGTGGCAATGATATTGCCAAATTATTGGAATATGTTAATCGCAGTCCTTCCGCGCCACTTGAGGAGCTAGCTGCGAAATTTTTTAATTAGCCTTTATGAATCTTTTCTCTGAAATCCTTAGACTGTTGACAGTCTAAATGATGATGAATTTTATAAAAACACATTGACTAATTTCCAAATCACAAGAACGTTCGGCATCTGTTTACATGAATCAAACATTGGTTCCAGTATGAATTTGATCATCTTCTGAATTTTGGTGGTAAGAATACTAAGTATACTAACTCATTCGGTTAGTGAAGAACATTTGATGAATTTAATTAAAGGACTTCAAATTTGCATTGCATTGCATATTCATCCAATAATAAAAGAAAAAGAAAAAAAATTGGCTGAAATATACTGCTATAAGCTCGTTATGTAAACTTATTAGCATTGTACCAAGACACCTATCTATTTCTTTTCGCTCATGCCTTCTGGAGAAAAAATGAACGTTGATTGGTTGACTCACTTTTATTAGCTTACTTTCTGATTGATTCAGCAAACAAATTTTATTTTAAGCAATCGCAAATGGAACCGGCTGAACAAACAAAACTAGAAAAGAAGGAAAAGAAAGACTCAGAAATTCTTAGTGATGATTCTTCAGAAAGCGAGACCGCCAAAAAAATCAGGTTTTACGAATGGAACGAAGAACTTACCAAGAAAGCTGAGGAAATTATCTCTGCAGATACAACTCCTTTAAAGGAATTTTGGTATCAGAAGCACGAACAAGACGCGAAACGCAACTGGGATATCTTTTACAAGAACAACGGAAATAAATTTTTCAAGGACAGACACTACATCGACCGCGAGTTCACCGAAATACTTGGCTTCACTGAAAAAAGTGACAAAGATACTGGAATCATGCTTGAGATTGGCTGTGGTGTGGGAAATGCGATCTTTCCGCTTTCAGAGAAATATACCAACTTCAAGTTTTACGGCTTCGATATTTCTCCTCGTGCGATCCAGATAATTAAGGACAGCCCAAAATACGATCCTGAGAGAATCTTTGTTGAATGTGTGGATTTGGTGAAGGATCCTTTCCCAACGCACTTTGAAAAACCGAATATAGCGTCGTTAATTTTCGTGCTTTCAGCTATCTCACCGGAGAATTTTGACCTCGTTGTGAAGAAGATAGCCGATTTCCTTCCTAAAGATTGCGTGCTTTATTTTAGAGATTATGGCCGCTATGATATGGCGCAGCTGAAATTGGCAGCTCATAAGAAAGCCAAGCTGAAAGACAATTTCTATGTGAAATCCGATGGAACTCGAGTCTATTATTTTACAACTGAAGAGTTGAAGGAACTGTTCGAAAAGCATGGATTCGCTACGATAGAAAACGAGTATCACTACAGGCTCGTTGAGAATAAGAAAGAAGGTTTAAAAATGCACAGAGTGTGGATCCAATCAAAATTCAAGAGACTGTAATAGTTGAGTGAGAGAAATAAAAAATGATTGCCTCGTTTGTTTGTTTCTTTTCTAAATTTGATTTGTTGTCGTGATAGCCGGAAAGAGGGGCATTTTTATTATGGATTGTCCTAAGAATGGTAGGGAATAGAATGATTTAGTCTGTGGTAAGCATTTTTATTGTTCGTTGAATGCTCATGCGATGGCCAATTTCAAATTGATTCTCCTTTAAGAATGTCTCATTAGTACCGAGAAGTAGAAACTTATTTGAATTAGAAACAATCAAGAGGGTTGGTCAAGAACGAATTGTTTATCTAATAGTTACTATCATTACAATTCAGTCAAATTATCAAGTTGTGGTTCTGTTTAATCAAGCGGTTTTAGAATAGACCAAGAGCCATGATAAAAGAAACTCCCGATCAAATAGCAAAGAATTAAAACCCATTTATGTGAGGGTTGCAATTTCTTTTTGTGCTTGAATAATTGATATTTTTATAATTCCAATTTAGATTGAAATTTTATTCGGCAACGTGAAATAAAACGTTACGCAGCTGAATCGATCCTGATATAAAAGTTAATTGGAGCTGACTTTTTCAGGTCTTTTCGCAAATTGCCATCCATTAATAGTTTAGGAATCTGCAAGAAATGTTTCATAATCATTAAGTAAAGGTAAAATAGAATTTTTGGAGTTTATTCATGAAAAATATTACTTTATCGATGCTAATTAACATTCTGAAGGGTCAACCATTAATTCATAATAAGATATTCTCTTTCACTAAAGATTTATAGACAATTTGTTTCTATCTAAACAGAAATGTACTTTACTGATTTCACTCGGAATAAGCAACATCTTTTACTCATGCAAATCTACACGAATACTCAATATAAAGATAAAGTTACGGAGAGAATTGCAATAATAAAGTATGCATGATGTTTGTGTTTCGCATTATAGTTTGAATTTTTGCTAGTACACTCTAAAAATGCATTGAATGTTTTCATGGAAATGAATCTCAGGATAACTACTCGCCAGGAGTACTTTACTACATCTGACTTGGAAAAAGGTACCAAACTAAAGTAATGTGATGTGATGATAACTTTCTAGTAGTAAGTACTGTTATTCCACTAATACGACGCAAGAGTTGTCTTCTTCACATTTTGCTCTGAAAATATAGTTAACAACAGGATCTTGATTATTTTCCCGATGCAAAGGGAAAACCAATTGATTAGTAGTATTAGAGTGTAAAAGATAAAAGCTACACAACTTGGCAGCATATAATTTACTTTCATTCCTCAAAAATGAATTGAATAGCTGAGCAATCCAATTGAAATATTGATAAAATCTGCCTGAATTTTAATTTGTAAGTTTGAATTTTTTTCATTTAGTACGTTTGAACCACCCTAAATTGAAATAACAAACAATACCGCAAAAGTATTTACAAAAGTTTTTTGACTTTATCTCTAATATCCTCGCTTTCAATTGATTACTACCAATACAAATTGAAATTTTGTATTATACACTATGGATTTCAATATATTTCTTGGTCGCTTGGAATCTCTCATTGTTGGAGAACTGAGAGTGTAGGCATTGCATTCAGCTTCTGTGAATGTATATTCCTCCAAAACGTACCATGCATTTATTGAGCTTTCCATAATTACCTGGAGTTACATGTAGAAGTCTTGGAGGTTTTTTTACAAAATTATTAATTAGAACTTCGATTATGTATTTAATTTCATGTTATAAAGTGCAAATTAATGAAAAATTAATAATTCAAAATAAACTCTAGTTAATATCAAAATATCTCTCATTTTTTTTGTCGGGCGACATGCCTTCAACCATCACAGTTTTTTTTGTAAAATCGAAGTCCTGCAAGTAAAATCATTTACTCATCGTATTCCTGGCTGCTTTGTCTTTTATGAGAGAATAATTCTTTATCTCTAAAAGCTTAAAAGAAATATTCTTGAATCTCTATTTGTAAGGGTATTTTGTAAAAGCTGTGTTGATATAATCTTATTCCAATATATTCATATTTAACAGACAATGTGTAAATATAATTTCCGCTGTAATTTTTATCAAAGATAATATTACTAGTACTGATTTAACGAAAAATTTGATTCTCATCATTTATAAATCAAGATGATCTATAGAAGTACTTCAAGATACTGTTCATCGGCACTCTATCGGACTATAAAAATATTATCTCAAACTGTCACGAGGATCTCGAGCTCGTAGTGTTCCGAATATCATCAGTTATGATCTACAGCAACTAAGTATATTTATGATTTATTTGTGTTTAGGGACATAAATGCTCCACAAAGATGCCCATAATAACTGCACTCACAGATTTTGTAAGTAAAGAAACAGAATTATTGGTTAGACCTTCATAATGAATGTATGTAATATGACAAATCAAATTGGAAATTAATAAACTTTGAAATGATCACGCAATCCAATATATACAAAATATTGGAAATGCAGCTGATATGAAAAGCAACATGCCTTCATTTTCATAATTTACTCATAGATTTATATCCTCCACACCCTCCAATTAAAGAGTTCTCCCTTACCGGTGTCGAAAGTCTCCTGTTTGTACTCCCAACATTCTCATCGAATCTTGCAATGTTATAACCTACGAATTTAACAGAGTGTTACTTAAGATTAATCACCCAATTAGTATTACGTTCGTCCTGATTTGGATGTCTTTTATTACTTGCATATTTATTCAGCATCGCTTGCTCATGTTGTTTGATACGTTCTGCAATGCGATTATTTTCTAATGGATTTTTTTGATTGAAGCTATGCAATCCTATCTTATCGAGATGAAACCTCGTTCCGGTGTCTCGCATCTTATTGGAGGACGCCCCACTCATTTGAGTCTTTTGGGGTTTTTCTCTTTCATATGCATTTACAAAACTCTGTTTCATTCCTGAAGTCCTCATTTTTACAACCATATCCTGCTTTGCGAACGTTCTTTCTTTCATATCATCTCGCCTGTAGCCATACTCATCTACGCTGCTCTCTCGAGAACGCTCTTCGTACATTGTCTTCTTAAAACTTGTATTCGAAGTGCGAAATTGATTGTTGTTCTCATTCTTGTGAAAATTCTGCCGACTCCCATTATATTGAAGCTTAAGATTTCCTTTACTGCTTTTCCCATCATAGAACGACCCTCGAAATCCTTCCTCTCTCTTCTCCGTCTCAATCCTTCCTCTTCCTTCGCGAGGACTTATGCTCTTAGACACCTTGTCCTTGGTCAAAATTCCATAGTTCTGATTATATTGTATTTCTTTAAAGTTACTTTCTGATCCGTTTTCCAGAATCTCATCACTGTAAAATCTCCCCGATTTCTGCCGGCCAAAGCTATCTTCAGAATCTTTACAAAAATCTGGTTGCTCATTCGCAAATGGCTCAGGCGAGCGATAGACTCTGCTTTTTTTGGGCTTCATTGATGGCGCTTTGCGTTTATATTTTTTATTGATTTTGTCTCTAATTTCATTATGAAGTCCCGTCTCTTGGAAATCTGGTACGCTTGCGCGTCCTCGCCTCCTGCTTTGTTTGCGGCTCAACCCACCATTGCTCTCACCAAAGGCTTCCTCCTCGTTTTCTGTCTCCAAGATCTCGAAGCTCTCATAATTGTAACCGCCATTATTATCAGGATCTGTTTCCTCGCCAATAGGACCTGCGGGAAAAGGATCCCCAATTTCAGAGCTTTTAAAACTGCTGCTAAAAATATCGATTTTTTTAAAGCCTCCTCCAAGCACTTTATCAAGGGTAGTACCTTGCTTGAAATCGTTTGTGGTAATCGTAAATCCTTTTGATGAAATCAAATTATCCTTTTCTTCCTTATTCTCGACAGGAGGTTTTTCAAAGGCTGCAAACGGATCCTGCTTCTGATTTTTCGGTTTTACACTTGATGATTCATAAAAAGTTGCAGACATGTGATTTCCTTTGTGAGTTTTCCCTTTCTGACGGCCAAGATTGCTTTGCTGGTCGTTCTTATCAGTGAATTTCATGCCTTTCCCTTGAGGCAGGTCTGTTTGTTTAGAATTGAAATTAGTCATCGTTGCATTATAAATGTGTGCCCGAGCTGAATTTCTTGAGAATTTGGATGTCTCGGGTCGAAGTATCTATGAAATAATGAAAGTTTGTAATGGTTCAGCGCATGTTGGATACCTCGTTCTCAATATTAGGACGGTCAAATGTTAGCATCCTCAATTTAATAAGAGTGCATTGGTTTCTTGGACTAAAATGTGTAATTCAAATAAAATAAAAACTTGCAAGCGAAATTACTTATACTATATCGGCGGTTTCATTATGCAAAAAAAATGACTGTTGAAGCCCAAAAAAATACCAAAAGGAGATGAAAGATCCATGGAATAATAAATTTAGCTTTTTCTCTTCGAAATACTGCAAGAAAACTTTGGTTTAAGTTTCTTGGAGAAGATGATTCTTATGAAACGCTGATTGATTGAATCAATATCTCAAGGTGCTTTTCAGTGAGAAGGATTTATGCCATGAAGTGAGAACGTGCTAAACTTTGGTTATCGGCAGGATTATATTGCATACAAGCCAAATGCATGGTTTTCAAAATAAAAGTTGAGACATTTTGAAACTGCAGTCAAGATTTGTGAAACTGTCAGGAGATAGCAGCTCTTTATGATTATTGATTTGATTTGAATAGAGCACGTTCAAAATACAACGTTTTTTTTACATTTTAAACCAGCCAACTTAGATGGATGTTATTCTAAAATAGTTCGAGATTCTCTCTATTTCTCTATAATGTTAAGGCTTTAAGTCACTCGTACTTTTAGCCAAAGGAACTGGTTTATAAGAATAAGCCGTTGTAGTTGTTTTCGACATCTGGTTAACGCATCTTCCAGCAAGAGTTTTATGAAGCTGCACGTTCTTTTGGAGGAGCTTCACAGGATCTAAAGACATTAGTTAGCGATTAAGCTTTAAAACCAATATAGATTATACCTTTCGCAGCGAGTTTACTAAGCTCACCAGAAACATTCTGCTCTAAGAAATCTTCTATATTGATGAACCCTCCACCAACTCGGACTAATAAATCATTAAAACCAGCCTCCATCAAACTTATTTACTCTGTATCTTATCACCCTCTGATTTAACATATACTTTTTTCGTTCCGAATTGATAAACTCCTTCGCCTTCCCTTATGAACAGCACTTTAATTTTGCCAGGATCGTTCAAATTATTAATGTAATCTGCCAACGCGTTATCAACTGGATCGTCTTTCACGGGGATATAGAGCGGGTTGCCTTCACGTATCTCCAAAATCGTTCTTCTGAGACTGAGGATGTAATCATCGCGCTCTTTAATTTGATCGCCTAGATCCTTAATCGTTCGTTGCAATGCTAACTTCTCATTCTCCTTTTCCTGGAATGTGATTGACAACTTTTTCACATTATCAAGCGCTTGGTCTCTATCCGCCACCGCTTTCAATAACTAGCACAGAAAGTAAACTAAAAGAAATGAACGAAATACACTACTCTTTGTTTTGTATTATCCAACTGTCGGTTTAAATCATCCCTCGTGCAAACGAATTGCTCGAGCATCGATATTTTTGACTTTAAGTCTGAGATTGTTTTGAGATGCTGATTTATCTCGCCGGCTAGGCTATTTGTCTTGTCTTCATACTGATGGACTTTCTTATTCAGTTGAAGAACTTCATCTGCATGAAGTTTCTCCATAGCTTCTCTATTTCTTCCAGCTGCTTGAGCCTGTGCTCGTAGCTCGTCAATTTTTTTGTTTAGAGCATTATTATTGACGTGGGCTTCTTTTAGTTGCGCAATCAGCTCTTCTCGTTGAACCTTTTGCGATTCAATGAGTTGCTGCATGCCGCTGTAGAAGTCAAGCTTCTGATTGAGGATCGTCATTTGATTTTTGAGTTCGTATGAAGTTCTTTTTTCTTGAGCTAACTTGAGTTGAGTTTCGGTCAGCTCGCTGTGTAAGCTCTCGTTTTCTTTCATAAGTTCGTCGAAGGCTTTTTTTGAATTTTCTGCGTGTTTGGCAGCATCTTCAAATTTCCTCATTGTGAAGCTGATCTGATCGTTACATTGTTTCTCACTATCGAGTATCTTCGACTGAATGGCGTTCAGTTGGTTAAAAATCTCTCTATGTCAAATTCATTAGAATAAGCAATGGTTTCAGTCTTATTTTGATGATTACGCTCTTCTCTTACACTTGTTCTGAGCATCTTGCAATTCCTCTTCAAGCTTCGATTTTTGCATTTCGTATTTCTTATTCGCCGCGGTTGCTTCGTCGAGCCTGTAAACTCTCTCAAACATGCTGTCTTAACGAATTTTACTTATAACCAAGTTCTCGAATCCGATCACAAAGAGTGTTTCTCTCCTCAAGTAACTTTTGAATCTGCTCTTGATTTGTATCATTTTCACGTTTGAGCTCTTTCGCTGTCTCCTCAATAGACAAACGTAATTCTTGCAAAAGCTTGTTGACAAGCACACGACTGAAATTATGGGGCTCATTCAAGATCACAAAGAGATCAGTGAAACGATTGCTTTGAATAAAAAAGTGGGAAACATGATCGATGCTAACTTGCAATCAAACAGTTTTCTTGTGGAAAAAAGTAAGAAAATCATCCTTAATAGAGATCAAGGACTTATAATATGACGCTATATTGACCAGGCGATATATATGAGTCTAAAGTGGACCTAGACCGAGGGAAGATCTCAGTTGTTTGGGATGATATTGGTACATCTATCATACGCAGAGGAAATCAGGATAAGGAGGCAGATGTCTCAATCGA
>ENA-UOTX01000455-UOTX01000455.1-compost-metagenome-genome-assembly--contig:-NODE-455-length-43669-cov-7.177395_pt1 | contig 43669 bp, 31 predicted proteins | sample MGYA00238143_ERZ746982 | MGnify/ENA primary metagenome ERZ746982 (study PRJEB28758, sample SAMN06268862) | compost metagenome | isolation source: single cell | place: USA: California, Emeryville, Joint... | reverse complement strand
CTTTGTGTATTTTCTTCATTAGTGGAGGCTCCCCTGCCTCTTCAGTTGACTTTTGCACTGGTGGATTTACTTCGGGATATGCCTGTGGTTTTACTTTGCCTGTTCTAAGCCGGGTGCTCGGACCTCTGTAGGTTGTAGAAATATTCTCTTCCAACGATTGCGTTTTATTTGTTTGTTTTGATTTTTCATAATAGAGATCATCAAAATCGTCCTCAAGATCCCTGACCGAGAGGTATCGCTGGCTCTTGGGAATTTTATTTGTTCGTCCTTCAGATCGATAAACTTTTAGAATGGATTTTGCTGTTGAATATTTCATATTTAACTCTCTAGCAACCTAAAACCATTGAGGGTGAGCTTGAGTGTGTAGTTAATGTAGAATTACATGAATAATTTTTTCTCCTTTTTTTTCGACACGGTTAATTAATTGCTTTCTGACGTTATTTTGCACATGGTGATATTTCTTTCCAATTCTGATTCTGCGTTTAATTACTCTCTCCTGAGGTCTTTGCTCCTCGGTTTCCATTGTTCTTGTAGAGCTTTCGTTTTGTACTTCTAAATTCATTGTGTTAACTAATAATTATAATGGCAAAGAGAATCGTCCTTAAAAGCAATGAAAGGGCTATTTTATCTTAAATTCGGTTATTTAAAACGCAAAAAAAAAAGGGTAGCTGAACGATTTTCGGGATTTTAAGGAAATTTTAATTCTGATTTAATATCAGTACGGTATGAGACAATTCCTCTTTTGGAGGCCTTTCTGCATGCAGCGAGATGGACGCCAACAATTAAAAAAATGCCATACGGATGCTTAAATGACGGAAAAAATAGGGAAACTACAGAAAGCCATAGCACCAGCCTTTTGCTAATTTGTGAAATGCGCCTAATAATGATCTTAACGACTATTAGAACAGATTTCAAAACACGCAGCTTATAGAGACTATTTTTTTTTTAAGATGGGAACAGGATTCGGACAAATTTGTTCAAGGGTAGGCAGAAGTACGTCCCCGAGGAAGGATTCGAGTGGATAATACATGAAAAAAAATTAGATAGTCCATGGAATTTCATGGAATCGGATTGCTTTTCAATAGACTAAATTCGGGTTTTTTTTGAAGATCTGCTTCTGCTTGAGAAGCTGAGTTAGATATTCTCAAAGTGAGCCATTGAAAGGCCTCTTTTTTTTTTATTAGAAGGGATGCCTGAAAACCCATTTTGCGCACAAAGTGATTTTAAAATGACATAATTTTCTTTAGAACGACTAACACCTCTGAATAGAATCAGTGCAATGTGACAATTGGTTCGCATTTTAAGGAAAAAAGATTAATTTTAGGTGTTTTAGGTTCTTGAGTTGAGGGCCTTGACTAGTTTGGCTGAGCGCTTAATACCCTTTCGGCGGACAAATGATGAAGAAGCAAATCACTCTGGGATACATAAAGATAAATGAAGAACGGACAGAATTTTAGCTATGAATCGGAAATTAGAATTTTTATACTAAACAGTTTTTTTTTTAGATTTAACAGCCTGTGAGAGACAAAGCAAGGCTGAGATACGTAATTGGTGAGTTATAGAATGAAATGAATTGAGATCACTTTCATTCCATTTTCTAGATAGAATAGATGCAATGCTATATGTGGTTTTTCAGAGGATGTCCAAACTCACTTGCTTGGAGTTGAAAGAAAAATGATAATGATCACAGCTGGAAATACTTTCTTTCAATTATTTTCAATTATTTGAGTAAGAAGAATAAGCTCTCATTTTATCAATGGACTATTTTTTTTTTTAAATAGAGCTTGGTAATTGATTGGAGCCTCTTTCCAATAGACTTTTCAAGGCGAGAAGGATGCAGATTCTGAAGTAGCTTGCATGCGAATAACTAACTTCTTCATAAATAAAAGTCGTCTCAGCACAATTAAACTAAGGTTATTAGTATATCTATAATGATAGAATCACTTCAGTAAATAAAATATTCTCTCAGCATTAATTGTTTGTAATCAGAAATTTCTTATACCACGGCTAATTGCAAGAAAAGTTTGCTTCCAGTTTCAGCTCTCTCACTGATGAGAACAGACCTGTGGGAGCTCAAAAACTACAAACGTCAAACAGTTTTCTGAAAAATTCCAACTACAACAGTCTTAAGTGTGTATGTTAAGAAAAGCATTCATAACTTGCGAAAATAATGAAAGAGTTGAGATCAGAACTAAAGCTTGATGCCTCTTCACCTTCATTGGTATATATTTCGGAGTTTGACTTGGAAGAGATTTGCTCTTTAATTCTTCTACGTTCTCACATATTAATACCATTTTCACTTCGAATTTCATGATATATAACATAGTGTAAAGTATAGTGGCACCTCTTTAAGAAGTCTTATGCTGCAAAATTTCACCATTACAGAGATATAAAGTTATAAACTAATTTCTGGTTATGAAACATCGACTATTTATTCAAGGTATTCAAGGTGTCCTTTTTCCATTGAGGAATGAAACTCTCCTTTTTTGCAAGTAGATTCCTCTTCGAATTAATGGTCTACCCGAACATTTCAGCTAGACTATAAATTTTGTTAACAATATGCAATAATAACAAAATTACTCATCTTGATTAATCTCATCATCATTATCCTCTTTCTTCTCAAGGGCTTTCGTTTCAGGCTGCTTCTTTTCTTTTACGGGTATATCCTTCACGTTTTCTATTCAATTTTCAATAATTCATTGCTTCAAATAGCAAAAGTGGGATTGTACTTGATGGCAAAATAACTGAAAACATTGATTCTTCATGATTCTTAGCATTCGCTTTGAATTGGCTATTCTTTAGAAGCAATAAACTCAATTCAACGAAGAAATAATAAAGCTCACCAGATCCTCTTCTGATGCAGGGACCTTATTCTTTTTGTCATATTCCTCTAACTCTTCAGGATCTAATAAATTCTATTTAGAATTACCAACGACTATTCCTTATATCCGACTTCACCTTATATATTTCATGAGAAGATTTCTACAAATAAGGTCAGTGAGCTCTAAATTATATCCAACAATGATACCAACGCAGCATCGACATTTTTCTCCATAGTCTTCATCTTAGCTTCCTTGCCTTTTTCACCTTTCTGCAGTCTTTTTGAAACAGCCGATTTCATCGTGAATCTATAAACAAGTATCTCATATTCCAACCATCTGTGTGATTTCTTACTCATAGGAAGGATTGCCAAGTTCTGTAACTTTATTCTCGTATCTTTGATCCCTTTTCACAATGTCTAAAAGCTTCTGGGCTTTGATCTTTCCTCTAATTATGATAGTAGTTCGTATTTATCATAAGTGAGATGATATTCTATTACTTCTTGGTCTCTTTTGAACGAGAGCGAGAATATTTTCGTTTTGGACCTGAATTTTCACTCATTTTAGATAATTTTATTTTCGAAATCAAATTCACAATAAGTTTTTCTTCTAATATGAGTCAGTGAGTATGTGTGTGTAGATAGGTGGTTTTTGTTTTTTCCCCCGTGTTTTTTTCCCTCTTCTCCTCTTTTCTCTCTCTTAGGAAATTTGATTTGAAAGAGTTGATTTAATCGCTACTAAGGAATTCTTTAGATGAATATGAATCTGCTTCAAATACATGTCAATCACAAGGTCCGATTACAAAATTTCAAAGAACTTTACACAAATGATGCCTACAGGGGAAACTAGTTTCTAAAAGTACCGCTTAACCACCATAGCGCTCTTTAAACAACTCGATGAGGTCATTTTTCTCTTGTCCCGACTCATCAAGAATTCTGGCAACAGGTGTTCTCCTAGGGAGAGCTAATTGTTCCTTAAGTTGTCTTATCAAGTCACCATGAGATCTCAATGCTCTGCTCTCGACGTGCTTTTTGAGCTGGAAGGATATTATTTGAGAAAAAAGGTAACAATGAAACCAAGTACATTTTTCCATCTAATTTGGTTCTCTTTGGCTGTGCGTCCGTTGTCAATCAAATCAAAATCAATATCTTCGTCTTTCTCCACGCCTTGCTCCAAAATCCTATTCATTTTTGATCAGATCAATGATGAAAGTATTCTATCAGTACCCTTCAAGGAGTTGTTTATCCTCCTCCTGATCATAGTCCAGCTGAGTTGAGATTGTGTTGAAAATTTGATTGAACCTACAGAAAATGAATTAGTTTCGCTCTTTTTTTTTTGAGAATAAATACCATTTATTTCTGCAATCGTCTTTGGATTTTGTCACCATAGCAGCTGCTATCTTCGTCCAATTGATCCCTTGGAAGTCTATCTTAGAAGCTGCTTCTGTGTCAAGGAAATCACTGATGAAAGCCTACAAAATATCATTATTTTTTAAATTAGGCTTCTCAGACTAAGTTTTACCATCGATTCACTGAATCCACCCCTGGATCTCTTTCTAGGTAATCTCACTCCGGTCGGTCTTTGAGATTCCACGAATTCCTGAATCTTATCGTCGATCTCGTCGCTCAAGAACTTCTTTCCAACATTCTGCTCGACAAGCCTGATGAATTTCACGGTGTCATGAACAGTCCATTCTACAGTTGTTAAAAAAAACTAAGCATATCGATCAATGAGGAAAATATACCTTTGTTTCTCTGCGCGCTATTTTCCTCGCCTAATTCCTTATATTTATCTCTAACGTTCAAAGCAGTTCTCTCTAATTCCAGCATTAGTCTCATTGGATAAGTAGAGTCATTTACCTAGCTTCTCGCCAATAAGCTCCCATTTCCTGCCGTGTTCTTCAACTAACTTCAGCAAATCCTGCTCTTCTTCAGGCGTCCATTTCCCCTTATAATTATCCGGATGGTATTTGTTTCTTATCTGTCGATAGCATGCTTGGACAGCACGGTCAGGCAAACATTCTGCGATTGTGGTCCAGGCTCCTTTTGTTTCTTCATCGACCTTCTGGGTGATGAGCTTGAGCAACCCATTGTGTCCGAGACCTTTTTCCTTTAGAATGGATGCGTTTATTTCAAGGATTCCTTTGAAATGGGTATTGTTTACCTGCACATAACGGCAAATGGCATTTTTCAGAATCTCCATTTCCTCTGGAGTGAATTTCCCTTTCTTATGCGGGACCTTTTCATTCCATTTTCTGTCTTTATCTCCAGTAAAATGATCATCAAAGGTAACCTTCTTCACCCGTTTTCTAAGAATCTCTCTTAGTATTATTTAATCCAAACGAATTACTTAAACCACGCCTCCTCTTCGATCTGCTTTAAAGAAGGTCGCTTTTCAGGGTCTTCTGAGATGGCGCCTTTCATGAATTCTTTAAGGAAATCAATTATTACAAAACCGCTCTAGCAAACACTCAGATTACTTTTGAATTCACTAGAAAGGGATTCTTCTTTCCTGATCTCGTTAAGAGACTCTTTACTAGCCTTAAAATCTATGAAAAAAGGTTATTTTCCAATTAAGCACTCAAATTCAACCTTTTGCAGTCAGAGCGCCCATTACTTGCCCCAATGACCATGACATGGCTTTTGTCTGGAGCTTCTTGCTTTTGAAAACTTCACCGCTTTCTAACTATACAGCTGTTTAGAACCAGATTCTCGGAATAAGAGAGCTACTTCTGGAGGAGGTTCAATCGTGCTTTTTTCTTTATACAATTGGAGATATTTTGCTCTGAGCTTCTTGTGATGGAGCAGAGAGTCTACCACTGGAGGTGTGGCGCATATACGATATGATCCGTTGTAAAAGATCATCTCAGGAACGAAATGGCAGATCGTAGCTTCTTGCTCTCTCAAAAATTGAGTGATTTCAAGCAAGTGCTTGAAGATCTTTTTCAAATGCTTCTCGTTGACTGGCTTGCGGCTCTTCTTGATGAAAGTTGATAGTGGTGTGTAGTTGTTGGGGTAATCGAAAAATATGTAAATTTTTGATTTCGTATATGTCAGTTGCTTGATTTGCGTGATGCTATCATTCTCGAGTTGCATCAATTTCTCCATATTTTCCTTGAATTCATCAAAATACTTCTCTTTGATGAGTCCGCGGTCAATGGCCTGAAGAAAATTAGCAATGAAAAAAAATTCAGCGAAATGTCATACGAGTATCATTGCTTTGTCGTTTTCATTTTCGACATGAATTCCCTTATACAGACTAAACCATTATCCCTCTTGAAACCGCTCTCAAATTACCTGCCAATTGGAGAGTTAGAAATCTCCTCTTCTTCAATGCGATAGCCACCGACTTTCTTTTTCATGCGATTTTTTTAATAGCCTAATTATGGAAACAAATCTTAAATAAAACAGAGTTAAAAAGCTAATTCTTCAAAACGAAGTTCACATTGAAAATCAAATGCATTCTAAATCTCTCTGACAGGAAAATCGCATCAAATCTTTTATTTTTCCTCACGCAAGGCCATATATTTCTGCATGGAACTGGATATCATTAACTCCATCTCCTGATTAACCTCTCTACGTATGGCTCGTTTGTAAAGCACAAAAATAATCACAAATATCACACTGATGATGAGCACGACGCCTGCTATTATTAACCATGCTTGCGCCACGTCTTTTCCCGCCTTTTCTACATCTTCCACTCTCCCAGAGCATATATCCGGCGGATTCTCAAATCCATCACAGATAGCATCAAATATATCGTCTACTGGGTGTAAATCTCCTCGATACATTTGGCCATTGATGAATATCGTCGGCCAGGTCTGAATCCTTTTTTTGAAGATCAGATCGTTTTCTCTTTGAAAAAACGAGTTTTCAGCCGACTCTACCGGGCCACCACCAAAACTATCCTTTACACATTTCGTTATCCCATCGACACTGACTCCAATGTCCTTGATAGCCTGATAAGAGCAGCTCTCTAGGTCTTTTGTTCCCAAACACGATCTATTAAATGCGATGAAATAATCCCACCAGGCGTTTTCGCTTTTCTCATAAACACAGAGTGACGTAGGTTTTCAATAAGAATTGCCGATCCCGTCAGAGGCCCGGCTCCATCGGGATCAGGCGAGCAGTGTCTGCCTGAGCTCACGCAATTAACGTCTGTTGTTGTGTTTACAAAATTCTTTTCTGCGCATGGTCGGCAGTACCAAACGAGTGCATGAGGTACGAATTTTACGAGATCTCCGAATTTTACCTTGATATTAAACATTTCTCTTATCAAATCGAAGCCGTAGAGATCACTGCTCGTTGTCCAGATATCTACAGTCACGTCTTTCGGTACTTTAGGAACGTGAAAGCTGATCCCAATCGAAACAGGGAGATGAGGCTTTTCTACCAACTTCTCTTTGATTAAATTTCCGGATTTCATATCGATGATAACTGTTGGAATGTGAATAGTGTCGTCTCTCGCGTTTCCCAATGGCAGAAAGTCTGTTAAGTTTTCGTCTTGGGAGTCTACTATAATCACAGCTTTCGCTCCTATTTGCTGAGCGTTTCGAGCTTTTACTTCGAAAAAGCATCCTCCGCGCCCCAGAAGGACTATTGATTGTTCTGGGTCCTCCATGTCTCCTTGTTCATTATCATGTTGAAGTTTTAGAGGTTGAAGCGGCGAGCATCCATCGAAAGGAGAGCCGAGATAGACGAGTCCTACAAGCGTGCGACCCCAGTGAACCTCACCGAAATTTGCTACTGCAAGACTTTTATTCTGGATCCCGTTGTATTTATTCCTTAGATCTGAAGGTTCAAAGACCTTAATTTCGGTTTTTGGAGACTGACTTGCTGCAATACAAGCGCTGGAAATGATAATGAGAAGTATAAATTGTGTTTGGTGTTTCATACGATGAGTTGTGCTTTTAGAAAAATCTATTTAATTTAATTAGTTATGGATTTTTCACGAAATTTTGAATTTATTTGCTGTTAATTTTCGTCTATCGGAGGATCATACGGCTGATTTTTCGAAGAGAAAGTGAGTTAGGACGGTTGCAAGATAATAATAGATAGAGAGACTATGTATTTATTTCCTCAAACCAAAATCTGGTGGGTAATACGCAAGCTACTCTTTTACATATATATAATAAATAACCATAACATTTATCCTAAACCTTAAATGCTATTGACTCATATTATTTACCATCCTAACGATTAAATCAACGATCCTCTAGACTATACCTAAAGAATCGCTTGCATGATCCTCTTACCTAATTCTTCTTGTCCTTAGGAGTATCTGTGATTGAGAAAATTTTCACACCCAAGATATCCGCGAGATGTCTCGCAATGCTCGCAGCGAAATGAGCATACACCAAAAACATAACCACCACTCCAATGTACAGAAGAGTATCTTCATCAACGGGACAAGCTCCGAGGAAGTATCCCAGGACCGAGTTCGCAGTGAATACTGCGTATGGGATCACGACCGAAGGTCGAACGAGATTCAACGGTTGGTTGGCTCCGTACCAAACGTGAATCAGGGTGACACATTTGGCCCAACCAAACAAGAAAAAGTAAATGATCCATCTGCCCTTCCTAACCGCGATGTCAGTTGGAGAGCACAGTTGGATGAGGATAAGACAGAGGATGAAGAACGCAAGCATCGTCAATTGCCTGAATCTCTTGAAGATTGACATGGTGCTCTTCAGGGTCGCGACGCGGATCATGTTTTGCACTGAGATAAGTTGGGCTTGGAAAATGGACCAAAGGATGAAAAACTCAGCTCGCTGGAGTCCAAAAAAGGTCTCTACGTGCCACCATTGGTGTCCATAGAGGTAGGAGAGGAAATGGAAGATCTGAATAGCGAGAACTCCTTCGTTAGGTCCGTTAATCACAGGCATAAACATGCCGCCAACGTGGTATTCCTCCCAAGCGGCAGTGAAAAACGGCATGAATCCGCAGATGGCCATTGAGTAGTAACCTTTCGTGTTTTGCATGTTAATTGAGCTGATGAGGGTGATTCCAATGACTCCAGCGTTCAAGCAGTCGAGAGCATGGTCCATGGTCGCTCCGAGTACCGTACTGGTTCCAGTTCGGCGAGCCTGCTTGCCGTCCAAATTGTCAAACAATGTATAAAGAAAGAGTGAGACTATCGCAGCAATGAAAAGCCATGGCGGGTAGTAGTCGGCTTTCATTTCTCCTCCTGTGTAGTAAAAGAAGAGGAAATGGATCGTGAGAGTGAAGCAGAACCCTATCACGGTGATAACATTGGGCGCGAGCCATCGTGGGATGAAATGCTTCAATACAAACTCCGCGATTGGAGAATTGTAGTACTTGTACATGTAAGATGGGTCATCTCCTTGGTACTTGAAGGTCTTTATGTGTTCTTCTCCTTCCTTAGATAGGTATTGTCGTGTTAGTAGCATGATTATTAATGAGTGAAGCTGATATTTCTGACTTTTCTTCTTGAGTTTATAAAATTTGCAATTTAGATTTGAGGACAAATTCGAATAGTTCTTTAATTAGAAACTGGAATTTTTTGCCTCATGGGCTAATTTCTAATAAAAATCTAATAATAGATGAAGAGGCCAGTCGAGGTAAGGAATTTGATTGTTTACGCTAGGTTATCGAGATCTTGCCCAGATTGTCTCTGCGTGATGCGAGGCAAAACAAAATCGAGTTGGCTAAGCGTAGGCTCTTTTTTTTTTTTGGTATTTAGTTTCATCGATATAGCTTGCGAAGCAAAGTCTGCTGTTTTATATTTTCATATAAGATTATGGTAGTTGTATGAGTATAATGAGAACTAGGAACATGGTGGAATAGACAAAAATTCTGAATTTTATGTATCGAACAGAATAGGTTTAGATGCGATGTACAAACACTAATAGCAGCCAAGATGATTGATAGTAAGGATAGAGAGAAGCCTATTGGAGAGATTTGACGGATACCAGCAGCTGTTAGACTCTGGTAGAAGTTTCTAAACAAGGCTTATGAAAATGAAGCACCAGTGATTCCTGTGTCCAAAAATTTAAATTACCTTTATCATTCCAGTAAGAACTAAAACGGTGATGTTCTGGAAAACCAGTCGTTAAAATAGCTGAATTATTTCGCTCGTTGCCTCTTTTTGGAAAAATGAGAGTCAACATCTCTAACCTTGAGACTATGGACATATCGTTTTTTATTGAGATAGAGCACGAGATTGTAATTTATTTTAGAGAGAGAGAAAGGAAAAAAATAAAAGCCAGAATTTGGCAGCTTCTTTTCATCTCATATTTCTCGAATTCCAAAAGTTTTAGATGGAATTAAAAACCCATTATCCCACCTAACCCAAATACCCACACTACTACACTGTCCACAACAAAATTTTTTAATAAGGATGAACTAATGCATTCATTCTGAAAGTATTCGCTAGCCGCACCCGTGAAAAACCTCTAGCTCAAGGCAACACCTGAGGCGAGTTTCCGCATGCTTGACTCTTTTGAGCTTTTTACTCTTATCTTTCTGACTTAGCGAGACTATTACTGTCTTTATTTGCGAAAAATTTCGCCTTTTCGTGTCTCCTCATTCTCATATCTACACCAACAGTCGAGTCCACAGATGGTGCGATGCATGTGAATGCATCATTTTTTATTTCCTTTTAGAGGGATTCGCTCTTCGTACAATATCTAAGAAGTCTCAGCAGCTACTTTTCGAAAAAGATGGCATCAGAAATTATCTCCAGTTGCTCAACATATTATTGAGTACTGAATGGAGTAATTCAAATCCGGTACAATAAACGTGCCATACGGAAATTCGGAAAATTATGAATCAGGTTAGCAGGTTAGGGGTAAAGTAGAAAGCAAGCTCCTTTCTTCCATTTTGTCTTGACGAAGGAAATTCCACTAAATGTATCAGCCAGCTCTAAAAGCAGTTTATTGATAACTTTTACGTATGTTTTGTTATTGTTTTCTACTCTCTCAGCTTCAGAAATTCTTAGACTTTACTGATTGACAAGTACGCTACTGATCATAATTTCTCAATTAGACAGAATGAAGTATCTCGACCAAGGTTTGAAACACGTCTTTGGGTATAAATGGAGGAGAGCATTGCATTTTATTATAATAATTCCACAAATTGAAACAATAATCCCAAATCCAATGAGTTTGAAGGTGGGTATTTTATTGTTATTTATAGTGTTGTTCCTGGTCTCAGTGTCTGCGATCAGGAACCCCAAAGGCAAGTCTGGATCATGGGGTTCTGATGTTGATCCCGGATTTTACCATTGCAACCTTTTTCCTTGCAGATGTTACCCTAACAGCCCCAAGTGCATAAAAAATGCCAATTAAGCTAAAAATGTTAGTTATTGTTTAAAATTAGAGCCTTATATTTATTCTTTCATTCATTCAGATCCCATAGTAATTAAATGGCCAATGCATTTGCCAACTACTCATTATTATGTTATATTTTTCGAAAGGCTCCCTTTATTTCCAGTGAAAAATCATCATAATTAATAAGGAAAGCTGAATTTAAGTACCAATAATAAACTGCTCATTTTTTAAAAATAGCATACAACTCGATGATCGTTCAATAATCATCTTTAGAAGAAGATATTCGGAAATATCCCGAGGCAATTAGTATGTTGTAAGAATTAGAGTCATTTTGGCAACCCTCACGCAGAATCAGCTAATTTAACCCATCTATCCAAAAATTGGTTCCTTTTTCCTCAAAAGACCAAAACTCAGATCTCTTGCTCGGAGCAGAATATCTAAATCTTCGCAATACTTGGATATATTCGTAGCGATATCACTGATTACTGGACCTGAGCAAGGTGATTTAAATCGGTAATAGCAAACGTGTAACTTAGAAATTCTAACCTTGTGATTCATGTTACCTTTACAAATGAAATCAAAACAGTACATCTTTGTTGGTAGTAAATCAAGACAGTAAGTAAGCTCATCGTTGCTGGTAGTCATTGTAAACACCCGACTGCAGCTAGAGTGTTATTACCGCAGAATGGGGAAATATTTTAAGAACTCTTTCAAGCTCTTGCCTGCGTTTATACTGAGTGGCAAGTATGGTACTTTCTAAAATCTCCCGAAAATGGGAACTTATGGGTTGTCGATGGAATCGGAACCAGTTAATTAGAATCAAAATTAAAATTCTTGGTACATCTGTGGGTATAAATGGAGAGTGTCCTTAATTCTTAGCATCATAATTCACAAAATTAGATTAAAAATTCTAAACGGAATGAAATCGAAACTTATCATATTATTGATAATCCTAGTGTGGTTCATGGTTTCAGTTTGTGCATCTGCAATCAGGCGTGCCATCCCGGGCCTCCGAGGTGATTCTGGATTTGATTATTGCAGGCTTTACCCATGTCGATGTTTCCCTAATAGCGCAAGATGTCGAAAACAACTCCAGTAAAGCAGAATCCCAATGCACATAGCTAAGATACGCTGTTTTAATGCATCCAAAAGTATTTGCCTACCTTATTAGATTTATGGTTCTGTATATTGAACGCAGTATATATTTCTCATTCAGTTTCATTGCAGTTCAAAGATAATAAGAGTTGCTCTAAAGGCTCCTCAAAAAAAGAAAAATACGCAATCATTTCTCGCTATTTTTGGTCTAAGATTCTTTTATAGATAACTGTTCATATTTTCTGTTGTGAGAAGTAATTGTCTAACACCATGAAGAGGCCAACAAGAGAGAGATCTAGCAAAAATTATTTCATAAGAGAAGGATATAATTTAGGACAAGTCCAGCTAAACTCATAATCTAATTCAGGCCTTAGACTCCGAGTTAACGTTTTTTATTTACCACGCCCTCACATTTATAGTTACTTAACAGTCATCCTTATGTCTTCTTTTACTGAGATCTTAGCTGTCATATACTTCATGTCAAATCACTGAGTACTGACTGTAGTGACTCACAGCTGTTACAATAAACGTGTAACTTAGAACTTCTAACCTGAATGTTGTGATTCATGCGACCTTGACAAAAGAATTCAAAACAGTAAGTAAACTCATCGTTTATTGATCGTCTTTCTAAACAACACACTATAGCAAGATTGCATTGAGAAACAGTTTAAGAACCCTACTAAGCTTTTGCCTGCATTTCTAACTTTTTCATTGGTGACGGTGCCATGTTGTTACTGGACGGCAAGTACACTACTGCCTAAAATCTCCCAGATATGGGACTTCATAGCTGTTTATATAATCAGATAATCAGTTAATTAGAATTGAACTTCTTGGTGCATCCTTGGGTATAAATGGAGAGGAGTTCGCAGCTTCATTATCAAGAATTCAATAAATTAGATTAAAAATATCAAACGAGATGAAATCGAAGCTCGTCATGCTATTGATACTATTGGTCTGGTTCATGATTTCAATGTCTGCGTCTGCAATCAGAATTCCTAACAGGAACTCTCCAGTTGATCCTGCCTACCTTTGCAACCTGAACCCTTGTAGGTGCTATCCTGATAGTCCAAGGTGCCGGAGTTAGGAATACAACGCACGAAGACCTAGAATACGCCATCTTCATTCATGCAGAATATTTATGCTTTGATTTATTTGATGGCTGTTTATAAGCAACGTGGTATATCTCTTTTCGGTAAGATCCAAAGTAATTAACGATAGTAGTATTCACGTCTAAGGCTTTGCAGAGAATGAAAAATATTCATTCATTTCTAGTATTTTCTGGTCTGGGATCCATTTGCTCATGCTCATATTTTATATTGTAAATGCTTTTCAGGAAAAACCTAAACAATAAATTTCTTTGCATAGTTTGAAATGCAATTATCTAGCACTAAGGAATTAGTTTGAAACAAGTCCATTTCTAATTGTTCCACTCTCACATTTACCGTTACTCAGCAGTCATATTTATGTTTTCTTTTACTGGTTTCTTCGTGTTATTTATTTATCGTCAAATCATTGATTACTGAACTATGTGATTCACATCGGTTACAATAAACGTGTAACATGGAAATTCTAATTCTCAGTGCGAGTCAATGGGATGTGATAGCACACGCAAGAGAAGTAGCTTGCTTTCCCCGTTGCCCTTGAAGAGGACACTACCATAAGAGAATCCTGAACCTTCCGAATCTTCCTTCAATAAGCCTTTATTCATCTCTTTTGATTTCTTCCTTGGCTCATAGTCCAACTTTACTGGATGGCAAGTCCTAAACTGATCGTCAAATCATCAATTTAGATGCTCTTCGATTTTTATGAAAAGTCGGGACCGTAGAATGCGCTTAAGGAGTTAGGCAGCCAGTTAATCAGAACAAAGTCTTTTCCAAAGTCTGAAACCACTAGTTCGTTTTCAGGTATAAATTGGAGGAAAGGGCTGGTCTCAAGAATAAATTAGCAATTCAAAGTACAACAAAATTCAAACCAAATGGAATTGAGGATAGTCTTATTAGTTAGCATATTGATGTTGTTGGGAGCTTCAGTATCTGCGATCAAGGAGTCCAAAGGCGGTGAGGGAGGACTTGTTCCTGATGATTATTATGGTGATGATCGAAGAATCAGGCCTGGCCATTGCGACAGGCCTTTTTGTATCTGCTATCCTAGCCACCCAAGATGTCGGAGAACGGACCGTTACTAAGAATAAATTCCTTTGCACCAGCTATACCCCCCCATTATATATGATTTTGAATAATTTTAATACAGGACAATATCTATTAATGAACACATACTTATCAGTTATTATTATCTATATACCTGACATTAAAACATCGATAAGTTAAAGGGCAGAATTAGCCTGAATAATTCAGAAAAAGTAAAATGAGAAGGAAACTAATCAATAAATCGAACAACTAACATAAGTATTTTATCATTTATGATTCATCGTATGAAAAAATGGCTCCCAAAACAGCGAGTGGTTCATTTTGCGATTTTTAATAAGTTCTATTTTTTAAATTATTTATTCACGAAGATAAATTACAAGTTTCATTTTGACAGCATGCAGAGGGAACATCTTGAGAACGGATTCTGCATTCCTAGCAGGTTTAACCTGATCACTGAACGGAGTGATTCAAATAATTCAACATGTGGCATGAAAATTCTCTGATTCTCAAAACGAAGTACCCAAAATGTTACTGGGCGACAAGCACATTACTGACCATAAACTTTTTGGATCAATTAGTTAATAATGTCATTACTTGTTTATCGAGGTGCTTTGGAGCCTCAGAATGCGTTTGAGTAATGAGAGAGCCAGTGAATTGGAATAAATCTCTTTTCCAAAGTTTGAAACCGCTAGTACATTGTGGGTATAAAATCGGGGAGAATCCGGTCTTTATTATCAATAATTCAATTTATTGTAATATCCCAAAGCAAAATGAAAGTGAATGTGGTTTTATTATTGACAATTCTGGTGGTGTTCATCGTTTCAGGATGTGCAATTAGATATCCCAGGGGTTCTGATTATTGCCAACAAAATTTCTGCAAATGCCATCCCGAGGTCTCAATGTGTAGGTATACTGGGCCTTCTATTTGAGCGATACCGCCTCTTGTGAGATTATGCATTTTCATTAGCCTTTAATGTCTTTAATTAATTCTGATAGGTTCCATTATGTTAATGTTTATAAAATCTACACTTAATTATATGTTTCTTTTGAGCTGATAATTATGTATTTTTCATCATAATTATGATTCAAAGTCTCATCAAATGAAGAACTAAATGAAGCTATTTTTTGTTCATAGTATTCAATTGCTTAGGATTTTGCGCGATCTGACATTGATCGATAAATGAGAGTAATCAATTGCGATTTCTTAATAACATTCCCACTAATAAATAAGATCTTGAAAAGCTAGCAATTAACTGAAAAACTTTTGTCAAAATAAGATGCTTTTGGTTTATATAAAATTGTGATCTTGCCAAGAATTTCAAAGTACAACAACATTTCAAATCAAATGAAATTGGTGACAGTATTATTGCCCTGTTTTATTGATCTAAACACCCTCAACAAATTCTTTTTGAGTAGATTGAGAAGCTTTCTGAAATATTATAGATCTTTATTAGAACATCAAATACAAAGATTTTCTCCGCGATCTGAAAGAGATCAAAAGTTTTATTTAGATCAAGTAGTCTCAGATAGATTGATCACTCCATTGAACATTCTGTTGTTGTTGAGGGTTTCCGTCTCTGCGGGCAAGGAGCCCAAAGGCGGTGAGAGAGGACAGAGTCTAGTAGTCCTAATTAATTTTCGAAGCTTCATTGTTTCTGAATTCAATCATTCTGGTTACTTCGCTTTAACTTATCGATATTTCCATGGCCAGTAGATAACGAAATGATTAGTATTTATTTTGGTCATCAAAATCAATATCTTTTAAGGTTTTTCAATACCATATATGAACGAGTTTATACTCAGTAGCGTTTTGCTCCCTGACACCGTGGGTAGGTAGGATTATATATGCAAAACGGCTTTTCACAATCGCCAGGCCTGCTTCATCCATCATCACTGAAAGAATCATAATTATTCATAGAATAAGTCAATAATTCTTATGAAACAGTGGCCACTAAAATTAGTGAGAGGTCCATATTGCGATTTACAATCGTATATTTATCACAATGAAGCGATGTCGAGTAAATAGTTGAGGGGCAGTTTGTGTTATTTGCGGATCGTGAATTTAATTCATGTCCTTCTCTAATTTGTAACTTTGTTCGGACAGCTTACTTTCTATTAGTATGAAATGACCAATAATGTATAAAAGTCATTGCTCGATTATTTCTTCACTAAGAAAACTTACAAATATCATTTTGACAGCACTCAGAGAGAATATCTTGTAAATAGGTTCTGCATTCCTAGCGGGTTTAACTTTTACTGAACGGAGTGATTCAAAGCAGTTTTTTAGTCAAATATGTGCACTGAAAGTTGATTCTCAAAACGGAGTAACTTGAATTTTATTAGATTTTATCAGATGACAAGCATATTACTGACCATAAATTCTAATATTTGCTTATTGAAATCTGGAATCTTAGAATGTGTTTGAGTAATGAGAGAACCAGTGAATTGGAATAAATATCTTTACCAAAGTTTGAAACCCCTAGTACGTTGTGGCTATAAAATGGAGAAGAATCCAATCATTGTTATTAATAATTCAATTTATCGTAATTTTCCAAACGAAATGAAAACTAAGGTTGTCTTATTATTGCTAATTCTGATGGCGCTCATCGCCTCAGAATTTGCAATCAAGTTTCCCAGAGGTTCTGGGCTTGGTTCTGGGTATTGCCAACAGAATTTCTGCAAATGCTTTCCTCAGCACCCAAGGTGCAGGAAAATTGGGCTTTATGCTTGAGCTATACCGCTTGCTGTTCGATTATGCATTGTCATAGACCTTTAATGCTTTTAATTCATTCTGATATGTTCCATTCATGCAAATGCTTGCCGTGTCTTCTTATTTATATGTTCTACTATAATTATAACCTGTTTCATTCGAATGATGATTGATATTCTCAGCAAATGAATAACTAAATGAAGAAAAATTGACATTACCAAAACAAAAACCTTTAATCATCATTTTTATTATGGTATTTTAATGTTTTGAATTTTGCACGATCCTGAGATTGATTTGTAAGATAAGGCAACCATCAGCAACTTGTGTGTACTAAAACCTTGATAATAAATAAACTGCTAGAAGCCATTACTAAACTGAGAAAGTAGCTATTAGATTCCAATTTCTTCAAAATGAGAAGCCTCTCTAGTTTATATAAAGCTGTGAGAAGATGTAATTGTAGAGCCTTGCTCTTTCATTGATTTACATTCTATCATATATAATCAAAGTACGGGAGGACAAGCGATTTGCTTACGTACTTGGGAAATAAAATGAGTTCAAATTCAAGAAATGATATTGTTGGTATTTCATTGTTGCTTTTGCTAATAGTTACTAATAATGTTGTGTCACCTCAATTGTAATCTTTTATCACATTATCACACTGGTCACTGAACAAGAATAATGAAAACGGCAATACTTAACGTGTACCATAGAAATTCCAATCTCATTGTGAAGCAAGCTTCATTTCAAAACAATAATATTGGAGGCAACTGAGACGTTCGACCCCGGTCCTTGCTTCTATACTCATAGCAACACACACATTTTCTCAATTTACTGGAAGTCAAGTCGAATAATTGCATTTTTGGCGGGTGTTGGTATTGCTGGATTTTACTGGGCGGTTACTACAATACCGTCAATGAGCTCTTAACCCCAAAGATTCTAATACTACGATCAATGCATTCAGAAATAGAACTATAAGTAACCAGTGAATCGGAACAAAGCATATTTTCCAAAGGTTAAAACCACTAGTACATTATTGAAGATAAATTGAAAAATGGTTGGAAATTATTATCAACAATTCAAAAGGAAACAAAAAGCTCGATTGAAATGAAATTAAAGATCGTCTTATTATTGATCCTTCTGGTGCTGTTTATGGCTTCAGTAACTGCAATTAAGCTTCCTAACATCCCTCCAGGCTACTCTCCTGACTATTGCAGAAAGCACCCTTGCACATGTTGGCCTCATAATCCGAATTGTCGGGGAACAGTCGAATAAATTGAGTTTGCACTTAGCTATGACGCTTATTATATTCTATTATATTTGGCCCCAATCATCTTAATTAAGCTTATATTTATATGATAGTTCTTATTATTAATGGAGTATGCTTATTTATTTCTGAACTATTGGTTTCATACTATTGCTGTTCAATAAAGAGAATGGTTCATTAAAAAATATTAATAAGTTAAGAGAAGTTCATCCAATTGAAATTCCAACTTCTTTCCAATCATTATGATGTATCTTTGTGCTATATTCGTGAGTTTCTGTGTTTTGCTGAATGATGAACATAAGCAACCTCGCTTTCTTGAGTGAAGATTACATTTGTTATGATTCAGCTATGTAACAACGCATGTAGAATTTTAGACATAAGGATGTAACATCCTTAATATTGCCAAGCAAATCATCAAAAAACATTTTCTAAGATCAGCAACGATAACAATAACTCTCGGTAGTTGAAAAGACGCTCTGCATTTACTGACATTTTCAATTAGGAATTTGCCCTCGCATCTGTCATCACTTGGTCGCAGGTTCCAATTAAATATTACCATTTTCAAAGTGAGTGCTCATCATCGTCATTGCCACTGAATACTGAACGGAATGGCATAAAACAGCTAAGGTAACGAACCAATAGAAAGTTCTAGTTCTCATAATATAATAAAGGAATATCATTAGGAAAAATAAAATTGAGAACTTGCCCCTTGGTCTTTATGATACAGGTTAGAGCAACCGAAGTTGCAATACTTAAAACATTTCTTTTTTATTACATTGGAAATGTGCTGTCGATGGTGCCATTTTTCACTTGCTGGTTTTGTCTGAGATTACTGAGCGAGAATGATGATACTGACCAACAATCCTCACCAATAGAAATACTCATTCGTCCGTCTCATATCGTAAGGAGGGTCAGTGATTCAGAAAAAATATATTTTCCAAAGTTTGAAACTCCTAGTTCTTCTTTGGGTATAAAATCGAGGAAATCAGATTTTATTATCAACAATTCAAATTGAAACTAAGTCTCAGATGAAATCGAATATCGTCGTCTTATTATTAATTGCTCTTGCTTCTTTCATTTGCGCAGTGTCTGCACTGAGACTTCCCAAAGATGATTCTGAATATCCCTTGCCTTCTTATTGCAGAAGAAACTACTGCCTGTGCTACCCTGATAGTCCAAGATGTCGATCTCGCCACTAAATTAGGCCTGAATTGCATCGCTTTTGGCTGTGATCCATATTAGATTGTAAACAACGCCCTTCATAAGTAATGCAAAATATATGCATCGATTTATCTCCTAGTCTCTCCTATATACTTAATTGTAGAGTTGCTTTTAATTCTATATTGCATTAAACTACGTATAAGTTTAAAGAATATTAATAAGTTTATACATCCTGGAATAATCCAGGAGACATGCTAATTTGGACATGTCCGTCAGGAAATAAACTCAAATAAAAGCTTTTAGTATGTATCTGCAGCTGTCCAGAACTCAAAAAAATGAATTTTGTTCTGAGGCTAATAAATATATATCTTGAATTGGTACGAACTATTATTTATCACAATTAATGCCGAATTGTCTATTGCAACAAATGAGAAGGTAAGTAAGCATTATCGTGCTTAAAAAGTTGTTCACCGAGTTTGTCATGACATACAGGATCAATATTCATGTGTTTCAACAGCAGCTCCCTTTTTTATTGTTTGATGACACTGACTCCTTCAAAGGATAGGCATTTTCTTTCCCAGCATCACAATAATCATCGAATAATCAATGGAATGAGAGAAACGCTTATGGTAAAAAGCTAACAAGAAAGTTCTAGTTCTCATTATAAAGTATTGCATCCCAAAAAAAAAATAAAATTGAGAAGATGCTCTTATCCTGAGTCTTTATAATGTATACAGATTAGAGCAAGAGAGTTGTACTGTTAAAACCAATTTGTTTTTTAGTTCCTTGTAAATTGTTGTTGATGGCTTTATTTTCACTTACTGGTTTTGCCAGATATTACTGAACAACAACAATGATGATACTGATCAACAATCCTTACCACTAAAAATACTTATTCATCAAGGCAAACAGCCTTATAGATCATTTCATAAAATAAGAAGATCAGTGAATCAGAAAAAAATATCTTTTCGAAAGCTTGAAACTGCTAGTTCTTCTTTGAGTATAAATAGTGCTAATCAGATCCTATTCACAATAATTCAAATTGAAACAAAAATCTCAGATGAAATCGAAAATCGCTGCGCTATTAATGATTATCCTGGTATCTTTCATTTGTGCAGTGTCTGCACTGAGACCTCCCAAAGGCTATTCTGAATATCCCTTGGTTTCTTATTGCCAAAGAAACTACTGCAAGTGTTACCCCAACAGTTTCAGATGTCGATATGGCCACTAATTATATCCGAATTGCTTCGCTCTTCACTGTGATCCATCTCAGATTGTAAGCAACCATCTTCATAAGTAATGCTGATTATAATGCATCTATTTATCTCCTCACCTCTCCTATATACTTAATTGTAGAGTTGCTTTTAATTCTATATTTCCATTAAACTACATATAAGTTTAAAGAGTACTACTAATAAGCTTATAACTCTTGGAATAATCCAGGAGACATGCTAATTTGGACATGTCTGTCAGGAAATAAACTCAAATAAAAGCTCTTAGTATGTATCTGCAACTGTCCAGAGCTCAAAAAAATGAATTTTGTTCTGAGGCAATTTCTATCTTGTCTCGGCACGAACTATTATTTGTGATAGATTTTGTATTCTTTTTTGGGAATTACTGATTTCTCCAGCATATATCCATGAACAAACTGATTGTAATTTCTCCTTATGAATCTGTGATTAATATTGACTCGAATTAGACAACTAATGCCTCACAGCAAAAATAAAGATCTGCCTATTGCAAAAAATGAAGGAGCAAATAAGTATTATCATGTTTAAATAAGCACATCGATATTACTATGCTTCAACAACAGTGCTCTTTTTTTTATTGCTAGTGGTGTTGACTCCTTTTTAGGAGAGTCATTTCCTTTATCAACATCACAATGCTCATCAATTTCTGAGCAGAATGGTATAAAATAGTTATGTCAACGAGCCAAATAGAAAGTTCTCAATTTTCCGACTAATCATTGCTCCAAAAAAAAATTTGAGAAGTTGTTCTTATCCTCAGACTTTATAATACAGACAGATTAGAGCAATTGAAGTCACAATATTTAAAGCATTATCTCTCTTTATCTTATTTTTCACATTGTAAATGTGTTGTCGATGGTCCCATTTTCACTCACTGGTTTTGCCAGATATTACTGAACGATGATGATGATACTGACCAACAATCCTCACCACCAAAAATACTTATTCATCAAGGCAAACGCTCTTAGAAATCGTCTCATCAAGTAGATAAAGTAAGAAGATCAGTAAATCAAAAAAAAATATCTTTTCGAAAGCTTGAAACTCCTAGTTCTTCTTTGGGTATAAATAGTGGAAATCAGATCCTATTCACAATAATTCAAATTGAAACAAAAATCTCAGATGAAATCGAATATCGCTGTGCTCTTAATAATTATCCTGGTTTCTTTCATTTGTACAGTGTCTGCGCTGAGACCTCCCAAGGAGAAAATGGATGCCGAGTATTACTATAACTATTGCAAAAGAAACTACTGTAAGTGCAATCCTTATAGTGAAAGATGTCAAAGACTCAACTTTAATTAGACTCGAATTCATCTGTTTTTGGCTGTGATCAATATTAGATTGCTAGCAATGATCTTCATAAGTAATGCAAATTATATGCAACGGTTTATCTTCTAGTCTCTCCTATATACGTAATTGTAGAGTTACTTTTAATTCTATAATTCATTAATCTACATATAAGTTTAAAGAGTACTTCTAAGCTTACAAATATTGGAATATCCAGAAGGCGTGCTGATTTGAAAAATATTCGTAAGAAGATAAACTCAAGTAAAAGTTTTTTTGCCTGCAACTGTCTAGAACTCAACAATATGAGTTATGTTCTGAGGTTAAAGAAATATTTTTAATCGGCACCAACTCTTATTTATATTATAATAGATATTGTCTTCTTTGTTGAGAATGATTGATTTCTCCCACATGTATTCAATTGTAATTTTCTCCCTACGAATTGGTGAATTGTCTATTTCAAATGAGAAAGTCAGTAAGCATTTTCATGCTTAAATATGTGAATAGGGTCTGCCCGTATTTCCTGGATCAATATTACCATACTTCAACAGTGGCTCTATTTTTTTTATTGCGCTCGGGCTGACTCCTTTTCAGCATAGTCATTTCCTTTGCCGACATCACAATGATCATCAAATCCTGAACAGAATGGTATAAAACGGTTATGGCAACAAGTCAAATAGAAAGTTCTCATTTTTCCGACTAATCATTGCTCCAAAAAAAAAAATTAAAAAAAAATTTGAAAAGTTGTCCTCATCCTCAGTCATTATGATACATACAGATTAAAGCAATGGAATTTGCAATATTTAAAGTATTATCTTCTTTTTGTTTTTCACATTGTAAATATGTGTTGTCCTGGTCCCATTTTACACTCACTGGTTTTGCCAGATATTACTGAACAACGATGTTGATACTGACCAACAATCCTCACCACCAAAAATACTTATTCATCAAGGCGAACGCTCTTAGAAATCATTTCATATATATATAATGTAAGAAGATCAGTGAATCAGAAAAAAATATCTTTTCGAAAGCTTGAAACTGCTAGTTCTTCTTTGAGTATAAATAGTGCTAATCAGATCCTATTCACAATAATTCAAATTGAAACAAAAATCTCAGATGAAATCGAAAATCGCTGCGCTATTAATAATTATCCTGGTTTCTTTCATTTGTACAGTGTCTGCGCTGAGACTTTTCAACGACAGTAGTGAATATGGCCTAATTTCTTATTGCAGAAGAAACTTCTGCAAGTGTTACCCTGACAATCCGAGATGTCGATATTTCCACTAAATTATACCCCGAATTGCATACCTTTGGACTGTAATCCATATCAGATTGTAAGCAACCATCTTCACAAGTAACGCTGATTATATGCATCTATTTATCTCCTCGCCTCTATACTTAATTGTAGAGCTGCTTTTAATTCTATATTTCATTAATCTACATATAAGTTTAAAGAGTACTACTAATAAGCTTATAACTCTTGGAATAATCCAGGGGACATGTTAATTTGGACAATTTCATAGGAAGATAAATTCAATTAAAAACTACTAGAACAAGCAACTCTCCAGAACCCAGCAAAACGAGTTTCGCTTTGCAGCTAAAGATATATCTTGAGTTGGCATTAGCTCTTATTTGCAATAGATTTTGCATTCTTGTTCTGGGATGACTGATGACTTGTACTCATTATGATTGTAAATTTCTCCTTATCATCAATGATTATTATTACGGGCTCGAGTGAATACCTTAGAAAACTGGTGCCATAGTCCCTCACAGAAAAATAAAGAGCTATATATTGCAAACTGTGAGAAGACAAGGAAACATTTCATGTTTTTTCTCTGTAAGTAGAGTTTATTAGTACATCCGATATCAAATGAGGTGATGCTCTCACCTTCAGCGCTCGTTTGCTAATGCTGATAGTGCTAATTCCTTTGCAATATATTCACTTCCTTTGCCATCATAACAAGTATAATCGGATACTGAACGGAATAATAGAAAACGATTATCCCTAACGAATTGACTAGAACTTTCTAATATTAATTACCAAAGGCAATTTCGGACCAACAAATCTAGAAATGACTCCTCTTTTCCTTTGTCTGCCTGGAACAGATGGCAACCACTGAATTTTCAAGCTAATGTTGGCTTTAGCGAGTTTTTCAATGATTCTTTCGATATTTTTCTTCGTGCAGTTTTTGACATTAGTTAAATTTTACTGGGCACTTAGCAATTTACTGATAATACTCTCTCTGCTATTACCTGTTCTCCCAAATATGCAATTTTAAAAACGAATAAGTGCCACTAACCAGTTAATCGAAATACAGCACTCATTCCAAAATTTGTAACGTTCAGTTCATCTTAGGGTTTAAATAGTAAGCAAGCTCAATTTGAAGGAAAAATAATGGACAAAATGAAATTAAAGATCGTCCTATTGATTACAACGCTGATTTTGTTGCTAGCATCAGTCTCTGCAGTTCGTCTTCTTCGTGATTCTGTGGGTGCCGATCCTGACTATTGCAGTAAAAACTTTTGCATATGCTATCCTCGGCATCCAAAATGTCGAAGATCAATGAAATATTCAAATGCAATGTTCCAATAGTTATGATATTTATTTGTCCATTAATCATATTACATATGGAAGTCAACTTCAAGTCATTAATATATATATTTTCCTGTTTTCAGTCTCTCTATAATACAATGAAACTAACAAGAAATTAATTTCAATTGACCAAATGTTATCTCTTTACTACTAAGGTCACAATCTTTTTATACTGAGCCCTTTTGCTTTTTGTAATATTAGATCGACATTTGCTTCTTCTTTTGTCCCACTGAAAGAAATTTTTGACCAGATTTTATTGCACAATTATCAACTAATGAGTCATGCTTGAAGATTCATCAAACATGCTACTATCCTCTGTTGTAAAAATAAAAAATTTAATTAAAGGTTCATGATGGTCACAAATCCTGCTCCGAAAAACAGCAACAATACCATAAAATACATCGCAATTGGATTCTCAGGGCTGGCGTTGATCGGAGGAGCTTATCAGTTATTACGAGGATTCAAAAAGAAGAAACAAAAAGATCTCATTTTGAAAACCTTAACAATGATACGGAGAGATTTATTTCCAATAGCAAATCGCATGAAAATTATATCCAACAACTCGGTGGGATGATTTCCGAGCATGAAGACCTCATTGCTGAGGTAATACATTCGGGTAACTCTGAGGCTTGTTGCTGCTAATTATTGCATAGAAAAGGACAACATCAAGGCTATAGAAAAGCGAGTTGTTGCTGAAAATGGGATGGGGACTTTCAGAGTTTGAACGTCTGCTTGCCACGGTCTACAAAGATGACAAGTAGCTCAGTTGCATTTTTGTCATGTAATATGTGGACAGAGATGTAAAACAGAAACTCGGGTCAATGCACATAGAAATAGCTGACGCATTGCGAGAAGGAAAGATCGACTTATCTTAAAATTTTTAAAAATCCAGAATTTTTCAAACCCGAATCCCAAAACAAGCCTCTAAAAACCCGTTTGAGACGAGAAATGTCTTCATCAAATTAGGAGTTTTGATGCTGTTGAAAAACTATTTGGTTTTTGCTTTTATGAGCTCCAACTATTGGAAACGGGCTCTTTCATTTAGAATGACGCAAAAACAAAAAAACCGATGATGGTAGTTTTTTTCTGCTAATGTTCTGAGGCATAAACTCATTGTGGAAACTTCAAATATCGACTTTTGACGAGCTTCCAGTTCAGATAAGAAGCTAAAAATCTCAAAAAGATTAAGTAATTGTGCTAAACCATCCAAAGCCTCCAAAACCTAGATAAGTCTCCTCAAATGAAATTGAGATTTTTCGAGATTTGAATGTAAAAACAACAATTCCTGCGTTCCTCACTCCTGAGAGAACGCTCGAGATACTTCAGAAAATAAGGGATCTGCGTCTGAACTTACAAAGAAAAGCTATACAAGAGTTGGAGGAAGAAGATCACGAAGCCATCTTAATCGATCTATTGCTTCAAGATAAAATGACTGTAATGGATCCTCTTCCCCATTGTAATCAAAAATTCAATCATCATTTGTGATGCTACTAATAAGGAATTTGTTGGCTTTGATGCAGTCACTAAGACGGCTTATTAAGATATCCATCTAACTGTTCAATGTTTCTTTTTCAAAAATTCCTCATATGTAGATGGAAAATTGTGAGAAATTTTGCACTCTGCGTCGATTTATTTTCATTTTAGGTTGAAGATATATAAGAAAGAAGGGCTATGTGATTTTGAATACCACCCTTTAAAAATCTTAAAATATGCAGAGGCAGAGTATACAAAGATGTACAGAAATTTTCAAGTGGCGCTGAAGCAACAAGAATTGCAATTTGTGAACGAAATGCTAAACCTGTGGAGACCTAGTCCGCACAACCAAAATATTCCTCTGAAGACAAACGGAAAGGTCTAGTCACAGTATCTGATAAATAAGACATATCTTAGTTGTGGAAAATTTATTCGTTCATAGTCAAAACCGCAAATCTTTTTTATTTTCAAGCGAAACGTACCAACAAATTAATTTGTGTTAACTTTATTGCCAATTAGTTGAGCCAGCAGCTCTATGCTACAATAGCAAAAACGCTTTCTGACCCTTTAACAAACCCGAGTGAAAATTTCTGAGGTTTTCCAATTTCAAGTTTTTATCGACCACATTCTCTCTTTACGAATAAATGATGTATTAAAATTATCAGTGAGTGGACCAGTATCATGATTTTCAAAAGACTCCAAATAAATTCTGCTGTCTCATAAAAAAATTTTAATTTACGGGAAATTATGGAGGCGAATCCTGCTCCAAAAATCAGCAAAACCACCATAAAATACATCGCAATTGGATTGTCAGGGCTAGTACTAATCGGAGGAGCCTACCAGCTCTTCAAAAGATTCAAGCCGATGAACCAAAGGGAACGCATTCTGAAAATCTTGCAAGAGACCCGAAAAGAGCTATTTCCAGTACTAAAGAGCATGGCAGACACCAAGAATAAACGATATGGTAGCGCTACGTCTCTTCCAAAGCAAATTGCTGATGAGCTACTGAACACACGTAATTATCTCAATGTTTTATTTCTGTGGCTAAGTTAAGCTTTTTGAAATCAACAGAAAACAACCACATTCTGGCTGCAAGAAATCGAGCCGCTGCGAAATACGAGATGGAACTTTCAGAGCTCGATCATTTGATTACTACCGTCTACAAGGAGGACAAGTAAATTTATTCTGTTTGTTGAGCAAGTCAGAGTGAAGCAGGGATATAAAAATGAAGCAAAATTTAATTTTGGCTGATCTAGATGATGCAGTGCAAGGAAAAGTTGACATGAAGGCAACAATTCCTGACTTTCTGACTCCTCAAAGAGTGCTTGAGCTCGATAAGGAAACGAAGAATTTAGTTCTGAAAATTATGAACAGAATTTCCCAGGAGTTGGTTCAAGCAGGTGATGAAGCTTCCCCACGCAATCCACTTTTCCTCAAGAAACTTAATGATTCCACTGGACTAACGTAAGGGACTGCGCGTTAACTTTCTGATTGTATTTTAGGATGGAGATGTATGAGGAAGCAGGGCTGGCAGACTTTGAAGATCATCCTCTGAAAATCATGTTACACGCCTGTTCAGAGTATGCAAAGACTGATATGGAATTTCTAGAGGCATATAAGAAACAAGCAGCACAGTATGGCCAGGAGCTGACCAAGCTAGGTGTCCGATAGAAGTAGACTAGGCGAACAAAGCAAGTGTCGTGGTTAATTCTAGGAATTTGAGGGGAATCATTTGAACTTAATGTGCAAGTATTGAATATTTTCCAGTTGTATAGCAAATTCAAGAGCTTTGTTAAACTGAATTGAATAAAAAGTTATTATTGTCAACGAACCTCTGATTTGAGGCGAGATCTGAGATGTTACAAGTACTCTCAATAGTAGGGAATCGCTTGCGAAGTAAAATTTCAAAAGGATGAATCCTGTGAGATTCAACTGAAACATTTCTCTCTAAGCTTATTCATTTTCAGTGGAAGACACGATGAACGCGATCCTCGAAAATATCAGAAATGCAGATTCCAATATTGATTCTCTGCAAATGCATATAAATATAGGCGTGCTCAAATGAGAACAATAGGCTCTTCATTCGTCAACACTCAAAAAGATCTCTTCTATTGAAAAGCGATTCTCACAGTAAAATCTTTAGACTATTAAATAAATAAATTTTATCTATACTGTATACCATGGAGGCAAATCTTGTCAAAAAGCACAGCAATAATATCATCAAAAGCATCGCCATAGGTGTGACAGGGCTCGCATTAACTGGAGGTGCTTATCTGTTATATAAGAAGATTCAGAAAAAGCTACAAAAAGATCGCGTTTTGAGAACCTTCACAATGATAAGGAAAGAACTATTTCCAGTAATAAATCGCATGAAAACCATGCGCGAAACTTTTCTTCAACAACTCGGTGGTGGGTCGTTTCTTCCTGCCGAGCTAATTGCCGATATAATGGAAATGGGTAACTCTGAGATCTGTTTTTTTCTATATTACCACTTAGAGAGGAGCAATGGTGAAACTGTAAGAAAGCGAGCTGCTGCAAAAAATGGGATGGAGCTTTCAGAATTTTATCATCTGGCTTACACCGTTTACAAGGATGACAAGTAAGTTTGATGTATCATTGAACATTTCATTTCCATTAGGGATGTCAAAATGAAGGACGAGTTAATACTCAGTGACATTGAAGACGCAGTGCAAAAAGGAAAGGTCGATACCAAGGCTACAATTCCTAAGTTCCTTACTCCCGAAAAACTACTCGAGATAGATCGGAAACTGAAAGATGTGATGCTGAATTTAACAAACAAGGTGATACAAGAGTTGATTGAAGAAGGTCACGAAGTCTCCTTAAGAAATCCAGTGCTTGGAGAAAAAATGAGAAAATTGGATCTCGATGGACCAATGTTAAAGATTTATTTAATTTCGTGTGTTGTAATGAATTTACTCTCATTTCAGGTCTGAGGTACATGAGAAGGCAGGACTGAGTGTTTTTGAAGACCACGCCGAAAAAATTTTGATTCATGCGAAGGCAGAGTTTTCGAAGAAGGACAGAAATTTTCAAGCAGCCTTGCAGCAGCAAGAATTGCAATTTCAGAGAGAAATGCAAAACTTATGGAGACCTCGTGCATGAGACACAAATATTCCTGTGAGGATATGCGGGAAAATGCAGTCAATGTATGTGATAAATAAGACTTGTAGAGAAATTATCAGATAAACTTTAAATCTCTTTGGCACAAGCGTTCATTGTCCAAACTGTAAATTCAACAATTGTATCTGTCCCAACTTCATCGTCAATTCATTGGGCTGGCAACCCTATGCTACAACAATGAGAATGCTTTCTGACCCTTAAACAACTGATTGAAAATTTCTGATATTTTCCATTAAAATTTTTTTATCAATCTCAATCTCACTTCTAACAAAAGCGAATGAGAGCGATGCTTTCGGAAATTAAGAATATACAGCTGATTATAAATTTACCTTTATAGTAAAATTAAATTTTCATGCATCCAGTGACATTATGGAGGTAATTCCTGCTTTGAAAACCAACAAAAAGCATCATAGCATACTCGACAATAGGGGGTGTCAGTATTGACACTGATCAGAGTATTTTATCAGTTATTCAATAGATTCAAAAGTGCAATGGATTATTTATCAAAGTTCTTTCACTTCCTTCATGAGATGATATCGGATGAATTGTTGAAGAAAGTATTTTTTTATTTAGTTCAATGTCCCTCTCTAATTGATAGACTTACCCGACAGACCATGTATTAGCACGAAATGATGAAGAATGTATTAATGTTCCTTTTAGATTATTTCTCATGAAAGCAAAATTACAAATATCGTTTTGGGAAGATGTATGGAGATAATCTTGCAAACTTGCTCTATCTACGTTCATAGCGTGTGTACTTTGATTACCGAATGGAGTGATTCAAAGCCGTTAATTTAACTACCCATGTGGCGTGGAAACTCGAATTATCAATTACTAAGCATCTTGAATTTTACTGGGCGACAAGCACATTACTGGCCAACAAAATCTCAAATCAGCAGGTTATTCATATTATTACTCATTTATCAAGATCTGGAATCTTAGAATATGTTTGGTTTATAGGATTTCAAGTGAATTGGAATCAAAAATACTTTCCGAAGTTCGAAACCCCTCAAGTCTAGGCAGTTGAGAAGATAAGTAAACATATCATACTTAAATCTTTCAGAAGAATTTATTAGTTTATCCGATGCTGGCAGTGCCTACTCCTTTCGAGGAAAATCATTTCCTTTGCCGCCTACTATTTGCGCTGAATACTGGATGGAATGGTATAAAACGATTACCCCTAACGAATTGAATGGAATTTTCTAATTCTCATTTTACAAAGATTTGCGAAATGATCACTTTTCTCTCTCTCATGACCAGCCCGAAATCAGAAAAAAGCGAACGTTTATGTTGGTTTTTATGAACTTTTTCAAAGATTTATTTGTGCTTACTGGTAATGCTCTTTCTGCTGTTATGATCGTCCAAATAGATAATCTGAGAGATAAGAAGAAGTATTATTAACCAGTTAATCGAAACAAAGCATTCTTTCCAGAATTTGTAACGTTATGTTCGTCTTCAGGGCTTAAATTTGGAGAAAACTTGCTCTTTATTATCAATAAATTGATAATTCAATTTGAAGTACAAATAGAGAATAACATGAAAGTGAAGATCGTCCTATTAATTACAATTATGATTTTGTTGGTGATCTCAGGCTCTGCAGTAAAGTTCACTAGTACTTCTGCTGGTGCCAATCCTGAATATTGCAGAAAACACTTTTGTAAATGCTATCCTATGTTTCCAAGATGTAAGGGGAAATCACCGAAAATTTGAAATGTATTACCCATCGTTGCGATCAATATTATATTTATTTGAGCTTTAATTATATTGTACATGGAAGTAAACACTCATTTTATTATTGTGCACAATGTTTGATCTCAGTCTATTTACAATAACCTTAACAATGAATTCATCACTACTAACGCTTCGCCAACTTTCAGAATAAATTCTAAAAGTTAAGACCATAATAAATTTTTCATATCATACATATCTTTTTGTTGTTATTGCAACAATCGGTTGTAATCATAGCAATTTTTTGCGTATCAAACCATAACCTTCTTAATATTTATTGATACGAAATCCGAAATTTTGTGGTTATTTCGAAGGTTATTTGGCTATGTCTGGTTTATAAGTCATCTCTACACAGGGAATCGAAACAAGCTTTTTTCTCACTTTCAAAGATTACTTTTTCCTATTTTTCGAATAGTGGAATAGTGGGGTTATCTTGCTTATTCTGACGACTGCAATTAAAATAATCAGCAACTTTCCTTTGATCGAAGAAAAAAACAAAAAAGAGAGTTCCAATCATTCATTGAAATACACAAGATGTGCCTGGTCAAGCCCGGTGATTGCTTTCTTTTTAATTTTTGCTTCCTAACTTCGCTTCCATAGAATTGTTATATATTCATTGCTTAATAAAATAGAAAAACGGTAACCACTGATCGAGTGCAATGGAGATTTTCATTTTAAGAAAGGGGTAGTAGTGAAAATCCAAAAAAAATATGAACGATTAAAGCTTTTTCCTCCCGGAAGTAACTCACAACGAGCGAAGATCATCCAAGGATTTAATTTACCAAAGGCGCTGTTCTCCTATTTTTTCTGGAGCACGAAGAAGCTCAAATTTTCTTGAAAATATCAGGCAATACTGGGGTGATTCTTAACTCCTTAAGATTTTAACTTCTTGACTTTTTCATCTAGAGATAGAATTTGAAATCCTCTCGTACTTGCCTGATGTCCAGTTAATTAGAATAAAGTGGTGATAGGTCATTCTAATCATTCAGTAGGCCTCTGATATAATTTACAAGATCTGCTTCGAGTTTTTATAATTCTAATTAGAGCGATGAAATTGAATATTATCGTATTATTTATAATTTTGGTCTTATCTGCAGCTATACAGAGGGGACCTACATGGCCTAAACGACCTGAGATTAGACGACCTTTGCCCACACGACCATGGCCCAAACCTAGGCCGCCTATCCAGTGCATCAGAGCTCCTTGCCCTTAATTCCTAACATTTGATGTTTGTTTGAATAGTAAAGCATGCCTCTTGTCATGATACTTATTATATTAAGCGTGTAAATATTATCTATGGATGAAATATGGATGAAAAAATAAATTAAAAAATAATATAAAATTAATAAATTAAGACATAATACTTCTGTTATCATGACTTATTTATCTGTTTCTGGTAAATATCCTCCTAAACTTCTAATGAGTCTTACACCATTGCGAGTTTCTTTTTCTTCTTCTGAAAATTATCAATATATTTGAGCTGGTTTAAGAATCTCTCGCGTTTGCTTAAACCTGGAAAAAGTAACCTGCATTATGATATTGGAACCAATTTGATATCCACGCAACAATCTGATGCTTATCGGAGCTCAAATCACAATCCTTTTTAACTCTATCCAGCAAGCTCATTAGTCTCCGCGCCCGGAGAAGTTAAAGAATAGGCCTTACTGGCTCTCTTTCGCAGAACAAATTTTTTCCAACCGAAAGTTTCTCCTCCTTGCTTTGGGATGAAAATGTGAATGATAAGCTCCTTCCATATTTGATACGAAATCTTCTTAATACATTCACTTTTAGGATTTCTCAATGATGTTCCCAGACACTCTTGTCGCTATTTACTGAATGGAATTATGTAAAACGAGTTAATTGGATATTCTGATTTTTCATTGTAAATCAAAATAAACAACAGAGATCTCTATAAAAAACTAGCTTTTCTCCTTTCCCTCCAACATCTTTTGCTGTCTTTCGTCTCTTCTTTTTGTTTTTTAACTATTCAAGATGAGTGGATGATTGTTCTCTCAATGGGTAAAGCTGCCACGTTTTACTGAATATAAGGCCAAACCATGACTTATTAATAATTATTGATACTAACTCGGTTTTTTGCCTGCTTCTTTAGTCTAAAAGTAATCTCTAAACACAGAATTGTTACTATCATCTTTTCTTTCTTTCACAGATAGCGTACTTTTATTTTTCGGATAGTTAACTTGTATTGCTTATTCTGACGACTGCGATTAAAATAATTCTTGGCTTTTCCTTTAACCGAAGAAGAAAAAGAAGGTTTCACAATCATTTATCGAAATACACGTGTCCAGGCTTGCTGTTAGCATTTTATTTAGTTTTTTCTCCTTAACTTCGCTTCCATAGAAATTTTTTTCCATCATGAACTAATTACTGAATAGACTATCAAAACGGTAATCGCTGATCGAGTCCAATGAAAATCTTAATTTTAAGAAAGAGACCAGAGTGGAACCAACAAAAAAAAGAATGAAGGATGCTTAATCCTTGCAAGTCAACTAACGAAGATAAGAATTTGATCTACCCAGAAGTGCTGTCATCTCTATTTTTTCTTGAGCATGAGGAAGATCAAATTTCATGAACACCGAAGGCATTACTGGGGGTGACTCGTAACTCCTTAAGATTTTAACCTCTTAACTTTCCATTTAGGCATAGAAATCGAAATCGTCGTGTTCTTGTCTGAAATTCAGTTAATTAGAATAAAGCGTGCGAGATCATTTTTTACAATTCAGTAGATCTCAGGTATAATTTGCAGGATCTGCTTCGAGTTTTTATAATTCTAATCAGAGCAATGAAATTGAATATTATCTTATTATTGATAGTTTTGGTCTTATTCATTACCTCTTCAGCTAGATGGAGGCATCCCAGATGGCCCAGACATAGACCGCCTATCCAGTGCATCAGAGCTCCTTGCCCTTAATAACTAACTAGTATTTGATTTATTTGTGTTTTTTTTGAAGAGAACATACCTATTGTCATGATACTTATTAGAAAAACAAATTTAAGGAATTAATAGATAAATACTTCTGTTATCATGACCTCTCTATATGTTTTTGGTAAATATATCTTTCACTTAAAACTCCATAAACTTATAAGGAGTCTTATACGACTGCTACTTTCTTCTTTACATTGAAGGAAATTATCAATATATTTGAGTCAGTTAATTTAAGAATCCTCTCTGAAAGAACAATAATGATTCTCGCGAATGAATATGAATAAATAAATGTAGCTTGATATTAGGAGAGTTTTGGCAAATGAGTTTGCTTAACCTGGAGAAAGGAGCAGGCAATATACTATTTGAGCCAATTTGACATCCACGCAACAATCTGAAGCTTATCGAAGTTCAAATCACAGCCCTTTCTCTCGCTTTTTAGCCAGCTGATTAGTCTCCATACTTGTAGAAGTTAAAGAATAGTCCTTACTGACTCTCTTTGTAGAGCAAGCTTCCAATCACAAGTTTCATCTTCTTTGCTTTGGGATGAAAATTCGAATGATTAGCACCTTCCGTAATTTGATAGCCAAACCCGAGATCTCTTAATCCATTCACTTTTCACCGTTTGAGAATTGATGGCTTTTTCTCAATGCTCTTCCCATATTATAGTTCCATTATTGTCACAATTTACTGACTGGAATTATGTAAAACGAATTAATTGGATATTCTGATTTTTCATTGTAAATCAAAATCGATAACATATATCTCGATGAAAAAATGCCTGTTCTTCCATGCTTATTTGAATTCTAACTACAAAGAGGTACCAGGTCAGCTTCTATTGCTATTTTTCGCCGTTTTTCTTGGCTATTCAAGATGAGTAATGCTGATCGAGTCCAATGGAAATTGTAATTTTCAGAGATACAATAGAGTGGGAACAAACAAAAGGTGACGAATAATGCTTAATCTTTGCGAGTAACTCACAACTAACGAAAACAATTCAAGGATTTAATTTATCAGGGGTGCTTTTATCATTATTCTTTTCTGGAGCGCGAGGAAGATAAAATTTTCATGAACTTCAAAGACGCTATTGAGGTGACTCTTAACTCCTTAAGATTTTAATCTCTTGACTTTTTCATTTAAGCATAGAAATTGAAATTTTCGTGTTCTTGCCTGATGTCCAGTGAGTTAGAATAAAGAGTTGATAGCTATTCTTACAATTCAGTAGACCACAGGTATAATTTGCAGGATCTGCTTCGAGTTTTTATAATTCTAATCAGAGCGATGAAATTGAATATTATCTTATTATTGATAATTTTGGTCTTATTCATGACCTCTTCAGCTCGATGGAAGTGGCCCAGATGGCGACCACCAATTCAGTGCATCAGAGCTCCTTGCCCTTAACAACCAGTTTTTGATTTTTCTTAGGCATACTTCTCGTCATGATACTTTATTATATTAAGCCTGTCAATATCATAAATATGGAGAGAAAAATAAATAATTTGATGAATTAAGACAATATACTTCTGTTATCATGACTTATCTATATTTTTTTGGTAAATATATCCGTTATTTAAAGCTCCCTAAACGTATAAGAAGTCTTATACGACTGCTATTTTTTTTTTCACATTGAAAGAAATTATCAATATATATATGCTAATTTGTTTTAAAGTTTTTTGCTCAAAGAATGATAATGATCGTCACAATTGAATATGAATGAATGTATTCAACAAGCTTGCTATTATAAGAGTTTTGACATATTAGATTTTGTCTCAAGTTTGTTTAACGTGCAATATTATTTGAGCCAATTTGACATCTGCGCAATGATTTGATACTTATCGGTGTTCTTGTTGTTGGATTAGAGATTAAAGCGCGATCCTTTCTCATCCTTTTCAGCTAACTCGTTAGTCTCTCCACTTGTAGAAGTTAAAGAATAGGCGCCATATTTTGATAGAAAAGCCGGAAATCTTCTTAATCCATTTATTTTTCACCGTTTGAGAATTTAAGGCTTTTTCTAAAGCCTATTCCCATATTATAGTTCCATTATTGTCACGATTTACTGACTGGAATTATGTAAAACGAATTAATTGGATATTCTGATTTTCATTGTAAATCAAAATGTACAGCATATATCTCTATGAAAATTTTTCTGCTCTTCTTATCTTGTTTGAATTCTAACTTCAGCGACGCACCAGCTCAGCTTCTATTGCTATTTTTCGCCTTTTTTCTTGGCTATTCAAGATGAGTAGATGCCTGGCTTCTTAATTACCAAAGCTGACACATTTTACTGAAATTTAAGGACATTACTGACAGTGAACCTTAAAGTAAGAGGACTTAATACTTTTACTTGTCCATCGAGAAATAGAACCTAAGACCCATCGTTCTTCGTAAAAATTCAGTTAATTGGCATAAAATATTTATGGTGCATTCTTAAAATCAGTAGATCTTTCGTATAAGTTGGAGGATTCGATCTGGTTTTCATAATTCAAATTTGGCGATGAAATTAAATATCACCTTATTCTTGATAATCCTAGTGTTACTCATGACCTCTGCGACTGCACAGAGGAGACCAAAAAGGGGGAATATTCAGTGCGTGAGGTACCCTTGCTGCGAAGCTGGCGATCCATGTCCTGGCAATCAGTCTTAAATTTCCTTTTTCTGAGTAAAATGCATAACTTAAAGTCATGATACGTATTCTATTTGATGTGAGGTCAGCACAAGAATGTATAAGGAAAAAACATAATAAATGAATTCAGATAAAGTTCATAAAGTACATTTATTATCATGGCTTATTTATCCGATTGAAACTTATATTTATATGACGAAAAAGAAAACGACCTGTCCTAATCATTGAAAGAACTTATCCGATATTTTGAGCCAGTTGTCATTTTATTCCTGACTTAATTGTAGTAGGTATTGTGAGCTGAATTTCTCAGGTAGATGAATCGATAAGTTGATCATGTAAATGTTACTATACAAAACTTCTTGGAACTTTATTTTATGCTTTAGGGTATCTTTACTGTTTTCTTCAACAAAAGGTACATTTACGAATTAAAGCAAGCTTCGGTAACTTCCCCGAAGTCTGAGTATTGATGTTAAATTAATTAAGTTGCAAACGCAAACTACTGAACAACAAGTAAAAATAAACGAAGAATGAGGGTGAGTTGCCTTCTCTGAGTTAGAGCCAGTATATCTTGGATTCAAATTGGAAGATTTGGTCTTTTCACATAATTTAAGTAATTAGAATTCTCAATGAAGCAAAAATCAATCTTGGTGTTCGCAATTCTGATTCTATTCATGTCCTTGGCGTCTTCAGTATTCCTGAGACAAAAATACTTTACCCTATGGTGCAAAGAAAATCCTTGCGATTGCTACCCTGACAGCCCAGAATGCATACTTTCAAAGAAATGAGATTTTTTCATCAAGAAGATTGTGAACATCCATAGTTCTTATATGTCAAGCGTTGAATCTCTTTAAGGTAAATTTCTCTCATAGAATATATATATTTTTTTTTGCTGTCTGCATGCCTGAAACTCTTACATAATTGTCTATTGTTTTCTATAATAATAAAACTCTCAAGAGTCTTCGCAAACAATAAATGTGAAACGTAATGTTAATGAGGGAACATAGAAAATATAGTGATTCTCAAAAAGAAAATAATACGATTCTCATTTTCTGTTGTCTGCGACATTTCCAACGCATTAAGCTTTAGTTTACTTAATCAAATAAATCAAAGCGCTATTACTCTAAAAATCTGATTACCGAATCTTTTGTAAATGGAACCTCTACAACCGGAGCGAAAGTCCGATGAGGTCGAATATATCGCCATTTTCAATAAGTCAAAGCACGCGGAACACAATTTCCTTAGCAATTTCCACGAGCACCCAGTTCAAAGCGACATCGGAACATTCAAATGCTCTGAGGGCCTATACCAATACCTCAAATTCGACCATCTTCAAGATAAAAGCCTCAAAGAACAATTCCAACAAGCCACTGGCCAAGAAGCCTTTGACTTATCACGTCCACTCATCAAAGATGGCAAGGCCAATCGCAACTGGGACAAAGTAAAGGTCATGAAAGACGTTCTGCGCCTTAAATTCTCAGATAAAGAGCTCAAAGAGAGTTTACTCGCAACTAAAAGCGCTTATCTCGTAGAAAACGGTCCCACTGGCCACGATCCTTTCTGGTCAGACAACGGGAACGGCACAGGCAAGAATATGCTTGGCCACGTGCTAATGGAAATACGAAAAGAGCTCGGAGGAGAGGGTGTCGTGCCAGTCCCAGAAATTTTAAAGTATTTCTACCAGCAGAAATGCACTCTTTGTACTAACAACGCTCATTTCACTAATAAAAGAGTGATTTATAACTACTGCGACTATCATATGTGCACTAACTACTACGATGGCAATATGACATACGAACTGAAACTAGGTAACTTTACTCTGCCTATCACTCTCGGCGAGATCCCTGATGGAGTTGGTCGTTATTTGTACTTCAAAACCAATGATATTGATGGGCTGGTATTAGAAGGCGCGAGGTTGATTGCTGAACGGATCGGTCAAATGGGACTTAAAAACCCTTATTTCGTGACTTCTGAAGTGAGTACGATAGCCATTGCGCATCGCCTGAGAACTGAGTATAAGATCGACGGCGTTATCCTTGGGAAGAGCAAGAAGCCAACTGATGTCGAAACATTCAGTATTAATTATAGTGCAACGACAACTAATGAGAAAAGAACGCTTTACATTGACAGGCTTCAAGCGAAAAGCCTCGAGGGAAAAGATATTGTGCTTTTAGATAATGTCACTACAACAGGAGAAACATTAAGAGCGGTTTATGAATTATTAATCAAGGCTCAAGTAAAGCCCGAGCAGATTAAAGAAGCGATCGTCTTGTTCACTGAGGGAGAGGATATAAACCATCTTCAAATCTCAAAGGACATAAAGCTGAATGTTCATCGCTTCACTTTTGTGCCTCTTTACCCGACCGACCCTTCCGTTGATAAAAGCCGGTATCGCTTACAATCTACAACTACCATAACGACAGAGCATGGAGATCATACGCTTGCTGTGTATCTCGATCGAACAGGAAGCAGCATTAGAGACGCCCTTGCGTTTTATCCGGTAGGATTTTTGGATAAGGAGAAGAAAGATGTGGTTGTAAGAGTGCAAGATTCGTGTGTAGCGAGCGAAGTTTTGGGGTCATTGGACTGCGATTGTAAGCTGCAGGTTTCTTATGCGAAAGAATACATTGCGAAGAATGGTGGAATTATAATATATCTGAACCAAGAGGGTCGTGGACTTGGTCCAAGTAAATGAATAGATATAATTTTTTGAAAATAATAATGTGAAAATAGGTGTTCCTTCTCATAGATTTGAGGCTGTAAGAGACATCTTAAAGTCTTTGGGAGTTCAAAGCGTTCGTTTGATCACTAATAATCCACACAAGGTAGAAGTGGTCAAAAAACTTGGAGTGCAGGTGACTGATACGATCCCTTGTGTTGTTGAACCGAAGTCGGAGGCGATGAGGAAACATATAGAGAAAAAAGCTAGCGAAGGTCATATGATATCTAAGTAATTACATTGCATTTGTATTGGAAATGTAAAGGAAAAGAATAAATTATACTCATAAAATGAAATGAATTCGCAAGATTATGAGATATTTACATGCGTCCATCCATTCAATATAAAATTGACCCAAAAAAATGAAATTAATAGTGCATTTCTAAGTTTTTATGAATGATACATCATTGAAATCAATGATGCGAGCTTGTCCTTTGCTAATCATTTATCTCCTCGGAAAACTCTGAATATAATCGATAACAAGCAAGAAAAAAGGGGGATATACTGAGATTAAGCATGCCCTTGCTATCGCAAAAGCAAAATAAATCTTCCAACCTAAATAATTTTTGGAATGAAGTTTGTCGATGTGCTTTCTATGCATGTACTTCAAAAATAGAGTAAATAACCACAATTGATCTGATTTGCATCTATTGCCAAAATAAAATTCAGACGGCTTCGCATAAACGATGCTAACTTCTCAGCTAATATCTCATAAAGAAATTCCAATTAATTTTGTAAATTATGAAGTATCGACTCGCTCTTCTCCCTTGAATTAATTCATTGAGCCTCTGAGTGCACGAAATAGCCTATTTTGGTACAATTGCTTTGCCTTTATTTACGGCTCCTGGCTGTATTCTGACAATTGCACTCACTTGCATATCTTCTTGATGCTGTAATGCCATACGGAAGTCATGATCAGTCTTCGCATATTCCACCTTCGCATAATGGAAGATTTTTTCAGGGTGGTCTTCAAATTCTGCAAGGCCTTCGTTCTTGAATATCTCCATTCTAAAATGATACACCAATTAACCATTGCTCAAAGACAAGATTTCTCTCACCTCACATCCAGCCGTTGCAGATTATCCTCTTTCTCCAGCACCATCAGATCGCTCGCAGAGATCTTACGTTGTGTTTTGGCCAACTTTCCGACGATTTTTTCTGTTTCTTTGAGAACCGCATCCAAAAGCTTCTGATTTATTTCGAGCAGTTTTTGAGATGTCAAAAATGCAGGAATTGTTGCTGCTATTTCTACTTTCCCTTCCAGCGCATTGGTTATATCGGAAGATATTAAACCCTGCTTTAGATTCACATCTCTTTTCGATTATGAGAAAATTCAACACTACAATAAGTTACTTATCATCTTTATAGACTACGGTGACCAAATGCTCGAGTTCTGTGAGACTCATGCCATGTTTGGCTACAACTTTCTTTTTGATAGCTTCGGTGACGGTATTGCCTGTTTATTACGGAGATTAATGAGAGAAATCAAGGGCGGATCACTGTAGGTGGACAATTCTTCCTTGAATTCGACAGGTATATCATCGGTGCCATTATAGTCTCGCAGGTCTTCGTATTTGTTTGCAATTACCTTCAATATTGGAAAAAGATCTCTTCTAATTTCTTGCAAGATTTTTATAACGCGGTCTTTTTGCTGCTTTGCTTTAGATCTTCTAACCAGATGATAAGATCCTCCGAGAATCGCAAGCCCAGTAACCCCTATTGCTAAGTATCTCATGAATTTACTGCTGTTTTTCATCACAAGAGCGATGGATTTAGCTAGGCGCGGTTTAAATTTATCCAATATTATATGTAAATTACGAAAAATCATCCTGTATTTCTGATTGCCCTCATTTTTCAGCAATAGAACGAGAGATAAACGGGAATTAAGAAAGCTCATAGATTATTTTGATAAATATTTAGACATGTTGGAGCCGCAGATGCTTTTAAGTCACGAAACACGGATAGTGAACCAAATTATAGATAACAAGTCCCCTTAAAGCATCTAATGTAATTATTTTTGATTCGGTATCAAGAGCTATGGAGCAGTTGACACAATAACTATTGATACAGTAACATATTTCATCGTTGCCGATTCGAAATTTTAGAGAAGTAGAAAATAGATCTTATTTACTGGTTAGAGCAAGAATAAGAGCGAAAAAGAAGATAGCACATACATTATCTTGCAAAGGATTGATGTTTGCTTATTTATTACCCAAAACAATCATATTTTATGTCTATTTTTCATGAAAATTAATGAAATCATGTGTTTCAAATTGCATTTTCAATAATTTTCTATTGAACATCAATAATTGTTTTTGGTTACTTGCCTGAAGCATCTTGCTAAGCCTCGTCAATCTAGGTGGTATCTGCTTGCTTTCTCACTTTTGAAGCAAATGAGAAACGGAGTTTCCGAAAACTAAAAGAGGTTCAAATTTGAGTGTTATCTTATTTTAGTATTTCTAATCTCAGCTATTTAATCAAGATAATCAAATAAAACAGATTAAATCTCCTCCTAGCCCTTAACAAATTGAAAAAGGCCACATAATGGGATTTCCTATCCCGCCTAAGCTCAAAGGCACATATACAAATTTTCATATGAGAGTGAAAACATCCTTCTATCAAGTGTTTGAGGCTGAGGCTTGTGATTCAAATGAAAAACATAATATCAGAGTCCTGTATCGTTCAAAAGAGTTCATAAGCAAAGAACATGATCTGGCAGCAACCCTCTTCGTGAAGGAGTTACTTTATCTTCAGTCCAGATACCCTGGATCCGTTTTCACCAACACATTTGAAATCAGTGATAACGGTCAGCAGATCGGCTGTGCAACTCTTCCATATGTTCCATTGAGCTGCCAACTTGAGGACGAGAGCCCAGAAGTTTTAAATCCAAAAGATTCTCAAATGATTCATAAGTGATGTCATTTATGATATTGAATTTCTTTGGAAAAACATGGAACTAAGACAGATAATGGGCGTTCTCGGTCCGGAAAACCTGTGTTTTATGAAGGAAAAAGAAGCTTTCTTTTTGGGTGATTGGTCAAAACTGTTTGAAGCTGGAGCTGATGTATCAATGAGTGTTGCTCCTACTACTACGTCTATGCAAGGGAAAAAACTGACTTCTCAAGAATTAGTCGAGGAAAGAGGAAATAGCGGCTGTGGCTTCCATTATTTTAAAATTGAACAAAATAGATCCCAGAGAGATCGACGTTTTGCGAAAATTGAATGGCGTAGACTCGAAAATATATAATATGGTTCTTAAAACAAAGTTTGCAGAAGGGTTCGCCTCTTCCAAGCAAATACAGGATTTGATTGACAGAATGTTGAGCCTCGATCCCCAAAATCTGCCGAATTTGGATGAAGTGAAGATACATTGCACAGCAAGTGGAACGCAAGTCTCGATGGATCCAGTTTCTACAGAGGCTAAAAAATCAACACAAATAAAAGAGATTTTAAATTCTTTGCTGCTAGCTCTTCCTGCGTAAATCTGTTTGGAAGTTTGCAATGTTGAGGTTAGAAAGGCCCAGTAAGGAGTAATCGTATTCAATAAAATAAAAATTTTGATTAGTATTTAAACATCAATTCTATTGTCAAGTTATAAAATAGAATCAGGGTGACATGTCAAAGACTCCATTCGGTTGTAAGATGAATATCCAAACTTCTTTTCTGCTTCGCGATAAGAAGAATCGTCTCTGAAGCAAATGAGTAAAAGAAGATCCTAAAAAATTAGAAGAGACTCCAACTTAAATCTCATTTTTCAAATCATTAAGACAGGTCGGTTTATCAATGCTTTTCGTTATTAATTATGTATGCTTTCGATATCGCCTCAAGTCTATCATCTCTTGTGCAGTTATAGAAGCCTAAGTGCAGATCATATATTTAAAATTTAGAGAAGGTGCAAAACGATTAATAATTTACCGATGCAATAAATGGAGATTTGTAAGAAATTCACTGGATTATTGACATCATCAGAACATTGACGGATCATTCTGAGAAGTAATTTTGATTCGCGTCCTTCAGGAGGAATTGCTTTGTAAACAAATCCATATGTCTTCGCTTTCTTGGAACTCGATTAATAACTGTAAGTTGATTATTTTTAACAAAAATCTCTCTAATGAATAATCGTGGAATGCCCTCTTTATTTAATTCTTCTCTAATCTAATCACAATCTCATTCTCACTTATTAGCTAAATTTTAGATTTGATCAATAAAATTTTATTTTGGCATTCTGAAATTAACAAGCAATGATCTCAGAAAGCGAATCAAATAGCTGTCAGAGCGAATCAAATAGCAGTCAGAGCGAATCAGATAGTAGTCAGAGCGAATCAAATAGCAGTCAGAGGTCGATTCATACAGACTCTGAAGGAAGAAAAGCCAAAAGAAGCACCTCAAAAGGTGATTTGCTTCACAAATCGATCAAAACTGGTGCTGGTATTTTAACTT
>ENA-UOTX01000454-UOTX01000454.1-compost-metagenome-genome-assembly--contig:-NODE-454-length-43691-cov-12.833265_pt1 | contig 43691 bp, 30 predicted proteins | sample MGYA00238143_ERZ746982 | MGnify/ENA primary metagenome ERZ746982 (study PRJEB28758, sample SAMN06268862) | compost metagenome | isolation source: single cell | place: USA: California, Emeryville, Joint... | reverse complement strand
GCTGTTATGAACTAACTAATTTTCTCTGCTGCTCAATGAAATGAGTTTTATAGAATATTGACATCAGAAATGTCGAAAGAAGTTGTATGAAAGATTTAAGCATAATTCAGGTACCGGTAGCTCTAACAGTTTGGAGGGAAATAAACAACATTCCTAGAAACTGGACGAGAATCATCAATCTCACTTAGATGAGCAAACAATTGAACCGACAACAATGACTTAATAAATAAATTTCATTAATTCAAAACCAAATTAAGTTTTTTGTATTTAGTAAATTTACTCAAAAATAGGACCCTAAAGCAACTAATGCTATATTCAGAATTTGAGTTATTTTGAAGGAGAACGGAGCTATCGTCTCAAATTGTTATTCGTGAAGCTTCTCATCAGATTACTGATCAACAATTAGTTGAACAAGAGTCATATTCACGAATATTGCCAATAATTGCTGATAGAGACGGATTTTTTGGCTTCTCTGATAAACAAGTAAATTTTTTTCCCCCCAGTCACACACGAAATGCTGGTCTTTGCCTTCTTTTTAAGATTTTATCGATTCTCGAACATCTTGCCACTCTCTTTAGTATGCATTCTTTGTTGTTGACATTAGAAAACAATAAATGTGAGTCGATAGTTTCCGACAAAACTTAAGAGGCTTCCATAACTGTCGAATAACGAAGTCATTTCTTCGGGGGTTTTATGTCTGTTGCATAGTAATACATTATTAGAGGTTGGAAAGCTCCAGACGGTTGAATTCCTGCCCTCACGCAAGATGTGTCTGCTTGTATGAGTTATTTCTTCCAGCTAACGATGTGAATATCCATTTATTGGCAGCTTTAGCTTGCAAGATCTTTCAAGAACCAATCTGTGAGAAAAAGTTTTTTAAATTCGTTATTCTGTCCGAAGTGCGAAAAAATGTTGATCAAACTCTCATGTTTGCTCTTGAACGACTAGAGCAGTAACTCAGCTAGGTGAGAGGAGATCTGATATATGAATGGGAACTCCCTTCTTTCTAAAATAAACTAAGAAAGGATCTCATTTTATTAAAAACCCGAATTAATGACATAAAACTTGAATTAATTTAGAAATTAATGAGTTAGTCAAATATTGAAGTTCTAATAGTCGCAAAAATAGAACCGATTTTCTCATGCCAAGAATCAATAACGACTCGTCCGAAAATTTTGTATTGGTAAATTTCAACACCTAAAATGGATACAAAGCTTAATTTGAGATTCGGTTTTGAAAAAAATTTAGCGGTGAAAATAAATTCACAATAAATATTTGTTCCCAAGAGTCTAATTTCCCTGCAGCTGCTCTCAGATCCTTTCCCTTTCAAAGGTTTCAGTGAATTCTTTGAGAGGTAGGTTAGTCTAAATTTTTTTTTCTGAAAATTTAAACAAAAAAACAAAAAAACACAAAAAACTTTTTAATTTACTGACTTTATGTATCAAGACCGTAGAAGCTTCTAAGCCGTAATAGAATCGAATGATTTTGAGAAAATAATTTGTTTAATAATTTACTTGGTTAAATTTTTTCATAAGCAAATATCTGGGTAGTAAAATTGATTGAAATTGTTTCTTTCGGAACAATTCTATTCAGAAGCATATTCGAACGAGTTGTTTTGCTATCAATTATAAATTTCTGAAATTGATAGAAACACAATTTTGTAAAATTTTTTAAAAGATAAAAAGCCATGTCCAGCTTCGACATAGTAAACCTGTCGGAATTAAAGTAAACTTCATCCCCCTCCTCGATCCCTCATGAATGAAAGGCTTCCAAAGAGAGAATCAGCCCGGTCATACCCTTCAACTATCCCCAGGAAGGTAAGATGAAACTGATGTAGTCTCTAACTCTAATAATCATTGTTAGAAATATCTCATATTAGATCTTGACGAGACTCTCGTTCATTGCAAGTCTTATGCTTTCAAGAGCTCGACTATCGCCGCAAAGGTAATTCTCCTTCATAGATCTAGTGCTTAGTCAAGTAGGTTAGTAGAGGAGGGAAGACACATACAGTTTTTATTTCCAAGCGGCCGGGCCTCGATAGCTTCCTCAGCGAAATGTCAAAGCACTATGTGTTAATTCTATTCACAACAGGATTGAAAGAAGTAACACTTATCATCGAAATCTATTTTTACCCTTCTCATGAAAGTATGCTCATGCGGTGTTGGAGGCTCTTAAACTTAAGTTCTATTTTTCGAGAATCCTTTATCGGGACTTTTGCAGAGTGAACTCTCAGAATCATTTGGAGAAAGATATCTCGGTACTCGGAGTTCCTCCTTCTGATATCATACTCATCGATGTAATTATTACTCTTTATATCTGGGGTTTTTTCAAATTTTTTTTTTTTTCTTTGGAATTTAGGATTCTTTCGTTCATGTCAAACAGCAACCAGAGAACGTGTTAACCATCATTCCTTTCAAAGGAGACCCAAATGACAACCAACTTGAAGGAATAGGAATGTTTCTCAAAGAAATATCGGAGATCGCTGATGTGAGACCGATAATGAAAAGATTCTATGAGCATCAAATGCATGCGAGGAATTTCGATAATAGAATTCAAACAGTGAAAAAACAACTTGGACCTAAATTCATGGTGAGTTTAAACTCACCTCGTCTGTTTTGCGATACAAACAGAGAGTCGGTGCTTGGATCTCACAAGGAGCCGTTTGAAGATACTGATGAAAATACCGAAGGAGAAGAAGTGAGACATAAATTAAAATCGATTAACCAGCAGCAAGACAAAAAGAATTTGACTGCGTTAATCACTCCCAGGACATTAAAAAAATTCACTTTTTTTATCAAAGAACCAAGAGACATCAGAATTGAAGAAACAAATTGTCTTTTCAACACTCCACTAACTTATCGATGAATCTCATAAAAATCGGGTTCACACACAGGATATTTAATGTTTCAGAACGAATAATCTACAAGGATATCCACGTTTATTAACGAAAGAGTATTGTCTTTCTAATATTCAAAATTACATATTAAACTCTTTCTCTTTTTTTTTTGGTTATATAAACAAACCGGCTTTCACGTCATTGTGATGTGTTTCGGTCATTGTAAATTTTTTATATCAACACTTAAAACTCCATATCCTACCAAAAACAGTGTCTATCAAAATCATAGAATAGATATACTGAAGATTCCTTGCTCCATGCTCCTGGAGAGAGGTGTTTTCAATTTGATAGCTTGCAAGCAGATTATTCAACTAATAAAAAATCCTCTAAACTTTATTAATAGATAAAGTTCAGCATTGAAGTTAATTATTGTTCTGACACGCAGGTTTCAATTAATTTGAAGGCTTCTTGAGAAGTAAAATGACATCAACATTTATACAACTGATGGGGAAAGCATGCGGCAGTGAGAATTTTAAATCATACAAGGCGGTTCAATGATTGTTCCTCCAGTTTACAAGATAATGTAGCTTAAAACTTCATGGGATGGTAACAAAAAATAACAGGAGATTCTTTCATTAAATATTAGAGAATTATAGCGATTGTATAAGCTTCAGCTTCAAAATTGAAGAAATGCTCAATCTCTCCTGAAATTGGATTTTAAGTTTATAGGTGCTTAGAAATGAAGAAGATTATCTTAGAAGGTATGGACTCTCCATATAAAAAAACTAAAGAGTTGACACAAACTAGATTACAACTGCGATTTTCTCTCTTTTTTCCAGCTGAAGACTTACACCCTCTTTTCTGGATCTTGTTTTTCAGAAATTTGGCTCACTTCTCTCATTACCAAACATTTAACTGTTGAAAAAGAGAATTCTGTCTTCAGATTCGCGAAAGGTCATTTGGTCGTATCACAGATTTACTTATTCCGTTCTTCGGAGAGGCTTGATTCCTCAAAGAAAAAGGAAGAAGGTAAACTTAAAATATTTTGAGAATTAGGAACTAAAAACGTTCTGTGATTTGTTCGCAAGTTTTTGTTCGGATTAAAAAATAACAAAATTGATGAGTGCCTTATTGTTATTTCAAAACATGGGTTCGATCCCGAATTTATTTTCAATCAAAATGCAAAAATCCTCTTAACTCTGGGACATACAATCTGAAAAACCAAATACCAAAAACATTCAAATTGACCTTTTCTTCCAATATTGAATTGCCTGTTAACTTTTCTCCGGAGTTGAGTTAACTCCGGTTCTCTGCCTAACACCCCATGAAAATTCGCTAGTTCCAAGTTTAACAGTTTGAAAAAAGGCTAACTGGTTCTGATCGAGGACAGTTTCCAAGAACACCAAATAACTTTATAATTGGTTAATATTTTATTTTGCGAAATTTTCAGCAGCTCTGTTGATTGACTAATTTAATTTGGCAGCCTTTTTTGCAGTGAAGAATTTTAATTGGGCTTATTTACCTCTGATAATCAGGGTTTTTGCTTGAATATGCAAGCTCACTGATGGTAAATTAAATTTTCAGAAACAACTTTTTTGAGAACTTTATCCTGGTATTCACATATATAACCAGCTTGGAAATTGCATATATTTCTTTTATAAATACACTTTAAAAAGTAACAAACTCGTTTTTCTGGTGGAGATAATGCAAATGAACCAAGAAAGAAGAACTCTCGACCCGTTTGATGTTTCTAACAGAGTAAACCCCATGAAATCTATAAGAAACTAAAAATATGTAGAAATATTTGGTGCTGGATCTTGATGAAACACTTGTACATTGTAAACGTCACGCCTTCACGGGTTCAGCGATCTCCACAGAGGTTTTTTTTCCTACTTTCAGATAAGTACTCACTACATTATATAATAGATGCACTGCAATGGAAAAACGGTCACTATTTTTATTTCGAAAAGACCCGGACTCGATAAATTCCTCAGAAAAATGTCAAAATACTACATTTTGGTTCTATTCACTGCAGGCACGAAAGACGTAAAACATTCTGATCGTTTTAGTAAATAACGCGTATTTAGTATGCACACACAGTGTTAAACGCTCTCAATCTCCAATTTCATTTTGCGGAAGTGTTTCATCGAGACCATTGCCGAGTGAATTCTCATGGCCAAATCGAAAAGGATATTTCAAGATTTGGAATCCCTCTCTCAAATATCATTCTAGTGGATGTAACTCATTAATAGCTTGTACCATATTAATTGTCATACAAAATATAGGATTCGGTTGTTCACACAAGGCGTCAACCAGAAAACGTTTTGACTATAAACTCTTTTACAGGACACCCAGCTGACAATCAGCTTGAGATAATTGGAAAATTCCTGAAAGAAATTTCGAGGATCTCTGATGTTAGGCATGTAATGGACAGATTTGATGCGTATCAAGCTCGAGTCGAGAATCAAAGGAGTGTCGATGCTCGTATTCTGACAGTGAAAAAACATATTGGTGCCAAATTTATGAAGACCCTAAACACAGAAAGGGCTTCGAGTACTGGATCTTCATTTTTTGACAGTGAAGATATGAATTGTGGAGACACTGATGAAAATGATGAAGGGGAAGAAGTGATATTCAAACTAAAAATGATGGAACAACTTCAGGAGAAACTGAGTTTCAATGAACTGAGTTCTCACCTTACACTTCAATCATCAGATAGTGTCCTCAAGGAGGATACACCGTTTCTTTTCAAAATACCTACAGACTTACCAATGCTCTCTAGAAGAATGAGTTTTAAAAGTCTAACGTTCTGATATGGAGTCAGAACAGCACGAAATCTTCTGCCACACTAAAGGAATTTACTTATCTTAAGAAATTTTTTGGAAATAATTCTCTTCTTAATAAAGCCAATATTCAATATTTTCTCTCCAATCTTTCTTTGTATTACTTCATATTTCAAAATCAGCTGAGATAATTTTCTCACACTTTATGGTAAAACGTATTCTTTTTTTAGACAAAATTGTAGATTTTATGATTGAAACATCAATTCCAAGCTTCAAACTGCGGTTTTCATTCTGTGATAAATAATAGGGCACAACGATAGATGTAAATAGAACAGTATATCTCAGAGAATAGGAAAATGTTTGAAAAAATGTGAGGTAGACGGAGCCAGTAAGATAATTTTCACGGATTTCAACAAGCAGCAATAATGTTATCTGGGCTGAGTGAACCAAAATGACATCTACTTGGGGATGCCATACGATTTGTGCTGAGAAATTTAAATCGATTAATGTCCTGAAAACTATTCCTTGGTTTTGCTTGAGCGAGTGGATTCATTCTGATATCTGAGTCTAGGCGGTGCAAATTTAATATTATGCAACTTTCTTTTCCAGAATAAGACTGACAGAAATAAGTTAAATGTAACAATCGTTCGTTCCGTTCAAGCATCGGAGTAATTTAGCGCACAGCCCTACTTTTCGAGGAACTGTTGATCACACCATTTTTTTATTGCCATTCATAGAAGAGCCTGTGATTTATTGCTGGGTCCTCTGTTACTTGACTAAGCCATAGAAAAAAAAAAACAGCCAAACCCAAGTACTACTGCTATTTGATATAAACCATTTCAAGATTCAGGAGTCCTCAACATCTAACTAAAATGGAAAACATCAAAACCCCTGAAATGGGTTTTTCATCTGTATTTTTTCCTCAAAGATCAGGAAAAATTTTATTCTTTACTTAATTCAAATACCCGACTTATTAATAAGAATGAGATTTAAATATTACTCTTTTCAGGACCAACCTCCTGTGAATAAAATCCATTGGAAGGATACTTTGTGGCGCTTAAGTAACCAAATTTTTTCGAGACCCAAAGAAGACTCAATCTACCAGATCGTTTACTTCATCTAAGTTGTTTTCGCGTTCCTCATATTAAAGGGCACTTCTGAAAGCTTCTATTAATAAAATTTTATATAATCAGACTGAGCAAGTTTTTTTTAAAGAAAAGAGTGGTCTGGGATTAGCTCTGCAATATGCAATAAATTTTTATTTTGCAGCATCAAATAGTTTTAATTATTGTCTTCAATTTATCAAGGCTTCAGAAAGGCCTTGCCAAAGATTTAGCTTCTTCCACTGTTTTATTGGACAATGGATTAGTTTCTCTGTAAGAATTATAGAAAAATGGGCATTGGCCGACGCCAATTATGGAGCTGTTATTGAAATGACGCTTATGATTAACTTCTGACGAATCAGCAAGCGGGTGCTTGTGTTAGCTAACTCACAAAGACCCGTTTATTCTTTATAATTATTCTATTTATTCATTTGCTTTATCGAATAATAAATTGCAGTGACTCGTGAATATGGACCTAATAAAATTTAGATAACTTTTTTAATTGGCTAAAATTCGTTCCGAACCAGTTAAGTCAATTGTAATTTTTGATTCATCTCCATTATTAGTTAAGTATTTAGTATCCTTTTTTTTATTAGCTTATTACATGCGTTTACTTCAATATTCGATATAAATAATTCTGTTCTACAAGAAAATGCTTCAAGGGCCACCCGGAGTATCACGGGACATAGACGATCTTCCAATTGCGGATTTTTCTGTGAATAAGTAAGCCATCCAAACATACCAATACTTAACCAATTTAAGAAAATTAATGAAAGAGTTCAAAGACATCATCAGGCAATCCCATGTTTCCAAGCGAGTAAAGCATCCACGTTTAAGTTCTCAGATTAATCAACACATTAGAAGTTCTTGGTGCTAGATCTCGATGAGACGCTTATTCATTGTAAGCCTTATGTTTTCAGGACCGCAAGTATCTCCACAGAGGTTTTTATTCTTTTTTGTAACTGATTCTCATGGGATTGTATAATAGATGAACTGGGAAGGGAAATCTTCAACTCTCTTTATTTCAAAAAGACCTGGACTCGATAAATTCCTCAGCAAAATGTCGAAGCATTACGTGTTAGTGTTATTCACGACAGGCACTAAAGAAGTAATTAATTGACGTGATTCGCGTTTTTCAATTTAATCTGCATTTCATCAGTATGCCAAGACCGTGCTAAAAGCTCTCAACCTCAAATCTCGTTTCACAAAAGTGCTTCATCGAGGGGATTGCCGCTTGAATCTTCGAGGTCAAATAGAAAAAGATATTTCAATATTAGGAATACCTCCCTCTAACGTCATCCTCGTTGATGTAAATTTTTATGAGAGGACCATTAGATTAACTTCTCTCACTAAATGTAGGACTCCATTGTTCATACAAGACTTCAGCCAGAGAATGTATTGACAATAGATCCTTTTACTGGAAACCCTACTGATAACCAACTCGAACTAGTTGGAGATTTTCTGGAAGAGATTTCAGAAACTGATGATGTTAGACATGTAATGGAAAGATTCAGAGAATACCAAGCTCCAGGCGCGACGGAGAGGAATTTCGATGCTCGTGATCGAACAGTCCAAAAACAGATTGAAACTAAATTCATGAAGACCCTACATAAACGCTGGCCGTCTGGAGGACCATCTTTCTTCCTTGGATCTCAAGATAATTGTGAAGATATTGATGAGAACGAGGAAGGGGAAGAAGTAAGCTACAAACTTCAAATGATAAATTACAATCGAGAGAAATCAATACTGAGCGAATTGAATACCACTACCACTTCATCCCAACATTTCGCCACGGATTTTTTAAAACTAACATCAAAGATGAAACAGATCGAATTGGCGAAACACCTAGGGGTTTATTAATTATAGATGTCACAGTTCAAATTTTTTTGAAATCAGAAATGTGATTTAGAAATACGTTAAACTTTATGTTTTACAATGTTCAGTTGACGCTCGCGATCTATGTATATACATGGTAATAGAGCGGCTCTCTTAGATGAGGGAGTCTTGGTGGAGGCTAGTGTGTTTCATTATTTTTTTTAGATTGCATTGTAATGTAAATTAGAATTTTTTAATCTCCTTCCTTAGGAATCTGTAGCAATTCAATATTAATTTATTCCAAAATCTTTGGACTTTCAAAAAGAATAATCCACGCTCAAACCGCTGCGTTTCACTTAAGTTTGCCTTTTCTCTCAAGCTATCTCTGATAGATTAAAACACAGAATGTCTTATTGGCCAAATCTCATTTGGAACTTTTCGAAAATTCACTGAAGAAATAACGATAACGAAAAGGCATCTAATAGTAAAATTTGTTATTTCATTTTATTTCATCGAAATATGAATGTTTCATCGATGATTCTCAATAGACTTGAATGTCTGGAATCATAACTCGTGGTTTTATCATTCATTTGAATAAAGATGTTGGTGTTCTTTTGATACACCTTTGATTTTGAGTGCTTAGACATTCTTTCAGTTGGAGTCGGAATAATATTGCATTTACCATTATAAAATCATCGAATATTACCATCGCTAATGTATGTCCTATCCTCTGAAACGTTCAATGGTCCTATTATTTGTATTCATTTGCTCCTTTATCTGGTTTTGCTGTGGCCTGAGCACCTGAGGTCTTTATTTTACATGTAGGATAAAAGAGTATTATTTTATAAAAGGATATATTGTATCCAAAATAAAGCAATAATTTAATACAAAATCGGCATAAAACCATGCTATCTCAGGCACCGAACTTACAACTCAAAGAGTTGCACGCAACGCTGAAAAACCCTGAAGTCCAGCTCACCGAAAAGATCTCTTCACTCCAAAAAGTCTCAAACGAGCTCGATCGTTTATTTTCCGATCAGCTCATCAATGAAATCCTTGAAGCTGACATCCTAGACGACATCATAAAGTTATGTCACGCATCCATTGAGTCAGAAAACGCTAGAAGAGGAATCCTGCACTTTTTCGCGACACTTTCGATGGCAGGTCCCTCTAAAACCAAATTGCTCCTCGATCTTGGAGTTTTGTCCGCTACTTTAGCAGCATTAGCCCCACCTATCTCTCCTGAGAGCGCAAAACAGGTACAACTTTCCCTTTCTCCTTTTTTCCTGATCCAAATCGCTAGGGCTTCAGAGTGCTCACTAACTTCTTATCAAAGAATGAAGAAACCCGTCAATTTGTTATCAAGGAAGACGTATTGACAAATGTGATGAGAGTTTTCTCGCAGCTTGATCAGAAAGATTTCAAAATCTTCAGCCAAGAACTCTCGTTATTTTTCTACAACTTGCTTGGTAGACCTGTATCCATGAATTATAAACTCGTTGAAGACTCATTAAATTACTTCGTTGCTGCAATACGATGTGAAAACGATTCGGTGATAATGTCTCGCACGCTAGAGACATTGCAAAGGGTTGCACAGCTCTACCCTGATCAGAGCTATCCTGACTTTGAAAAATACAATATTTTTGATTTTCTTGTTCTCAAAATAACTGAGATCAACGCGCCTGGAGACCCATGCTACCTAGCCTTTCTCAAATTTTTGAATTCGTACTTTAGACTCAGCGATCTTCCTCAACTCTCGCTGATAAAGCTATTGAGCACGCCTGCGTTCTCGGCATTACTTGTTGAAAAACTAGGAAGCGAGGATAGTTTGGAGGTTTCTTATACGATTAAAGCCCTGAACAAGATCGTAACGACACTCGGCAAAGAAGGTGTCACGGGCTTAGAGACTGCGAACCCGAAGTTTTACTCAAACATTGAGACTGTGTACAAGCGGTTTAGAACGGCTAATCGTCAGGAAGCAATGGTGCTCGTTGGAAATATTTTGGACCTCGACAGCGATGAATTTAAGCGCAAAGTCATTGAGACTAACCTCATCCCAACCTCGATAGACCAGTTCCAGCTGTTGTTTTTGAACGATTTGATCGTATTTATCCGCTGCATGATCGCGTTAGTCGCTTTCAGCAATAGAACTAAAGAGGCGGAGCCTCTTAAGCAGCAAATTAAGGCGGCAGTCACCGAAAAAGGCAAGATTAAAGACCTTCTTGATATGCAGGCGGATGAAGAGCTGAATTTGTATTTAGAAGTGCTGTATAGTGAACTAGGAGTCCCAAAAGAAAACGTTGCACAGCCTGCTCGAGCGGTAAGAATGGATATTGAGGAAAAGGAGGACGAAGAAGAGGAAAAGGTAGCTGAGGTCGAAATGAAAGAAGAAAAAAAAGCAGAGAGGAAGAAACCGGAAAAGAAAGCGGAAAAGAGCGTAAGTATTGAAGAAGAAAAAGAAGAGAAACCAGCGAAAAAGAAGGTGATAGCTCGACAACTAAAGAGACTGGGAACAATGGCACAGGTTGCTGAGGAGGCTAAGAAGTTCCTAGAAGAATCCAACTTTGATCCAAAAAAGAGACGAGAAGCAAATAAATACATCTGCTATGATGAGACCAAGAGAAGAGTCTCTCGAAAAAAGGCAGATCCCTCAGAGGTTAAGGAAGAGGGGAAGAAAAAGGAAGCAAAGAGCAAAACAAGGAAGAGAGTAGTGAATCATCCTGCGATCTCAAGAACGAAAACGATTGATGAGAAACTTGCGGAAACGAAGGTCTTTTTGGCGCAGAAGAAGAAAGGAAAATCGGATATTATCAGCATTAAGAAAGCAAATAAGCTTGCGAGAAAGCTTAGGAGAACGAAGACGATGATGGCTACTATTGAGGAGAACAAGGATCTGATTGAAGACTATGGGCGAGGAAAGCGAACTAAGAATAAAGAGCTTGTCCAAGAGGATAAAAGGAACGGAGATAGCTCAAAGAAGATAGTTAAAAAGTGATCGCGCAAAATCAAAAGCGGTTTCGTAGTATTAAATAAATTTGAGATTAGCGAAATGAAGGCTGATTTTAAGGCTTATTCTTGAAGTAACTATCTTATGAAATAGAGTAGGAAAAATCTGATCAACCATTAATAAATAGAGTGTGAACTATGTGAAAAAGAGATAGCAGAGAAAAACCCAAACAATGATTAAATCGATGGCTATTCTGTTGGCTTGGGGGAAGGATCTTCCATAATTGAACTGAAAACCGTGAATAAATGCCTCAACCGGACGAAAACCCTTCTCATTCTGGTAAAGCAGACCGAATTTCTGAGGATTCTGTGAAAGCATGCCAAACAATTGTTAGAACTGTAGAGCTACCTTCCTCAGGCAGAAAACACGAGCAAGATGGTTTCTTATTGAAATTAATGCCTCCTCATTAAGAATAAATATTAGTTGATTCATAAGCTTTTAATCACGGAAACAAGAGCACTAAAAAATTGCTGATTTCTTCAGCAATAAAATTAAAACTAATTTACTTACAGATTATATAGCCAAAGCAGTCAAACCTGTCTGTCAATGAACCACTTCTTGTTAGAGAAACGAATCGACGAGAAAACTTTAGCCTCTGCGCACCGAGCCAGACGCGAGGTCGAGAAGGAAGAAATGACGCTTGAAAACCGCCTGGCGATGCTTCAAGAAGAGGAAATCAAAAACTTCAAAAAAATTGAAGAGACCAAAAAGAAAGCCATTGAAATCTACTCTCGCAAGAAACGAGCCCAAGAAAACCAAGAACGGGTAACCTCGAACCTTTAATACCATCCATTTCCTAACTGTACTCCTTAGAAAATGGCGCTCAGGAGGCAACGAGAGGAAGAATTAAACAAAGACAAACATGCCTTCACTGAAATTAGAAAACATCAACAACAAACTCTGTCCCAAGTCAGGGAAAGTCTCCAGCAGTTAAAGCATGAGGAATTTATGAAAATCAAACAACAGCAAGAACTCAATGAGATGAAAAAGAACAACTACATGCAATATCTGCAGCAACTTAACCTCAGCCGAAGGAAGTATGTTCAAGAACAGGACTCACAAGCAAGTCTTCGAAAAAAAGAGTTTTTTGAAACGAAACTCAGAAACTTTAGAGAACAGTATGAAGCCCGTATTAGAGCGGAAGAAGCGTTAAGACGCAAGAAACAAATGAGAGTGACTCAGCTCGAAGAAACGGAAACTGAGTTGATTTCGAGACTGAAATTCACGCAATCGCTTCAGGATGAAGCGCTGAAAGAATTGCAGGCGGCGATGAATGATCCTGTGGATAATTATGAAAAGCAATATGTGCTTCAGACTCCTAATAAGACGAATAAGAGTTTGATGATTGATGAGTCGCTGCTGATTACTCCTAAAAGATCTGATTTACTGAAGAAGGTGAGGAGTGGAAGCAACATCCGGTACATATATAGCAGCGTAAGAGAGAGGCAAAATCAGCTGCAAACACCTAACAAAACAGGCTCAAACTACCGTGGCGTTGCGAGTAGAAATCCCGATGAGTATATTCTGACGGGTGAGGATTCGGTGGGTAGAGTGCAGACCATGCCGGATGAGATTGGAAGCACAAAGCATAATGCAGAGGGGGAGATGAACTTCGATGGCGCTGTGTCGAAGGAAGGAGGCGAAAATAACAAGCAAACAGAGACAATCGGTGAAGAACTTGATGCGCAAGCGAAGGAAAAAATAAATCTAAGAGCAATGGAATAGTTCTTTTTTAAAAAACTATTTGATTTATTTGAGAGTGTTTGATTTAGTGAAAACCCTAATCTAGATAGCTTTCATAGTCTATTGAGTAATAAATCGTTCATGAAACCAGGGCAAAATGCATAGTTGAGAAAAGAAATTTCGTAAGTTGTGAGAAGTACTTTGAGTCTCTCTATGGGAAAATAATTTAGAGAGGGAGAAGTTAGGCTATTCTTCTACTCAAATTACAGTGTTTGGCTGCTTGGAAATTCGAAAAGGGAATCGTTATGTGGACTATGTAAAAAATAATTAGATATGTCGTGGTCGATGTGAGCAGCAATATTGCAAAACGATGACAAAGGTGTTTGTGATAAGTTCGTTGTCTTGCTCCTCCTCAATGGAATAATTGCTCCTACTAATATTTGGCCAACCAATTCTGACTTGAAATTTCTTCTACCACAAATTAAAGGTCAACAGAAAACCATTTGAAAGAGCCCACTTCAATTAACAAAAAAACAAAATAAAAAACACTGAATAGCTTATTTATTGCTATTACCACATTTTCAATTCGAGAGTTCATCTAAAAGCTTCTTTACTTCAGTTGATAGGAACAAATAAAAGATATTCAGATTAACAAAAAAAAAAATCAATAGATGAAACTACCATTCAAAATAGTAATCATAATCCATCTCTCTAATGTGTAATAGCTGCCTTAGATAGGTGGCTTTATCATAAGCTCTTTTGCCAAAAGATGAAATTATTAGTATATTTACCTCTACAATAAAAGCGAACTTAAATAGTTATACTCGTCTTGTCTTCGTCTTCGGTTGCAAGAGTAGTTAATACCACTTCTAAATCCAAGTAAATCTCTCTTTTAAACCGAGTCCTCAAAATCAGAGAAGTATTGTCCTCGAAAGTAAGGTCGGAATCACAGATATGTCCAAAGAATGAGACGCATTTTTCATGGCCGATACTACCAAAGCATGATTTTCGGTGGCTCTTAGACAATTTTTTTAGTTTAACAAAAAGAGTAAAGAACCAATCATTGTAGCTAGGGGTTACAGAACTAATAGCTGTTTTCTTAGCTTTGATTCAGATTAAACTTCATACCTAAAATGAGATTATTCGTTATTTAGTGGTTACCACTGAGTTATTTATTATAATCGAAAATAAACCTCATGCAATTTCAAAGTTTCTTGCAGGAAACTTCGACTTGTACTAAAGCCCTTATCGACGCGCAAGTAGATAAATGTACTTACGTCACCACTGAATGCGCAGACCAATGGGATTATCTAAATTTCATTGGTTTATACTATTGCGACCTCAATGAGAACCTCTTCCTTGGTCTTTTGATCTGTTTCGTATTTGTCATCATCGCTCTTCAATTCCTCGGAACCACAGCTGATGCTTTCCTGGCAGAGTCTCTAGACGCTTTAGCAGAGAAGCTGAAAATTTCTGATGCTGTTGCCGGTGTTACATTCCTCGCACTCGCCAACGGCGCCTCTGATGTCATTTCAGGTATCGTTGCTGGAGGAAAGTCTACTAGCGGTGTCCTCATTGCTACCGGTGGTTTGCTCGGTGCATGTCTGTTTACCGTGACGATCGTGTTTGCCCGTTGCATTCAAGGAGCAGAGCATATTAAGATTATCAAATCATCGTTCCTTCGAGACTCGGGCTTCATTCTCATTGCATTAGTCTACTTTTTCATCATAGCTTCGATTGGACCAGTCTCACTTCCATTGGTTTGCGTTTTCTTCGTGATCTATGCTGTCTATTTCGCTGTTGTTGTTTACCAGCAATACCACTCACATGAACACGAAGCTCTCGCTACTGACCAGTCGGTGGCTCTCAACACAGTTCCTGATCAAAACAAGACTTCTTCGGTGAACAAGCCCAGCGAAAAGCTCGCCTTCCTCATGCCTGAGGAATTTAATGTAACTGTTGATGACGAAGAAGACCCTTTTATGCCTGTGGTAATAAAATCTGATATTGCTCGTGGCGGATTCGAAAAATTAAAAAGAGCCCTTGAGAAGCAATCGCTAGAAAAGGACCCAGCAAAACATCATGAAAGAGTAACGAGACGAGCTCAAAAGGGCCGAAGAACCATGATATGGAACCAAACTTACCTTAATACCTATTATCATCAGAGATTGTTTTTCCTGAGGGCTCAAAAACGCAGAATGGTCGAAGGCGACGAACATAAAAAAAGGAGACTCGAGTATGAAGAGCACAAAAAGATGCTTGCAAAGCAAAACAAACAAGAAGAGGCCGAACCAGAAGAGGAGGAAGAAGAAGAATATCCAGATAACCTCTATGGAAGATTCATGTTTCGTTATGATCAAGTCCTTCTGTGGGTTCGTCAACTCACCATGCCTCAGTTTGATGAAGAAAACTATAACAAATGGATGGCGTTTGCTCCACCAGTGTTCGGACTGCTGTTCAGTGGTTGGATCCTCGGAATACTCCCGGCATCAGAAGCATGGGTCTGGTACACCTTTTTGGGAATTGCCGGCGCCCTCGAGATTCTCATTTTTATCTACAGAAATCACAACCTTGCTGAAAAAGCTGGAGGAATCTCATCCTTTTTCTCTTTCATTATCTCTGTCCTCTGGATCGAGCTTGTCGCGTCATCATTTATGGATATGCTTGCTCTGTTGACGATTATTAGTGGTCTTCCTCTAAACTTCTTATCGTTGACGCTGCTAGCTTGGGGTAACTCAATGGATGACTACTTCATCGATTATTCCATCTCTAAGCGAGGAAAGGGATCTATGGCGATTACTGGTGTCTTTGGTGGACAGCTTTTCAATTTACTCATTGGTCTGGGAGGGTCTCTCTTCAGAAACACATTGTCGAATGGACCAATCAGCTTTAATCTCTATGCTGGTGGAGAAGGTAACGTTCTGAATGTTTTCCTTCTTATCTGCACAACTGTTGGGATGGTTTTGATCATCGCTGTCACATCACTGAAAAAATTCGAAGTTGGAAAGGCGATGATGTGGTTCATGATCATATTTTATCTTATTTTCTTAGTCGGAGCTCTGATTATTTCCACCATCGAATAAAGGAGCTTAGTTCCAACTCTTTCATTTGGAAATTTCATAATTATAGTTGGTTACATACGTAGCAACCAGTTGTCTATTTAGCGTTTCTTTGGTCTTTTTCTCAGCAGATTCACTTTCTTAGTTCGGTGTAATTCAGATGCACATTGTTCGATGCGTTAATGGGACAAAATTTGCTCGGGAACTTTTCTTATAACATCGAGTAAGAACATTTTCTTAAGTACAAGTCGTAAACTTTTGATTTGGAAGCCGTTGCTCCTGGCTCTTGAGGATTTTGGACTGTAATTGTGGGGGGAAAAATGATAAAAAACAGTGAACCGTCGGAAATTCGGGTTGTGCCTCTCATTTATTTAACTTCTAATATTGGTGCTCACTCATGACAATTGTTGTTAATGAGCATTTCTCCAAGCTTCAACAATAGCTAATTGTTTTCAGCCGAAAGGACAATTTAAAGACAGGTTTTCTGTCAGCCTATCAGAAGAGTAGCAAATTTAAAACACTCCTGAATATAAAAAAAAATTGTGAGAAACTTGCATCAATGTTCTCTCTTTCCTTGCTCATCGGGTAAAGCAACTATCACATAGTTTCACAGCAATGATTGGGTAAAGTTTGGTCATCAACTGAATATCCTCTTGCTGAAGAACCTACATCCGACAACGCCAAATCCAGGACTCAAGAAATTGGAAGATTACTTGATTAGAGATATAATGAAAACATATTTTCATCAAGTTGATATGGAATTATCTCTTTTCCGATAGAATAGATTCCAATTGATTCCTGAAGAAAGGACGGAATTCAAAGTTCTTTTAGAAATTAAGGCTTCCTTTGGAGACTTTCATCATCATCGTCATCAGGGCAATGAGATGAATCTCAATGCATTTCCCCGAGAGTAAATAGGAAGAAGTGAATGCACTCATCTTTGTCCAATACATACTAATAAGCAATCAGATTTCTGCTGTAATTGAACCGGCTGATTCTCTCACAAATTCTAACTCATTAGCAATTCAAAACTTCCCTTATTAGCACTTTGCATTCCTTTTTACACTATCGAGAGGATAACACGTCGGAACATGCTCGAAAAAAAGAAGATCATGCTTATTTCGAAATTAATTGTTAAAAAGATTTAAACTCAAAGAATTCTAACGTTTCTATGAAAGCTCAAATATTTTTGATATTTTGAGATTATTAAAGCGTTTGAAGAACGCACCTTCAATTTAAAAATCAGAAGATAAGAACACAGCGCTTTATCCATGAGTCTTCGCATGTATCATAAAGAAACCAGACCGACTTCCCAGACCAACCCCCGTGGCAGCCAAAATTCCTCTATGATCTCTGCCGGCAGGCCAACTAATAATTCAAATATAAAACCTCAATACGACAACGACCAATTTCAAAGACAACCGCCTTCTCGCTCAAGAGCGGCTAATCACCAATCTCACTCACTCTCCCTCAAAGGAAAGGACAACCACCCACATCAGATTGGAAATCGAGTTGATCAGCTCCGGTATATGATTTCTTCGAAAGATGCCAGGATTCATGAGCTTCAGAGCCAATTGGACGATCACCTTCGCCATAATAAAGACATTGCTCAAAGACTAGCAAATGAGAGTCGAAGAACAAGACAAATAATTGAGCAAGAAGTCTTGGGACTTCGAGAGAAATTAGAAGTAGAGGATCTTGACCCTGGGCAACTGAAAGAGGTTGTAAAGAAATCAGATGAGATGATTTTGACGCTTATGAAAGAAAACGACCAGCTTAATGAGCTTCTCACGCAGAAAGTCACCGACGTTGATGTTTTGCAACATCGAATGATTGAATTAGAGAAGCGGATCGACGAGAATGATGAAAAGGACAAAAGTCAGGAATTGTCTGCGCATGAGCTCATTGCGCTTGAGAATAAGCTAAACACGCTTTCCATGGAAAACGAGTTGCTCATGAACGAGAAAATGAGAGTCGAAGAAGCGAATAGAAATCTTAGAGATGTGGCAGCGAAGGTCGCTCGCCAAATAAAAGAAGGACAATACGACGAAAACCAGCTGAACGATGAAGGGACATTTAACCAGATTCTAGCGATTGAGAAGAAAACAGGGGAGCTTGAGCGTGTGAATAAGCAGTTAGGCGATTTGATTCGTCAAAAAGATTCGCAAATCGATGAACTCACCGCGAAGTTGAATTCTATGATGAAGAATAGAGCTTCACAGAGAGCTAGCAAACCTGACAGCGAGCAGCTAGGAAATCAGAGGCAACAGCAGCAAATTCAAGACTCTGGCGCTAATAGAGGACAACTCATGGGACAAGAGGGTGGACAGGGTCCGAGAAGAGGTTCTAGCCAAGGAAACTCAGGAGATTTTAGACACGAGGGAGCTAGAGCGGAAGATGCAGGACAGCTTCATGGGCACAGAGGGTCGTCAGCGCAAGACCTTCCGAGACAAAGGAATCAGAATTGGAACCAACCTGAAGATGATAGGAGAAATATGCCCAGGAATGAAGAGTTTCCAAGTGGTAGGGAAAACTTCAAATTGGATGACCAGCATCGTCTTGGAGGTATACCAGTGAGTCAAGGGAAAAAAGCCCCACAAAACATTAGAGGAGAACGGACAAAAGAACAGATGGAAGAGGAAGAAAAGAGAATGAACGACCCAAGGAACAGGATGTTTTCTCATCAGCAGCAGCCTGGAGCCCAATTCTCATACAACAGACAGCCTCAAGGGCAAGGTTTCGAAGGAGAAATGCCTTATGATGAGCGGGATTTTATTGATAATCGAGGAGGTAGAGTTGTTGATCAAGGTAAATTCACTCTCGGACAAGAGCAATTGCAACCAGAACGAGTCCAAGAGGAAAACTTTGAGTTTATTCAGCAGCCATTGCCAAAAAATGACCACGATAGAGTGACTCTTGGAGACGATTTTAGACCGATTAAAGAAGAGAAATTTAAATCAAGCGGACGTCATGAACAACGGCAAAATGAGGGGTCTGCATTAGATCAAGGGAAGCTCTCAAGGCTCAGTCCCCAAAGAGACCAGCAGCAGGGAGAAATGCATGGAAACAGACAAAACGAAGGCCCAAGAGCCCAGTCCAGCGGTTTTGCACCTGGACAACAGATGGGAGGTTCAGGAAATATGGGCAATCAGAAACTGAGTCCAGAGAGAGGAAACACTCAGAACCAAAATAAGGCAAACATGAGTCCATTTTCCGATGAAGACGAGCCGTTTGATTTCGAAGATGGAGGTCACTCTCTTAATATTCCACAAAATCAGCTAAGGCCTGGACTTAATTCTAACTTATTAGCACAAAAAGGTTCACTACCTCAAAGGCCTGGTCAAGAAGGCAGAGTTGCGTTACAACAATCTGATCAAGGAGGCTTCGGTCCACAGAGAGAAAGAGGAAATGAATTTGATGAAGAAGAAAAAGGCCACAGAGTGGGAGTCAGCGGAGACCCAAGGCACCTCAATCAACCCTTGCAACCAGGTAGTTCCGCCTTCCAGAAAAATTATCAAGGCACACATCCGATCCATGGAACTGGCCAGCCTGACAGGATTAACCTTGAAAGAGATGCGCCAAACAGAAATCAACAAAATATGAGCGGTCCTGATGGTGGTCAGCTTCGGGGTAAGTTACCAACCAGAGAGACTTTTGGCCAGCCAAGGTTACCCCAAGACCAAATTTATGTGCAGCCTGAATATGCGCAAGTGAATCCAGAAAGCGGCGGTACGCCAGTGAATCGATTGAATCCTTTGGAAAGATCCAACGCTCCCAATGAAAAAGATTTTCCTCAGGATGACTTTGGAATGATAACTGATGAAGATCAAATAGAAACTCCAAACAAAAACACAACGTGGGGTCCTCAAGGCGGCCTCAGCCAACAACAGCAGACATTACCTCAAAATTTGTCACAACAGCAACCGCAGCGAAATATTCCAGCAGGAGGAAGGCCGCAAAAACCACAATTCGATCAAGGGAGACCTCTGGTGTCAGGTGACACGAATTATGTTGGTCAAGATCAGTTTGGAACTCCTGATCGTCACTCTCCAAGTCGAGACCAAAATCAAATGAATCTCCAAGGCAAGAAAGATACCTTGCCCCTGCAAATGAATACAGGGCAGAAACCACAAGTATCACAAGAAGAGCAAAGAGGCGATGAGCCTTATATCGTTACGGAGTCACAGTATATTCAGCCCGGAACCTTGCCTCAGAACTACGCTGGAAGCACGGACCAGGATCAGTTTGGAAGAATGGCACCTGGTGATAATAAGGCTTATCCTTTTGAAGAAAATCAAGGAGAGATTGGTCGTGAGGGCAGAGTGAATCCAAATGCTTATGATCAAGGGAAAATTGGTTCTAGTGGACAATATCCACGGGATGTTGAGAGGGGACGTATGCAAGGGAATCAGCAGAGACCTCACGGGTATGATGAGAAATTTATCTCCGATAAAGGAGCGGTTGCTGGTCAAGATCAAATGAATCTTGGGTACAATCCGCAGCAACGGGGCACGGAGCAAGGTTTTATTGGAGAAAATCCGAATATAAATCAGCAGCCTTTGAGACCAGACGGTAGACTAAATCAACCAGGAATGGGAGGATCTTATGATTATCCACAACAGAATCAACTGCAACAACAGTACCCACACCAGTTCAATCCATCTTCAGGAGGCGGAAGACCGCAAAAGCAGCAATTCGATCAAGGAAGACCTCGTATTTCAGGAGACACCAACTATATTGATCAGGAACCGTTTGGAAGAAATACACCTTCTCCAGATCGTCGTTCTCCTGGTGAGGGCATTGATCAAGGTGGATTTGTATATGGAGATCCCAATCAAATCAATCAAGAGGCAGGAAGACTTACTCATGATTTGCATCCAAATCAGCAACAGCCCTCGAGACAAGATGGAAGACAAAATCAACCGGGGATGGGAGAATCTCGTGATTACCCACAGCGGAAAGATCCACAACAACAATATCCACACCCAATGACAGGAGGACCTCAGAAACAGCAGTTCCATCAAGGAAGACCTCTTATTTCAGGAGACACAAACTACATTGACCAGGAACAATTTGGAAGAAATACACCTTCTCCAGATCGTCGTTCTCCAGGTGACCAAAACAGGATCACCACAAATCCTCAAATGAGCATGGATCAAGGTGGTTTCATATACGGAGACCCCAACAAAGTCATTCAAGAGGGAGGGAGACTAACTCATGATTTGCATCCAAATCAGCAACAACCTTTAAGGCAAGATGGTAGCATAAATCAACCAGGAATGGGAGATGAATCTCGTGATTACACACAGCAGAAACAATCACAGCAACAACATCCACAACAACAATACCCACACCCAATGACAGGAGGACCTCAGAAACAGCAATTCCAGCAAGGAAGACCTCTTATTTCAGGAGACACAAACTACATCGATCAAGAACCATTTGGAAGAAATACACCTTCTCAAGATCGACGTTCTCCTGGTGATCAAAATCGAAAGAATGTTCATCCTGAACAAAATCTCCAACCGAACGATTTCCAGCAAGGAGGAATTGACAAGGGAGTGCCCTCAAACACAAATTCGAATATACCTCGTCAAAGCAACCAAATTGGCCAGGGTTTAGGAACATCAGCTCGCACAAGTCCAGGTGGACATCAGGAGTCTTTAAAGCGAGACAACCAGTTGAATCAACCAGAAATGGGAGGACCTCAGGATTACCAGCAGGGTCAATTCCCACAACAGTTTAATCCGTCCGCAGGTGGTGGAAGACCGCAAAAGCAGCAATTCGATCAAGGAAGGCCTCGTGTTTCAGGAGATACAAGCTACATCAATCAGGAACCATTTGGAAGAACTACACCTTCTCCAGATCGCCGCTCTCCTGGCGACCAAAACAGAATGATTGCTCACCCTGAACGGAACATACAACCAAGCGAATTTCAGCAAGGAAGTGCTGGCATAGGGGTTCCGCAAAGAGGAGATTTTGGACACATAGATCCCAATCAAGCTAGTCAAGAGGTAGGAAAACAAACTAATAATTTGTATCCGAATCAGCAGCAACAACCTTTCCAACAAGGCGATCGATCGAATCAACCAGATCAACCAGGTATGGAAGCTCGAAATTACCCACAACAGCAGTTCAACCCATCTGGAGGAAGTGGAAGACCACAAAAGCAGCAATTCAACCAGGGAAGACCTCTTGTTTCAGGAGATACAAACTACATCGATCAGGAACCATTTGGAAGGAATACGCCATCTCCAGACCGACGCTCACCTAATGACCAAAACAGAATAAATGTTCAGCCTGACCCAAATATACAGCCGAACAATTTCCAACAAGGAAGAGGTGACTACGGATCACAACATCCAACCAAGGATTTAGGCGGAAATCGGTTTGAAACACCAGCTCGATCCTACACTGGCGATGATAAATCCCCTTCAAAATATTCTGACGCAGGATTGAACATAGACAATGATAAACCAGACATCATTAATTTGCCAGCCCAACAACAGCTTAACCTCCAACACAAACCAGATATGTTCCAACCTCCTCAAGGAAATCTACAATTTAATCAACAAGGAGAATTACCCCAAAGAGATCATCAGCAATACCCACAGCAAGGCGGCCTCCCACAGGAAAGAACACAAAAGCCTCAATTCGATCAAGGAGGAGTTGGTATCAATGTTAATGCTCCTGGCTTCGATCAGGCTGGACTGCGAAGAACTGTACCTCGCTCTGATAGTCAAAATCAACCTATCGACGATAGGAACATTCCGAATGAAAATCAGCAACACAGAATACCACAACACCCAGAAAGGAGCGGACCACAGTTCAGGCAGTCTAATCTACATCCAAATGCAGGTTTTAACCCCAGCGGAGAGCAATCTGGTCCATCAAGGGATTATCCTTACCCTCATGGTCAACAACCTAATTCCAATATTCCTTTCAATGAGGATGATCAGCAATTCAAGGGAGAATTTAATCCCTTGATTCAAACTGGTCAGGGATACAGCGTCTTGGACCCAAATCAGCCTTACCACGAGCTCGGTCACTTCGACAGGAACGATCCTCATGCTGATTTAGATATGACCGGTGCTGAATACGTTGAATTTGAGCCTGATACTCGTCCAGATCAATCAGAGAATTCGTTCCTCCTTCAATCAACGCGATTACAGAATCCAGCTATGATGAAATCCTCCAAAAAACCCCAGAAAACCACCCCTGGTACCTATCCTGGTCAACCTGGTCAAGGCAGACCTGCTAACAGGAATTCAGTCAATTCAGATCAAAGCTTATCTCCAGGCAGGCTTTCAAAACAAAATTCAGTCCCGAGATCAAAAAATGGAGGGCAAAAACCAGGCGCAACCTCTGATAAAGGAACACCGACTGGTGGTGTTTCATCTTTCTTCCCCAACCAAAGTCTACAACCTCGCATTCAAGGCGGCCTTCTCGCTGAAAAGGTCGATACCGGAACTTTCGGTCATCCAACTGAACAAAGTCCATTGTCGCCAACGAAAGGTCAGCCGACTAGAACAGTTGATCCGAATTATTTAAAGCCTCAGAAAAGACCTGAAGATCCAAAATCGAAGCTACAGCCCGAGAGAGGTCAGCAACCAGAAGGTAAAAACGTTCAACCTGGCGCCCACGGTGATGCGCATGGGCAAAGTCCGGAGGAAGGTAGAGATGACAATTTAGTTCAAAGTCAGTACCAACCAACTAGTCAATTTGGATCACCTGAAAATAAAATCAGTCCTGGCGGTGAATTTGATAGAAACCTAGGCCCGAGCAACCAGAAACCAGGCGGACCACAGGTTCCTGCGTTGTCTTTCAGGAATATTGATGCTCCTGGCCAGATCCAGCCGGGAAGAGATCCCAGAACTCAGAATTTTCCATCATTCGGCCCACGAGATCTTCGGACTGGTAACACTAACACTCCATACTACGGTCCTGATGGCACTCAATTTGGTCAAATACCTGGCTCGCAGTTTAGAAGTCAGCATCCTCTTCAGCAAACTCCAGTTTCAGACATAAACGATGCCTTTAATCGACCGTTAGCAACCTCTTCATATACAGAAACACTCCCTTCAGGACAAAAAGATACTGCACAAACAGGAACTGGCTTTACGCCTTTCGGAGGAGATTCTAGAGCGCCTTTATCAAGGTCAATCGAACCAAACAGACCATATGGAAAGCCAGTCGCTATTTATCGAGGTCCTGAAATCGAGAACGGAAGAACTGCTCAGTCTCAAACTATTTTTTCGCCATTTGGTGAGGGAGGCATCTTAGCCTCAGGATATGGTGGTCAGTCTGGCGATCCACTTAAATTCGAGGGTTATCAAAAAGGTGTCCTTGCAATGTCGGGTTCTCAGAATCCGTTCCAAGAGTCTGCTATAAACCTCGAACTTTCGAGAAATATGTTGAAAAATAGTATGATGGCTCTCTCAGATGTCCAGGACCTTGCTGCGATTTGTGATAGACTGAGGGAAGAGAACGAGAGACTGAGAGTTTTAGTCGATCATAATGAGGAGACAATTAAAAATTACGCTGATGTTTACGAGAATTTCGAGTTAAGATCACAGGCACAGATGCAAGAAATCGAGGCAGAATATCAATTGGCTGTGGAACTTAAAGAGCTTGAGCTTCTCGAGCTGAAAGCTAGATTGGAAGGCAAAAAAGCTATTTCTTTGACTTAATGTGAAGATCTGCAAGACCTTTATTTAAGAGAGGAAGCTGCTTATAGCTATTATATCGATTTCATGTTTTATAGGAGAAAATGAAACTAGGTGTGTGCGCACACATTCGTAACAATTCTAGAAAGGCTAATATTTTTGACGAATTAGCTGGATAATGATGTTGATATTTGCTCATTTTATTGAAATACGTATTTATGGACATGAGATATATAATTGATCGCTTTTCTTCCTTAAGACGCATACTAAAATTCAAAGGACCGACCTTAGAACAAGATACTATAGTCCACTCTTACTCGATCATCATCCCTTAATAGTAACTTGAGAGAGAGAGAACCCCCAAACAAGTGCCTTCTATCTTCCCTTCGATAGATGTGATAAATCAAGGTCGCTTGATTATTTCAATAAATAAACTTGATAATAGCCAACAAAAGGGTATATAAGACACATCATTGATTAGTTACAGAATAAATCACTTACTACATTAGTTTCCTGAGATACATCAATAAAATTTCAAAATTTTCGGTCGAAGATTAATCTTTAAAGTTAATAATTTGATCGAAATTTTCTTCCTTGAAACTTGCGTTAAACTCTGCACTTCCCAGCAAGTTTTGATCTGCTCCGAAGTTAATCTGACCAAACAGACAATTTTGCTCACACGAATCATTTAACGATGACTCTTTTCGGAGATCTCTCTTAAAGGTTTCCGGATCGCGATCTTCTTTCACTTTATTCTTTCCTGCAGTTTCAAAGATTTCAGAATCATTTCCTTTGCATTTATTGCTTAAAACCGTGATTTGCTGATGCGTTTCTTGGATCTGACTCATTAAACTGTGGAGCTTAGTATCAATTTCGGCGTTCTTCTCACTAAGCTTGGGAGTAGAGGGCTCGCCATGACCTCGGCCATATACGTTCTCTTTATTTGCGCTCTGGTTCCCTGCCAAGAACCTCGAGTCACGGAAACTTTGATTTGGAGGCTGAGCTTGCGGCAGACTTGCCTTTTTCGCAGAATAGCCAGAGTAAGAAATCGGTAAGTTTTCACTTCTTCTGCGATTATCAAGACTAGAAAGATCTTGGTTCAACTCTCTGAGTTTCGGCTGCTCTTCGGCAATAGTTTCTTCGGTATGACTTGTTTTGTAGCCATCAATCATTTGATACTGCGAGCTTATGCTATTGCACCGAACTCCGGAAGATATTTTTTCATTGAAAGGAATATGAACCTCCTCGCAGCTGATTTTACGTTCTTGAAGCTCTGGGAAGTAGTGTCTTGGTTGGCTCAAGGAGTCTTTGTGCTGGATAGATGAATTTTGGAAAAGATCTTTGACAATAGAAGTTTTCTCAGTTTTATTCACTGGCAGTTCAATAGTCGTAGCTGCGCTGACTCTACGTCTTAATTGAGCCACCTAATCAGATAATTAAGACGAGTTCTATGTGGAGCAATTACTTCTTCTTTAAGAGAGGTATTTTCTCTTTGTAAAGCCTCAAACTTCGACTTGAGTTCTTCCAATTTGCCATGGTTTTCTACCATCTTCTTGATTTTCTGTTCCATCTCAGGGGAGATATGCTCTCCTTCGAGAGCCATGAGCACATAGACAGAGTCCTCCTAAGAATGAATTTATTAAGAACACTAATTTCTTTCTGAAAAACATACCTTGACTTGTAGCTGCCGAACTCTTTCTGTCAGACCCTGTTCCTGCTCATGAAGCCTCAAAATTTGTTGACTTATCTCTTGCGCTGAATCAGCAAGCTTCTTCTCTTGATTCCTTAACCGTTCAATTCTTGTCTCCTATTGAGATGGATTGTTGTAGGTTCAAATATTGTCTAGATAGAAATTACCGCTTGGCATTCTTCCTCTGTTAAATTTAAGATATTTTGATGAATGCGGCTGAGCTCGGATTGAGCGAGCTCGAGATTTCCCATGATTCTTCTTAACTGCTCTTCTTTGACGATCAGATGCTTTTCAATATTTTCAAAACTGGCGGTCGCGTCGCATTTCTGCTGTGCCAGCTGATCAATATCCACCATGAGATTGTGGTACTCTTCTTCCTTTTGCTTTATTTCTTTCAGGATCATATCAAGCGTCTCTCGATTCTCTTGGATTAACTTCTTATATTTCTGTTCGTTCTCCTTCATGAATTCATCATACTCTTGCATCTCTTTCAGCTTAACAGCGTATTCTTTCTCCATTTTCTCAATCACAAGCTCTTTCGTTCGACCGAGCTCATTGAGATCTAGTAACTTCTTATGGACTCTTTCCACCTCTTTTAGCATCTCTGATCTCTCTGACTCAGCCCTAGCAATCTCTTCTCTAGAGAATTTTAGTGTTAATACTGCATAAGAGACTGTTAAGATAATTACTGCTTAGAGTTGATAGTTTGCTCCAGTCGATCAAGCTGGAATTGAGCGTCTTGGTTCTTCTCGTGGGCTGAATTCACCTTCCTCTCTGTGCTTTGGAGTTCCATCTGTTTTTCTCTGAGCAGACCTGAAACAGCCTCATTTTGTTTGCGTAACGAGTCGAGACTGTTTTCTTGAACCTCGATCTTCATTTTGTATTCTTCAATTGTGACTCTCAGCTCTTCTGCCTACATTCAAACTATTTTTCAGATCTTTCGATCTCTCAGCGCATTACCTCTTTCACTAATGAAATAATCTCTTGTTTCTGTTTGCGATAGGTGTCTTTTTCAGCTTCTAAGCTGCGGGCTAGGGACTCTAACTCCGTGATATTTTGCTCTTTGAATGACAGTTGCTCGTGGATTTCATGAGCTTTGTTTTCGAGTTGATCGATTTTTCTTCTATAAGCATCTGCTTCTTCAGCCAAAGCTTCGACTGACCGTTTCAAGCAGCGCTCTTGGCCTCTATATTTGTCAAGTTTCCTGAAAATTACAACCTGTCAAACGAATTCGCGAAGCATAATTCTTACTGATTATACTCTTCTTCTGCCTCTTCGAGACTTTTCCTCAAGGCGATAATCTCATCTTGAAGTATCTGTTTTTCCTTTTTAGCGTTTTCTAAATTCCTGCCTGCCTTATCAATCTCTGAATACAGCTCCTCTCTTTTCTGTCCTAATTTCGATGTTTCATGCTTCATTTCCTTTATTTGTTAATCAGTTAGAGGAGTCGAACGAATTTTATAGTGGTATTACAGCAAGTGTTTGAGATTCTGAGTCTCTGAGTCTTTGAAGGTCATTGCACTCTGTCTTGATTTTCTTCTTGTAATTTTCTTCTTCTTCAACCTCAGCTCTCAATTGTTTGAACTGTATTCAATTCTCATTAGAAACCGTTGTTTTCCTTCTCTTATTACCTGCATTTCGAGGGCTTGAATTTTGCATTCAAGGTCTCTTCGGATATAATCTTTCTTCTCTTGATTCTTCTTCATGCTCTCATGAAGCAGTTCACGGTTCGAGATCATCTTCTGGAATTCATCATGGATGTTTTGCCTTTGCTCTTCAATTTGCCTTCTCTCTTTTCTCCAAGCCGCTCTTTCTTCTTCGAACTGGCTGACTTGATTTTGCATTTTCTGCTTAAACTCGTCTTTTTCTTTCTGTAACCTCAGATGAAACTCTTCTTTCCTTGACTCCAACTCTCTCCACTTCTTGGATAGATCCTTCGTTTCTTGCTCAAATTCCTTAATCGCTGTAAGATAGAGTTTTCTAAATATCATTTACATGCAAAAACTTCTCCTTTGCCTCATTAAATGCCTGAATTCTTTCAAATGTTGCCTCGAGATACCTTAGGATCTTTTGTATCCAAGTGACCATTTTTTCAGTTTCTTGCTCCGTAGTAAGATCTCCGTCAATTTCTTCGACAGCTTCACTGACTCGGGCCATCTCTCCTGTTTGGTGAAGAATCTTCAGCTGCTTTCGATATGAATAGACTCTTTCATAGAGCACTTTGATGGAATTGAACAATTCTTCTCTCAAGCTTTTTTCCTTTGAGACCACAGAGGACACTTTCTCAAACTCATTAATTCTCGATCGAAGAGCATTGTTCACCTCTTCCTCTTCTCTCTAAATAAATATTACAATCTTTTCCTTCCAAAAGGCATTAATTTACGAGTTTTGATCTGAGCTTCTCTTCAATCGCGTTCAATTTCTGCTCCTGAGCAAGATCCACTCTTTCCTTCTTGCTTGTGAGATGCTCTAACTGATCTTTCAAGCGATCGAAGAATGCACCACATTTTTCAAGGCTTCTTTCCAAAGCCTTCGGCTCTGTTTCTTTCGACGAAAATTGAGTGATTAATTCCTCAACTGAAGTAACATCGAGCTCGGCCTTGTTGCTTCCAGTGAAATTCGTCGAATTAACAGACAAAACCAATCTTTTTAAGTTTGTCAGAAGTCCAGCGAGTTTTTGGCCAATTGAAACAGACTCATTGCACGGGCCAGAGGCGCTGTCGAATTCGGTGTCTCTCCTCTGAGATGAAACTTGATGAGACTATGCAGGACATGAACAAATAATAACCTGATTAGAGCTAAATGATCTCCGTCTGCCTTCCTTAAGAGACTCTTTCTCGCTGATGTTGGCTTTATACTCTTGAAGTTTTTGGCTGAGTTGAGCCATTTCTTGATCAATTTGCTCGTATTGCTCGTTTAAATTGCTTTTTTCATGAGTTAGAGGAAAATCAAATTGCATAACACATACTTTATCAAGATTTTTGTGCTCCTGATACTGTTGAATAGCTGCTCGCGGTGAAGTTTTGGCATTTTCTTTCCAGAATCATTGGTTTTTGATGTTGAATAGAGGACGCCATCAGATTTGCCAAGGATAGCAAGCTCTCTTTTCAACACATCGATCTGTGAGAAAAAATTAGAACAATTTATTCCTCTGAGGTAAGTTTACCTCCGAATTGCAGTTCGCCAGATTTTCCAAAGCCTTTTCGTGTTGATGCTCAAAATCGTTTAATTTTTCAGTGAGTTTCTTTCGGTTGTTCTGAAGCAAAACTCGATCATCTCTCGCACTGCTGTAGCAAACTTTAGCCAACACTTCAATTATGTTTAAAGTACTCATATTCGCTGACGCTTAACTTTTGCATAATGTCGTTCGACTTGTGGATTTTTTCCTTGATTTCTTCAATTCTTTCAAATAACTCCGACGACTCTTGACGGTATTTTGCTGCCTTTGAATTCGTTTAGACTGGTATCGGAAATATTTTTCTTTTACTTTGGACTCAAGTTCTGTTAATTTTTCGCTTTTTCTCAGTATTTTAATGAAATTCGGATTCTGATCCCCTTTCGTATCAGTGCTTTTAGTTTCTTCAGCTTCTTTTAGCTGAGTTTCAAAACTCTGTAGCTGCTCTTTCGATTGCTTCAATTTTTTGCCAATCTCTGTTTTTTCGTCCTGAAGAACGCTGGAAACATTTTGTTTTAGAATTAATTCAATGAAAAGGCAGTGTATACCTGAGCCTTTTCAAGGTCTCTCGGCAATCTGCTTGAAGATCTGCAACAACATTACTATAAAATATTTGTATTAGTTAGAATAAATTCAAACATTCTCACTCTGTTCTTAAATTGCTGTCGTATGGCTTCAGAGAATAGTGTGTTTCGACGGTTTCACCTGGTTGTGTACTGCCACATGACATCCAGTTGTTTCCCATGAACTTCTTGTAGAGATATTCTATCTTATATTGGGATATTTCATGCTCAAGCTCACTTATCCTGTATAAACGCTCTCGTTATAAATCACCTTCAAGTTCATATCTCTTACCTTTTAATATTTTCTTGCACTTCTTGGGTTTTTTTCTGAAGCAGCTCTTCGCTTTCATCTCTTTCTTGCTCAAGAACCTTGATTCTTTTTTTCAGTTCCTTGTTTTCGTCGGCGAGGTTCATTTTGGATTCCTGAACGCTTCGGTTCTGATCTCTCAGAGTCTTGATCTCACAGTCCTAATGCGCCGTAATAATGAATATGAGAAAAAATGATAATAATGCGATACTTTTGATTCCAGATCTCTGGTAACCAAATTCTTTCTTTCAAAATTAAACAGCCTTTCAGCTGTTTCCTTCTGCTGGGTTGTTATTTTCTTAGAGTCTAAGTACTGATGATTTATGTCGAACATGTTGCCGTAGGCAATTCAATACTTCTAGAGATTGACAGATGTAAATGCACAGATCAATATGCCCTGAAATCTTGCAGATTGGATTTTCGTTTATGTGGAGCGTGCGCAAGGACTCGAGCAATTGCAGGTTCACTATTCCTGCAGGCTCTTCGATTCTGTTTCGAGATAGTTTTAGCACGGTCAGGAAAGTAAGACTTCCAATGTACTAAGGTAACAAATGTGTTTGTGGTTAGAATTAGCTAACTCCTCACCTCAGGAATATGAGTAATAAGATTTCCGTTCAGATTCAATCTTTCCAAGCTCGTCAAGCAATCCTGATTATCAGATTCAATAAGACTGTTGATCACTACGGGTGTTTTACAATATTTTCAATTTTCTTGATATTGTTGTCTGCGAGGTTCAATTCCTTTAGTCGTTGTAAGCATTCTAAGTTTTCGAGTTTGCTGATTGCATTGAAACTGAGATTTAGCTCTTCCAAGTTCACGAGTTGATCCAATCCCTCAATTTTCTGATACATTTGAGGTTAGAGATAGTAGAATTTGCTTCATTACTCGAATTTTTGATTCGCCTTTGGTTTTGCTTTGTAAGTTGAGCACTTTGATCTCATGAAATGGTGCTGATTGAGTGACTTCGCGAAGTAAAGTTGCATTGATAAGCACATATGAAACTTGTGTTTCATGCTTGCTGACTTTGCCGTCATGCGAGTTGCTACGATCTGTTCTCTAAATTTCGCTTAGGATGAGCGTTAATGTAAGAACCGATTACTTTAGCTCCTTGTAGCATTCTTCTTCTCTATTTGAATTTAAATATCTTGCAATTCAAAATTTTAATTGTTAATTAACATTATCTTATTTAAAATTTTGCTGTGAGAATTGCTTGGTTAGAAGCCGCAACTACACATGATACGATATATACAATACTTTACACAATCAACAAACATTGATGAGTGAAAATGTAGAAAAAAGTCTAATTTGAAGGAATCAATAAATTTGATGAAAGTCAAACTATCCGCGGAAAAAAATTGTTATCTATGGACAAGAGCAATGACAGATTTTTGGATTGTCCTTACGGTTTAGTTCCCTTTGCAGAGGAACTTGATCCGTGAAAATAGACGTCTAATCATGAGGTTAAATAATTTCTCAGATTCATAATCAAATGTACTACACAAAATAAAGTACAGAAATCGATGAGTTGCTTTTAAAGAGCACAATTTTTAATTTAAAGTCTGTATTGGAAATTTTATTCTCCTAACTGAATTTATGGATCTTGTGTCTTTGAGCAGATTTTGATCTCTGTTGTAAGTTTGAGAGAAAGTGAAGTTTTCAAACATCATCAACCAAAACTCTCAAGTCTCTCAGTTAATTTCAGAAATTCGATCATGATATTTCTATTTAAATACCGAAAGATGTACAAGAAAGTTGCAAAATATTTGACAATTCTTTTGTTGAAGCTAAAAGATATCACAACCTTGACGTGAGCAAATTCCTCGAGACAGTTTGAAAGTTTTTCCAATCAGTTAGTGTTTTTTTTTTATCTGTTTCGAACAGGTCTTATAGCTTGTATTTCTCGCTCGCTCGTGCTTTGGCAATTAGGATAGCCAAGCTATGAAGACGAAACCAGCAAGTGCATCTAACTTTTTTGAAACTGTTCAGTCACGGGATTAAGCACTACATAAACTAGTATCTTTATCCAAGAGAGACAAACAGTTGCTGCTATCCTCAAAAATATTCTAGAAGCATCCCTTTCTACTCAATAAACAAATTTCATTGCCTGTTCGCCTGTTTCCTTTAAATCTTTGGAAAATCTCTTCGCAACTCATTGTAATTGGACGTTACTTTTGAATTCAAGAGGACCATTGCGCTTTTCAACTGCAAATTTTGTTCAAAAGACAATATTAACTTGTTATCTTGTAACCCACTACAACACACTTTCATCAAGATTTAGTGCTATGCTCATTTTACTTGCATGAGCTGTATTTTGCTTGAGTATTATTTAGCGTTACATCAGAGAAACGATTAATTATTAACTAACTTATCTTAAATCGTCATCATTTTGACATAAATTGTAATATCAAATCCAATCAGCAATCAAATGAGAACAACAGCCTTGACCTTGACTCTTCTGGCCCTTTTCCTCGTGGCTCCTGGTGCATTTGGGGGCAAATCTCTGAGACTGAATTATGAAACGACTGAATTTACATCAGCTGTACAAATTGAATCCGAATTTACATCTGCGGTACAAGTTGAATCAAATGTCGATTGCACCAGAACGGACCCCTTAGCATGGCTTGACGTGGTGCAAAAAGTACTTGACTATCCTGGAAATGGAGCACTGTGTTCTGTCCTTAACATCTTGAAGACATGCAAACCTGCAGTCGAGGATCTCTTGGCGAATACGACTGGAATACTAGCTAAAAGACAGGTTAGTGCATATTTAGATTTTCTCAATATGGAAATCAATGCTTTGAGTCAATTTGCAAATAGATTAAGCATGGGATGCTAATTTTTCGATACTTTCATTATTTGTTTTAATATCACTTGATTTTGGGATGTGTATTTTCATGCAAGTGTCTTGAAAGTTTCAGACGTTCAAAATGCTCTCTTCAATGCAACTGAGTGGTAGTTATATGATGAGTTATTGGGAATAAGTGGGCTCAATAAAAACCTAAAAATAATAAGTGCTCAGGTGACAGTTAGTGAGTATCTGAATCATTAACAAAATAAATTTAATAATGTGAATAGTTTCGATCGAATGAGTCCAGGCGAATCACAGTTAAACGATCGACGAATACTCTCTTGCGATCTTTCAGAGAGCTTGAATTAATCAGGTTTCTGCAGTTTCGATAGTTGTTTTGACTGTTGAACCGAGAAAAATTGTTATTCAACTTCAATACCAATATTGCCTGCCTAATCGTCTCATAAACCATTGATTACATGAGTTAAGTCTGCAAGAAGCAACCAATCACAAACTAAGCGGCAAAACTTGAACAAATTTTCAAAATTTATCATTAAAAAAGATGTATGACTATGGAACTTATCTTCCTTAAATGAATCATCCAACATTGCTAAATCAGGGATTTTCAAGCAACAGTACTGATCTCATAATGACTACCACTCAAATTTTAGACGAATCCTATTTAATATAGGGTAGTTACTTTTTGTCTCCTTTGAAAATCCGAATTCGTCAAAGAAAGTGCCGCATTAACTATGTTTGCTCCATGCTTCCTAAAAAACGTCCAGTTCTTCTTATAATCATTTAAATATCGAACCGCCAATTTTTTAATCACAATTAGATATAGAAATTTGCAACTTAAAATGACACAGCTTTACACCGAAATCGATATTTCAACTTTCACAAAGTAACATTTTCCATAAATTCTCAAATTAAACTACCGTTTACCAGTTTCGATAACTCGAAAATTGGCACAAAGAATACGAACATTAGCAGCATACGGTTCAAATAAGCCTCTGAAACATTTCAATGATTTACTTGGCATTTTTCGCTCTTATCCCTCTCAAAAAGGGTTGCATTCCTTCTGAATAGCATAGCATATATTTTATTTGGCTGGCTTTTAAGAATAAAGAAAATAAATTAAGTGCGATAACTAGCTGTTACTCTCTAATTCATCGTCAACGACTTGAATCCTACGAAACAGCCATGCAGATGTCAGAAAGCACTTTTGAATATAATTCGCAAATATATAAGGAATCTTGCAGGCTAGAAAACAAGAACCCCTTTCCAGCCATTCTCAATAGGTATTCTGATTAAACTATTATCAATGCCCTAACCGACGAAAGCATCGGAGACAACGAATTGTATCTCCGGATCGAACTGATCCCTTTGACCGAAGTTCCCACCATGGCAAATCTGTTTAAGAAAGGCCAGTTTGAAGCCATCACCTTCTACAGCGAAGAAATTCTGTCCAGAGAAAGCTCCTTAAACAATTCTATGACGACTCCAAATCCCTCTACAACGAAAAAAGGCGCTGGTCACAATAAGATAACGCCAAAAACGAAAATAGGTAATTTAAATTGGGTCCTAATGGGCGGATCATGACAATAAAAAAAGGAGCAACGGCGAGTGACAAAAAATCTAAGAAGAAAATGTCGGCTGATTCGAAAGAAATGGTCATGCTCTACCAGTAAACTGGAGTTTTAAGTTGTTAGGGCTAAAATTTGTGTCAGATTCCTTGCAAATCATATCGCCGAGGCTACTACATTGCGATCGTTAAACTTTTTTGGGCTTACCTTCCCTGCAGACTCTTTAGCGCTGGTCTCTGAGGTGAGAAAGCAGTTTCTATCAACGAATTGATTATTCTTTCATGGATTTGTATAGGCGATTCAGCAAAATTCGAGTATTTGCGAGCTTTCTATTGTTGGTTGTGAATTTGGATTTTATGGTAATTAATGTGGGAGATCTTGTCTAATTTATTAGAGCTCGAGATGCTTTATACAGGACTTTGCCAGAATTCTTCGATCAACGCGCTAGATTTATCGAGAAACAAGCTTGATGATAAATGTGGTGGGATGATTGGAAAAATTATCAGTGAGCATGGGAAAAAGCGCGACGAACTAGTTTACATTTATAGCATCAGAGGTCATGAACCAGAAGAAGACATTGACCTAAAGGGTAAGAAAACTTCTGAGCCTTATTTTTAATAGTGGATTCTAATTCAAATTTGCAGGTGTTTGTGAAATCAACCTAGCGTATAATTTCCTGGGAGACAACGCGATAAAAGAAATTTGTCGATTTCTTCAATACGACAGCTGGCTTCGGGTTGGCCCTATTTAAAATTAATGTGGTTCTAATCTCTTTGAATTCTTTAGAGCCTGGATCTCCGAGGCAATCAAATTGGACCTAATGGAGTCGCGGAACTGATGAGAGTTGTGGCTTCGAACACCTCGTTATTTACTATGGACCTGAGGTAGATCTGATTAACAAAACTACAAAGACTAACAAATGACGATTAGGCAGAATCCTGGTTTTAATGCCCTGGTTTCCAAGCATTTAATAGCTATCCTCAGCAAGAATATAAGAAATTTCAAGAGTAAAATGCCATCAAACCCTGAACTCGAGCAGGCCGAAGAGTCTGAATCTGGGCAAAAGGCCCATATCTACGAAGCGAGAGACGGCAGTGAAATCCAAGACTTTAGCCATTTCAAAAAGAACGAAAGTCAAGCACTCGAAGAATTGATCCACGGTGAAGATGAACGCGAGGTTAGTAGAGTTGATGCTTTGACCATTAATCCTAATCATTTCATCAAGAGTATGTCATTTGGTGATGGAAGAGAGCGCTCTCAAACAAAATACCCTCCAAGCAATAAGAAAGGGCGGCTAACTAACCCTCAGCATGTAATTGCTGGTGTTTAACACTTTGAGTTATCTCTGATAATAGGGAAGCTATTCTCCGCCCGAGGAGGAGAGAAAGGTCGAGGACATGCCTAGCAATGTGAAAGAACTGCAAAAGAGATTATTCCAGGCAGAGTCGAAGATTTCCCATCTCCAATATGAGAATAGCCAGCTGCGTAATGCGCTGAAGATGCTCACAAATCAAATCCAGAAAATCAATTCATGTGAGGGCGTTTATTCCAAGTTTCAAGTTAAATTCTTATCATTAGGGTCAGGTATTGCTGGAGGTCATAATGAAGAGCTTTCTGCTATTCTTCAAGCTCAAGGAGAAAGCATGTCGCTCTCTCCTAACCAGTTAAATTTAGGAAATGTAATTGTTTCTCTGCCACTGCGAAGTTAATTCAGGTTTTAGAAAAATGCTATAGAACCTGAAGAGGAAAAACTAAATCGCATGGAATTTTTAATGGCAGAACTGAGTAGGTTAATGGAGAGCATGGAGAACAACAGTAACAACGTGACGAAAAACTACACGGGACATTTCACCAATAGCACCAACCAGACTAATAACGCGACGTATCAGCTGATGAACAGCGCTAATAATATTAACTTTACGGCGAACAGCAATAATAATTCTCGAATCAATCCAAGTCATTACCCGAACCCTCAGGCCAATGTCAACCGCAGCGCGAACACTCGCTTCAATCAGAGTCCGAATATACTAAATGATTAATAGCTGCTTCATATCGTCTGTAAATATTCTCATAATCCCTTCTCATAGCAACGAGGATTATCATATATATATTTTTTGGTTTTTATATTAGATAAACTAAATTGAAACTCTGAATATGAAGAACCCCCTAAAATATCTATCTTCATGGATTAGTCTTGGCTTAGAAGTATAAGGTAGGTCGTTGCCTTTACAATATAGCAAAAAAAAAAAACATAAAATACAAATACACATGATCAAAATCATATATACCAGAAAAATACTGTTTGTACCAGGGAAGAAATTGTTTTGGTGTAGCGTTGATCGTTCGAGCTGCTTTCTTTTTTAGGCTTTTGTTTTAAAAAAAAACTGTTTCTTGTCTTCTAATCTCCAATTCAATCATAAAATGTTTTTTCACTTGTGCTGAGTCTTGATGACCTATTAAGTTCTTAATCAGCTTATTCCTTAATTGATAAATTTATAGATACAATCAAGTCAAATAAGTCAAATGGAAAGTTTCGCTCTCTTGAATGCATCTACACCGGAAGTAGTTGATATGCCGATTTTTACCATCGAGCCAATCATCCTCGTACCCTCGTTTCTCTCATTGCTTGCTAGCCTCATCGTTATTATTTTCAACTGCTTTTCTCCATTAAATATGGACGCTTTCAGGAAAATGGTCTTCGGTGTATTCATAGGAGACATCCTCTTCTACATCCCAAAAGTCACCGCAGGGTTTCCTTACACGAAGAGCGGCTTATTCTGTGATATTGTTGAAGCGATCGCTCTTTTTGGTGGAATTTCCTCATTCTTCTGGGCAGCATCATTCGCAAGTGCCTTATACAAAGTCGTAAAACACGAAAATAGCCAAGTCGTTGAGCAAGCCTTCAAGTATTACTTCCTTTTCTCAGTGGGACTCCCAATTCTCTTTGCAATCGGCGTTTCTCTCATAGATTTTGTCAAATATGATCCGGACACTTTTTCCTGCGTCCATCCAACATATGTGGGAGAGGTGGACTACTCATTTATCTTTTTTGCTGATGTTCCGTTGGTGATCGCCTCAGGACTCAGTATAATATGGTATATCATGGCAAGCGTACATATTCGGAAATATTTAGCAAAGGCTGGGAAGAGTGAGGTTGTTACCCTCTTGTTGTACCCGGCTATCATGCTGGTTTGCTGGATACCAGTCCGAACAGCTCATATCTTAACGCTGTGCGGATTCGCTCCAAGTCAAAGTTTGGTTGTTAAGCTGCAAGCATGGGGGCATCTGCAAGGACTTTTTGATGCGCTGGTTTATGGAGGATCGAAAAGTGCGATAAAGGTGTTGTGTAATTTCAGAAATTGCTGTAAAAAATCGGAGGCCGCAAAATCGAAAGCACAAGAAATGAAAAGAACTGCGAGTAAAATGAGTAAAGCAAGTGATGATAGTGAGGAGGTAGAATCATTGCAACAAACTTTAAAACGCAGACTGTTGGCGCCAAACTCAGCGAAAAGCAGTGAAAGTATTGGACGTTCACAGCTTCATTCAACACCACACATTTTCGCAACTGTAAATTAGATCAGCTTTATGCTGCTGAATCAAATTCTTTCTGAAAAAGCTTTTTTTTTTTGCTTGGGTAAAATTTATTTAAGTGTCGGCTATTTGTGTATATATTTCGAAACACTCTATGAAACTCGAATCTAACCGGTTGAGAATTAACTAAATTAATCTTTTTTAGAGTGAGACACACAAGAGATACATTCTTATATCTTAACTCCACATTAGGAAGCTACGAGATATTCCTCTTTATATCGTCAGAGCACGTCACTCTAAGCTTAAATGAAAACAAAAATCGATGAAGATTGAGATAAGATTTAACACAGGATAGAATTTATGCCCGAATTTGAAACAATTCATGTAAAATCTTTCCATAATATCAATTAGTAATGCTCGCGAAGAACCTCACCAATAACGCAATAATATCGTCTTATCTACCCATTGAAATAATCTCCTTGAATTAACTCCCTTAGTGAAAGATTTTTCTTATTACCATATGCTTGATTGAACAGCTGACCTTACTTAAACGACGTTTCCAGACCAAGAAACGAAATTACAAGTTGGTGTTCACTTAATTAAAGCTCGAAGTCAGACCGAGCATTTAAATCTCGCAAAAACCAAATTATGTACATTTATACCAGAAATAGCTTATTAAAAGTAATGTCTTAAAAATGAAATGATATGTGTAATAAATTTTAGATCGATTTTTCAAGGTCAATCTTTAAGTTAGACTTTGAATCACCACTGCAGTCCACATATAAATTCGGAATCGCTGTCGAATCGTTCGCTGAATGCTCTTCATGGAACCACGGATCTTCAAGTGCCTCCTTCGCGCTTGGTCTCCCCTCCTCTCCTTTAGTCAGCATTCTCTGAATCAGAGATTTGCAATTTGGAGAAAATTTCGAGAAATGAGGATGAGCGAAGCTCGGCTCGGCTTGAAGAACCATGTTCCGAAGCTCAGCCTTTGTGTCTCCAGTAAAAGGCTTATTTCCCGTTATAAGAAAATACAATATCACCCCGCATGACCAAACATCACATTTTTCCGTAAATCTTCCAAGGTACACCTCAGGCGACATATAGTAAGGTGTCCCTGAAGTAATATGCAACATCTCCCCTTCCCTCCTTTGCTCGGCCATTCCAAAATCAATTAGTTTCAGAGAATCAAACGAGTCAGGGTGAGAGAGCAAGATGTTGTTAGGTTTAAGATCCTTGTGCGCAATGAGCTTGGAGCTTAAGTATTCGAGAGCAGAAAGAATTTGCAGTGCGATAGATTTTACAATGTGCTCTTGATGACCAATAGGGTGATCTTTGATTCTGTTAGATAAGTTCCCGCCATTGCAAAGTTCTGTTACAAGGAAAGAATTTGAATTTTCTGAAGTTTTGATCAATTCGTAGCCTTTGAGGATATTTGGATGATCCAAATTAGTTAAATACCCTGCTTCCTTTGCCAAAGAACGATAGCGCGGTTGATTCAACTGCGGAGCTTCTCTTTTCTTTGGAATTTTGATCGCGCGAATGGTATTTGTGGGTAAATGCTGCGCGCTAAACACTTCTCCTTCCTTGCCTAACAAATTAGTCATTAGGATAGTGTACAACTGCATTTTTACCTTCTCCAAGCTTTGAAAGTATAATGTAATCTTTTGCTAAGGGTGTAGTTTGCTTTTCTAGCGATAGAGGGAACGAAATCATGGTGAGCAATGAAGGATCAACATTTTTGACGTTGCCAGCTTTGTAAGCGGCTCCTGATGTTGCTTTGGAGGACGTAGGATTGGTACCCGAGCGAGGTTTCGATGATACGTGTGAACTACTTGTACAGCACCCCATATAGTTCGAGCTAGTTTGTGTGATCTTCGATCGAAATATTTAACAATTATAGTGGCAGTGACACCGAAGAATTAAATTTGATCTTTGTTCCTGGAGATGATCTATACAAATTCAAATGAATTAATTGCCATAACGTCTAGTACATTATTACATCGTATCGAATAACAGATAGAAAAGTTGACAATACTGCATTGCGTGCGAAGAGACTAGGAATGAATCATAAATAATTACACTACTTACATTGATTTAGAGGAAAATGCTATCGCAGATCCCACAAAAAAGTATTATTCAAAGATGATTATAGAGAGACTCAAAGGCTGGGTTCAGTATCCAAGACCTACTCCCTCATATGCAGTGAGTCATTCGAATCTTTGTTATTAATTTTGGAGTCACCAAATGATAAAAATTTGGTTTATTTACCACTCAGAAATCTAACAAAGAAAGGCTAGAGAAAGACTTCACTCGGATATAGCAAAGCTTTCCTCATACCAAAAAGCATGAAAGTCTCTAACTCTAAATTTTTTCAAAGCAAAATAACTGCAAAGATGGTTTCCTCAGTAATCAAATTCAACAGATCGAAAGACACAGACACTAGAAAACTGCTCAGATACTCTCTCGATGAGACTTAATTTTTTATCAATAAGATTTCGGAATCAAGTTTTGAAGGAAAGCAATTTAAAACTTTAGGGATTCATAATTCTCGTTTTGTGTTCATAATTGATACTTTTTCTAAGGTATATACTGTGACATTTTAGTTCATTTCAGAATTTATGCTTATCTATCTCACTATACAACGAAAATAATTCTGAGACTTACATCTCAGGAATCATTTACTTTTTATTTAGCATTAATCCCCTCTTGAAAGCTTAAGCCAAGAATCCAACACGCAAGAAATTGTAGTCAGCAGCTTGAATCTCAGGCTCATTATCTCCTTTAGCGATCACATGCAAACCTCCTCACTCTCCCATTTTTGTAACGTTACTGGTGATTCAATTATGTGTTCTTCTGCCAAATTTATTATTATCTCTGGTTCCTTCGTTCCCAATTTTCCTTTAAAATGTTTCGAATTTTTAGAAAATATTAACTCATCAGTGGATATTGGTGTGACATTTTCTTGTACTTTTTCTTCAAACAACCGATCCAAATTGATATATTCAAGATAGGCTCCTTTCACTCGGAATTCGTCTTTTTTGAGTGTTGGGAATTGGTAATTTACTGATGTTAAAGACTCCAACAGACGTTTTGGTGATTCGAAGGCATTTTCGAGACTCCTTACATTACTTACATTATAGTAAGGAAGCCGTTGTAGAAGGTTCACTCCTGTGTAAGATTCGATAATTTCTAAAAGCTCGGCTGTTTCCAGGGGCTTGACCTCGACGGTTTCTGGCGTTTTTAATTTATGCTGAATCTTTGAGTTCTGTTGAAAATCATTTTCGGTTACAATTATTGTGTTGATTTTCTGATCGATAAGGACATATAGTACTGAGGCGGCGTCGTCGTTGTAATCGTCGATAATCATAAGCTTTCGTTTATCTTTGAAGATCGCGTCGAGACTTTTCAGAGCTTGCCCCGAAGAGCTAAATGTCGACCTGATTGCGTCGGAAAGAGGTCCGTTTTGCTTCTTGTTTGAGAAATAGTAGATTCCATCCTTGTATCGATGATGTCTCGAAATGATATAGTTTGCTGCTTCAAGGACCAGTCTCGTTTTCCCAGATCCTTTTTTCCCAATGATTTGGATGAAACTCTCGTTTGAGCTCTCCAGCGCTCGACAGATTTTCTCCAATTCCTTTTGTCTCCCAGTGAAAGGAAGGAATATCTTTGGGATATTCGTTGGGCATAGAGGCATGCTGATGTCTTCCAATTTAATCGTTGTTTCCGATCCAAATTCATGAAAAATTTTCTCTTCACGCTTGCTTTGTGTTGAATGGCTTTTCATAAGGTTCACATCATCTAACGCTTGTTGCTCAGACACATGAACACTATTAGGTGTTTCTAGCTTGGCAAAGTCAATTACAGCATCAAAGGACCTTATTAATAATTTTTTCACTTCTTTTTGAGCTTCTTTGAATGCAGCCATCACGTTATCTTTTGAAACCAAATTTTGCATGAAACTTATCACAAACATTTGCTTATATTCCTCAAAGATGAGGTGGTGATTATAACCTAGCGGCTCTTGCTGCTGAGCTGATGAACGATCAAACCACACGATGTATTGGTCCTTCAAATCGCTGAACAGTTTTTCACGAAGAGTGCTATCAGGAGGTGTATCAATTATCACTATCATGAGCTTATGACCTGTTAATCCTGAACATGGTAGCGACGTCGAGAAATTAGTTGAGCCAGTAGGAGTTGCGAGAACTTCAGGTCGAATACTCAGAAGTTCTTTTAGACTTTCATAGTCAATTACATCGTATTCTCCTGTCTTTTGGTCACTCTCGACAACAAGCCCATGGTTCGGCTCGACAACAAGCCCACGGTTCGGCTCAACAATCGGCTCGATCTTTGAATCGATGTATAGAACTCTGCATCCAAGTTTCATAGTTTCACGCAGAGAAGCTGCGCTCAAGGTTTCATATTTTAGCCGAATTGTGCAATTGATGTCGGGAAATTTGATTAATATGTCGTTTAGTGAATCCAACAAATCCTCCTTAAAGGAGGAAGGAATTGCTGTCGAGTGGTTTTTTCTTGATAAAGGCATTGCGGTAAGTACTCCTAAAACATTTGAGTAGCTCTCTTGAAACAATTGATTTATTTCCTTTATGAGAGTCGTGACTTTGTAAGCTAGCTGTTTGTCACCAAACTAAGGCGAGTTAGATTCATGTTCAATAATATTGCTTTTTTACATCTCGAAGGAAGGTTCTGGAATCTCTCTTTAGCATTTTCATCTTGAGCCCATTTAATTTGCGGTTCCACTCAGGTATGACATCCTTGAATCTTGAAATTAGTTTCATGAGTTAACCCAAATTTATTGAGTTATTTTACTTTTGGTATAGCCTTACCAATAGGCAGCACGCCTTAAGTTCGAGTCTTTTCGTATTAGGGTTAAAGTTTAATAACTCTTTTTCAAAAATAGTGATTGCGCTCTCAAGCTTCTTTTCCAAGGAGGAGATGCCAATGTTTTCTTCCGCTGTAAACGCAAACCAAAGCTTGGAGATCAGCAGTCCTATTCTTGCCTCTAGAGTTGATTGTTCCTCCTTTTTTCTAATTGATTCTTGGACTTTTTCTAACTTTTCGATGTGCTTTGTGTATTC
>ENA-UOTX01000453-UOTX01000453.1-compost-metagenome-genome-assembly--contig:-NODE-453-length-43712-cov-21.208617_pt1 | contig 43712 bp, 27 predicted proteins | sample MGYA00238143_ERZ746982 | MGnify/ENA primary metagenome ERZ746982 (study PRJEB28758, sample SAMN06268862) | compost metagenome | isolation source: single cell | place: USA: California, Emeryville, Joint... | reverse complement strand
TAATGAAAGAATTTAGCAATATTAATTCGATGTGGCTGTAGCTTCATTACTAGTGAACCTCGCTCTCTCTGCTTTACCACATTTATCATTTTAGAATACAGCACAGCCTCTCTTTTCATCTTTCGATGCTTCCTTCTTTCTAAATCTAATTTTCGTATCCCTCTTATCCTCTATTGCCTTAGCCACCATCAGAGCGGTTAATTTGTCAAACGCTTCATACACACCAGAGCCCAATTTCGCAGATCCTTCAAAGAAAGGCAATCCAAGCTTCGAAGCTAATTCAGATCCGGCAGCAAAACTAACTTTTCTTGATTCTTCATCATCAGCTTTATGACCGAAAAGCACTGTTTGACAATAAGAAGGAGCGCATTCGTCTATAATAGATTTGTATTTCTCAATACTCTCAAAACTCGAGCAATTTGTGACATCATACATAAGGAAGATACCATCAAGACTCTTGTAATAGATCCTTGGAAGAGGTGCCCCTCTTTCTGCGCCATGACGACCCCAGATTTGAAGTTGTGCTACTTTACCTTCATACTCCACATACTTCTTTTCAAAACCAAGCTTATATATCCAAGCTTGATAATCTCCATTGATATAATAAGAGCAGACAGACCTCATTCCAGTGCCTATATCTCCGAGAATGAGAACTTGGAAGAAATAGTCAAAGTCATTGTTCTTAGTTTTAGCAGGCTCTTGTGATTTAGATTCCATTTTCCACTTAAATTTATTGATTATATGATAATAGTAGTATTAAATTCATCCAGCATCTTGAAGGCTAGATTTATGTCTAATGTCATTAATTTAGTGAGTCCTTATTAGAAAAAATGACTATGAGTCAGCAACATTTACATGAAATGTACAAAAGATGCTTACTCATCATTTTCGGCTGTATGAAAAATAAAATATGAGATTTACATTCTAAATGATTAATTTTTTTGGATGCTATGCATAGCCTCGACATGATTGTTGAATTATAAAGTTGATTTCATTTACAAGTCATTGCTCCCTTGGCAAAAAGAAAGCGATTTCTTCCAGAGCACTATAGCTGAGAATTGAAAAGCACTTGGATTAAATCAGGCGCAATGACGAGTCCCCGCAGTCGCTATTATGAATGAGCCAAAAATGAGTATTGTTTGGGAAAACATAAACAGAAAACACTCTCTGAAATCGCTTTACAATATTGTACATTTCTGTCATCTTTGATCTAATCCAGCCAACAATGTTGATTCCAAAACACTTTTCATTGTTGTTTTCAGTTGGAGAAGTCTGCTTTCGGAATATCGGGCTTGGTTTGGAAGATCATTTGTAAGAACCACACAGAAATTGTTCAATTCTCCCATTAATAAATGAACATTTCTGAAGTATGCACAAATTTGGAACTTGGTCTTAAATTACACGCTAAACTCTTAGACTTATTCTTGTTATGCAATTGCGTGGAGGTATGTATACTGGCTTGAAATCCTCTTACGATTTAGAAACATTTACTTTGGGTTTGCGAATCTTTGAATGACAACTGTGTCTTGTTTTCTTCAAATTTCTCTTCCATCGCTTTAGTCATCATTAGTCCAATTAATTCAATGAATGCCTCTTTCACACCAACTCCTGATCGAGCTGATGTCTCAAAAAGAGGTATTCCAAGGTTGGAGGCCAACTCAGAGCCTGCAGCGTAACTCACTGTTCTTGCCTCTTCTTTATCGATTTTATTTCCCAGAAGAAATATTTGGCAATCAGGAGGAGCCTTTTGCTTGATCTCATCTATATACCACGTAACGCTCTCGAAGCTTGAGGGATTAGTGACATCATACACAACCAAGACTCCATGAGTGCCTCGATATAATTCCTTATCAGGGCGAGAAAACCTCTCCTGGCGAACAAGGTCGTAAACTAGAAGCTTTATGACTTTATCCTCGTAATTAACAGTCTTGATATTAATACCACCTCCTCCTTTTGGAGAAGCTTCAAAATTGTCAAAGAAATAATGCTTCTGAATAGATGTTTTTCCAACCTGATAATCCCCTAGTATGGATATTTTGATGCGATAGTCATGCTTCTCAGGTTGGCAAGGTGTGTGCTTTGATTTGGATTCCATCTTTCTTTTTCCAAATTTTATTTTGATACAGTATTAGGATTTAACAACTCATCAAAAATTAGTATAATTCCTGCCATGAAGGTTCTCAAATTCAAATTGAGGTAAGAAAGTGCCTTATGAAGAGAGTATTTTCATATTGAGTTTCTTGGTCAGACCCATCCGTAATGCTTCGAGGGTAATGAATGGTAGATAGTAATTTCTGTAACAGTTATCCTACAATTCTTGATGTTCAGTATAGATTTAATTGATTCTCTTCGTATTGAACTAACGAATCACATGTAGAATAGCTTGTATTGAACTTGAAGAACATAAGGTATCACATACAAAGCACAGAAATTTGAATAAGAAATTATGATATATTGAAAAAAAGATAGAGTTGATTCAAGCCTTAAGATATATTAGTATACCCATCACATATTTACCATCTTTGACTTACCCCAATTAAGGAGTAATATTAGTAACATTTGTCTTTTTTATTCGTAATTTTAGGATCTTTCAGTGGATAATGTTGAAATGCCGGTTTCTTCTCTTCTACAAATTTTCCTTCTCTTGCTTCAGCCATCATCTTCCCAATTAACGCATTGAAAGCTTCATTAATCCCAACACCCTCTTTAGCTGATCCTTCATAAAAAGTTGCTCCATTCTTGGAAGCTAACTCAAATCCTTCAGCATAGCCCACCGTCCTCGCCTCTTCGTTGTCAGATTTATTTCCAAAAAGAACTATTTGGCAATTTGGAAAAGCGCTGCTTTCTCTCACATCAGTTATATACTGATCAATACTCTCGAAGCTTGAGCGGTTAGTGACATCATAAAGAATTATGATGCCATGGGCGTTTGTATAATAGACTCTTGTCGCGGATGTACCAATCTCTTCACCAGGATAATCCCATACGAGAAGTTTTATGATCTTGTCTTCATAATTTACCATCTTAGCTTCATAGTCTATCCCGAGCGTCGTTTTGAAGGTAGATTTAAATTCGCCATGGAGATAATGAAAGCTTGTTGAGGTTTTTCCAACACCATAGTCACCGAGCATAATTACTTTGAATCGATAATCGTACTTCACAGGTTGGTGAGGTGCTTGATTGGTTTTGGACTCCATTTTTTTCTTAGCAATAAATTAAAGAAGAATTAATGTTTTATGTCAGATTCATCTAATACATATCGTAAAAAGATATTTGATTGTTTCACTGCTAATACCACATATTTCACACAAACCTCATTGTCCTTCTTACATTTATTCGAAGTAATTGCAATCTACACAGGACTGTTAAAAGAATATGAATGAAATTAAGTTAGAGTTCCAGTCAATGGACTACAGGACCCTTTTTTTTGTTTCGCGTCAAGGTTATTGTAGTTGATAGATTATTTCCCGAGGCAACCAATTACTGCAGAAAGGCTATACTACCCTTCTCCAATTAAGCACATAGAAAGACGAAATTTTCTGATTGGACAGCTCAGAAACACTTGCTCCTTCCTTGTTCTACTGAGGCAGCTGTTTTCAGCTTCACAGCTTTCCAATCGTCAATCTTCTCTCCTTCATTTGCTATCATGGCCATTAGCCCAAGCAGTGCACTAAAAGCTTCCTTCACGCCCAAGCCTATTTTAGCTGATCCTTCAAAGAATGCCACACCAAGCTTTGAAGCTAATTCTGAGCCCTCTGCAAAACTAACTATTCTAGCTTCTTCCATGTCGACTTTATTTCCAAAAAGAATAAGTTGACATTCTGGCCAAGCGTATTCTTTGATATACTTCATGTGCTCATCAATACCTTAAAAACTCAAACGCTTAGTAATATCATACAGAAGAAAAATCCCATGTGCGTTTCTATAATAGTTCGCTGGCATAGGTCTGAACCTCTCTGCTCCAGCAGGATCCCATAGACGAAGATTTATGGGTCTACCTTCATAATCCAGGGACTTTTCTCTATACTCGCATCCAATTGTCGTCCAAACTGGTTGAAAGTCGTCAGTAAAATAGCGTACTCCTACTGATGTTTTTCCGGCACCAAAATCTCCTAAAAGCATCAGATTAAACGTTAATGGAATCTTTTCAGGTGGTAGAGGTAGCTGACTTGAATTGGATTCCATTTTTCTTTGAAATTTATATCTGATACTGTAATTGCGAGTTTAATGCTATTATGAATACAACGCTTCATTCATTCCAATGAAGCGAAACGCCTTTCCTTTACCATGTAAAGTGATAACAAAAACACAGAGGAAAGACTTTAAAATTTTCTTTCAAGCTATCCTATTCATGTTCACTGAGACTTCCTTCGATTTTCTTGAGCGCTGACACGAAATTTCCATGACAAAGTTCATATATTTTTCAGATTCTATTATATTGAGATAATAGAGAAGTTTGATACGACTCATTTGCTCAGAAAAAAAATAAATTAGCACAATCATGGCCGACAAAGACTACCTGTCTCGAAGTCTCAAAATAATTCGGTTCTTCGCCAAGAACGCTGGAACTGCAGAGCTCGAAGCCAACAAAGGCACTCTTCTCAATGAATTGGTCAAGTACGTGAAGGCTCTCTCGGAAAATTCCCAAGCAATCGCAAAACTTGCGTCAGAATCCCTGATCGCCATCCTCCGTACCTTCATAAGCGATAAAGACCGCAGCTGTAGAATAAATACTCTTAAAGCGCTTCGTTATATCCTCGATTCGGCGCCTGCTTTCCAATATCTCCGTTCGAAGCATGTTTATATTTTCCTTGCGAAAAATCTTGACCGGGAAAACAAACCCGAAAACACTGAAGAAACCATTCAAACACTTAAATTGATCCGTAAATGGATCGAGATAGATGCCAAGTCTTTTCCAAAGCTCCTGGTCAATTCTATCGTCGGGTTGACGGAATCGCAGGATGAAGTCATTCGTAAAACAGCTGTTGAGTCTCTCAGAATCCTCTCTATGGCAAACCCGGAACTGTCAGGCTGGGCAGGCGGAATCAAGACCCTAATTGACCTTTCCGTCGACCCGAACTGCCGAGAACTCTCTCATTCGATTATTTTAACACTGATTTACCTCTTGAATGATCCAAACACACGATCAGTTATCAAACCTCATCTGGATCTGACGCGTATCTTCTCTCTTTTTACGGATGTTGATTACCCTGTTGAAAGTCGCGACGGTAAAAAAGACCATCTCGTGCGATTCGAAAACCAATTGGAAATCGCAAAAAAGGCCATTGTGATGATGTTGAAGAGCTGGACCGGACTGATCTACCTCGGTCACGATAGAACCTCGCTCAAATCGCTTATCACTGCGCTAAGGCAGCCAATTAAGCCGCTTATTCGTAACGCGATCTATGACATCCTGAATGAAATTTTAACCATTGGTATCAAAAACATCCCGAAACGCAACTACGACTCTCAGATGCAGAACTTAATCAACTACTATTTGATGGTGGTCATCGAGTTGCTTATGGAATGCGATTTATTCACAGTGCTGTTGGAGCTCTCTGGTGTCGAGGACAGAGAAATCGCGAACCCAGCGCAGAAATTCCTGAAGAATCTCTCTTATCTGAACTTCACATTGCTTTCACAGAATCATCAGCAATACCCTAATTTCCTAGTCGCTTCATCGGAAATAACTAACCCTGTCCTCATGGAATTGAAATCGCGATCGTATAACGTCGTCCATAGCATGGGAGACTACCTTTTCGATTCAGTGTTGGAAAGGAGAAAGGAAGGAGGCTCTAGATTTCTCAGTCTTTGTGAGAATCTGTACCTTTCAACGCAGTTAGGATTGCCAAGTCACAAAATGAACAATGAAATCATCGGAAAAATCAAAACCCAGCTTGAAATGGAAACCGATGACCAGAAATTCGCTGCGCTTATGAAAAGCTCCCTCGTGACTCAGAACAGAGAGCCGAAGAACTGGAACTGGGCTGATATCATTCAGATCACAGACACTTACCTCACGAACATGCAACGGTTGGGAGAAGCAATCCGAACAAAATTCCTCAAGAGACTTTTGAATTTCTACCAGCCGTCCAAGCAAGGCTTCATCAGTCTTGAATGGAAGCCTGAAAACTTCCCTTATGTCAAGGTAGGCTACAAGCTGCTGAAAACGATCTTGAAATACAAAGAAGGGAAACAGATCCTTTCGAGCACCTCTGATGAATTCTTTAGCGCCAGTCGTAGCTTTATGGTCGATATGAGCGGTCTCTTGCGGTGTGCTGCTGAGGAAAAGCCTTCGAATTCGAAAGACAACGCCTATGTAGAGTTTATGCCGCTGCTGAGTCACGAAGTTTTCAATCAAAGAATGATTCGAGAGTATATCTGCTGGATCGGACTGCTGAGCATGTCGAAGGTCGGCCTCGAGCTGTTGAACGAGTTCCAGATTCTACAGTCATTGACAGCGTTCGTTACTAAAACGGGAGAGAAAGACCATATTTTGACTCTGATTATCTTTAACCTCGACTACAAAAACGAGGGCGAAGCCAGGAATTTCTTGCAGTATTGCTTGGAGAACGGCTCAAAAGGCTTGATTAAATCAGGGATCGAGCTGCTCAGACTCCTGTACCGCTCAGAGTTGAATGATTTCGCGAAATGGGGGCTGCCTCTCCTTTGCACCATGCTTTATAGATCCGAGCAGGAATTCTCGCTCCTCGCTTTGAACGTCATTGAGGAGGTCTGTCAGGATAAAGAATACATGCACGCCTTTCTGTCCCGTGGGCCAAAGTTCACCAGTTTGGGCAAAAATGGCAATAATTTCCTGATTACGCTACTCAGTATCAAGCAAGGCTTTGAATACCTCACCAATGTGACGAACTGGATCGAGGCAGAAATGGAAAGATGGAAAGAAACTGAGAACAGAGAGTACGTTCAACGTGTTGAAAGGTGCCTTTTGACCGCGCTGGACCTCGGGAATTTCGATGACGCGAATAACGGCTTCAAGATGTCTGATTTCTGGCAGAATGACGACAATGCCTCGACTCACCTGTCATTTGTGTTCAGGCTACCTTGGAACATGATCCTCCACTTCGAAAACGAGAAATTTGAAGGGGATATGTTCATGCAGATCCAAATGGAGTATAATCCTCAAAATTCTCAGCTTATCCTCATCGGACTGCCGAAACCACCTAACTCGGACTTCGATAAGAAATTGACTGTTCACCAAGACGCTCATTTCGTCATGAAGCTTCACCTCACGATCGGAAAGGTGAATATTGATAATCTCTGCAAAGAAACCGGCTCGCCTTTTACGATTCGATGTGGTTACAATGATAAAAAGCACAACGCGCAGTACATTGGCAACCAGTGCGTTATCAACCAAAACGGCGTGATATTTATCTTCGATTGCTTCGAAAGCACCATCAGGCTGTCGCAAATTAAGGTCGCTATCAAGCTAGATAACCTTAACTCCAATAATTTGACGAAGCTGCCACCTCATCTATACGGAGAGCTGGTAAAAACCCGCAAAGGTGTTGAATTGTTGAGACAAACCAAGTATTTTGAGTCATTTGTCGAAGATATGTTGAGCCCAGACTGCCCTATTCTCAAAAAAAGAGCCAGTCTCTGGTGTATCGGTCACATTGGGCTGAGCAAGAACGGTTTTACTTTGATCAAGGAACATCAATTAGTCCCAAAGCTTGTTCAAATGGCCCAAGAGGCCGAGTTTTTGTCACTTCGAGGCACCTGTCTTTATGTGCTGAACCTTCTTGCTAATACACTTGAAGGCAGCTATGAGCTTGAGAAATGCAATTGGCTCACGCATATCACCGGGGCTAATATTAAGGTCTGTCTGCCGAAGGATCTAAAGCAGTTTTTCACGATTAAGAGCAGTTTTAAGGACCTACAGAAAGCGCCATGGCCGCTTCAGGATGATCTTTGGAAGAAATTCGATGAGATAATGAAGAGTCTTCACCATAGTGAAGAACAACTGGAGGTGTTGCATCATATCTCGGGGCTGAGTAGTGCCATGACGAATAAAACGGCGCAAAAGGAGCTGAAAAAGCTTTCAACGAAAAGTCCGAATCTGTTTACAGATGCCTATTTGTTCTATAGTGTGATCATGATGATGACGTTCTATAAGTTCAGGACGCAAATGAGAAGGTATATCTATTCGCTGTTCGATAAGCTGTTGAGCAATCAGAAAATTTTTGCGATATTGGACAGCACGCAATGCTTTGGCTATAACATCATATAAACAGTGAAGAGAAACGCGAAAATAATATTAAGTTGAGTCCGAGAAGTTTGATTATCATTATATTTTTCACAGTTTTTAGTGAATTCATGAATAAATTGATGACCTCCCAAATCAATAAACAACCCTTAATCTAAAATTTCCCAGTGAATCATACTCAGATTAGTTAGTCCTAACAAGGAATAATCATAAATGAAATTAACTCCAAAGTTAATTAGTCAAACCTACATAAAATAGTAATTCGAAAATTTTAGCTACTCTTGCATATTTTCGACAAAATTATTTTGATTTGCTGTGCCTTAATTTTCAAATATGTCATCAAAATAACTTAAATCATAGCCGATATCCCTGCTCCGCATTCTCCACAGAGAAAGACTATTACCACATAGCTGCATTGATGCATATCAAGAGGATTGCCTTCATTAGATTTTCATAAATTTTAATTCTCAGATGCAAAAAATCAAATAATATCAAACGGGAAGAAAAGATCAGACATCCTTTGAAGGAAATCATTGATAAAAACTTATCTTATCCATTATCGGCAATAACGAACCGCTACAACAATATTCATAAAAAAAAACTTTTCCTCTTAGATCTGAAAATAATGATCTCTCTGACTTTCAGAGTCCGTTAGATTCGGACTACTCAGAATCACCAAACTGTGATTGCTACCCACATCTTTTTCGTTGATCCGAGAATACCTCCTCGCACAACACTCCTTCACTCTCGGCGCTATCCCATAAGTTACTGCATCCAACAACCCTTGAAATTGATATATATTGCTCAGGACTACATCTACCGTTTCACTAGGTTGAATATATCCGAATCCTTTCAAAACGTTGTAAGTAAGAATCGGTATCCAGCAGAAAATGACTATCCCAGGGTATATAAGTAGAGCAATTGAGTCTGCTTTGCTGCCTCTCAGGCCTTTCGCATTTAATTCACCACCCGCCTTAATGAACCAGTACGCACTCAAAATACAGCAAATTGCCGTTGGAATAATAACGAGAAAAATGAGAAGAGTATCGATCTCCCCGGGATAAATTAAATGGACACAGGTATGTTGAGTTTGAGAGTAGCTGATATAATTTGTTAACCCGCTCGAGAGGCCCAACGTCAGAGGGACAACAGTAAGGACGAGAAGATATCTCTTCATATACTTTTCTATAGCTTCTAAGCTTTCATATTTAGTTATTGTGTAAAGCGTGTGTCCAAAGAGTGTGCTTGCGAGGATTGACATGCAGATGAAAACGCGTAAGATCGTGATGGCAGTTTTGCAGTAAGGGAGACCTGATGGTTTGTAGATATATCCACTGATTTTCATGAAGCAATATATGGTATTAGCCGCGTTAAGTGTGAGAATCATCTTCCCGAGGTTTGTTTTGTAAATTTTACTGTAACAGCACAGAAAGACGACGATAGCGGCTGCAAAAAAGGAAATAAAGCCTGTGATTGAGTATTTTGGATCAATTGGAAGCAGATTCAGCTCATAAGGGGCTGCAGTTGTTGTTAGCTCCATGGATAGTCGGCTACGTAGACACTGGAATCGCTTAATGTGCTTGGCTAAGCAATTAAAGTTCCTTGAAGAATTTTAATTTAATTATTAGAGTGGGCAAATTAGTTGGTGAGAGGTAAATGAGACCCGGGATCGCCTTATTTCTAAATCATTCTTTATGTTTTTCTTTGACTTCATATGAAACTCTAACAAGCTCAGTACCACTTGTTAACTTTGTCTTCCTTTTTGCTGACTGAATGAGGTTGCTATCTAGGGCAAAAGGAAAATCCTTAGAAAAGAAGCGTCTCAAGTCAAAATGGATCGACTTCATCGAAATTGTGATCGACAATTGCCCCGCATCACCTTAATGCCCTTCCAGACAAAGTTATCGCTCTAGAGAAGTTAAGCACAATGAGCTATGAATGATATGCCAGTAAAGCTATTTGAATCGTAGATTATGATGAGTGTGTTGCCTCTAAAGTTGAGAATACTCACTCATATTAAGCTTAGTTTTTTCATTTTGTTTAATGCACATCAGAATTAAAGCAAAAACGTTAAGAAATCAAGTCACTATTATTCGCTAAATTCGCTTGCTTATACTACTGACTATTTAATTAAGAGACGACCTCATAACTTTAAAATTTCTTTCGAACATTCTCTTTAGTCAGCAAAAATGCCTTCCGCAAGAGTTTTTCTGAACTTCAGTCAAGCTTATATTTCAACAATTCTTTGAATTAGAAGCGCAGTCTCGACAAGACTCACAGTTCTGAAGTTTATAAAAAAATTCAATTTTTGTTGAGGCTATACTTGGATTGGTATTCCCCCAATCAACCTCATATCGTCACTTTGTTACCTACCAAACTTGTTCTTCTACCTCAAATATTCTCCTGGCATGATTAGTCTCCATTACTTCATGATTTCTGAATTAATTCACAAAATATCATATTCTTAGCTACTTAAAATCTCCGAACAGATTTCGATTCCTAACTAAATAATTTGAAAACAAAATTTTTTACTCTCATCTTCCTCATTACAATTGACGATGGTGAGCTTCTTGACCTCATTTTTCCAATCGATCATGTGCAGTGATTCGAGAAAAACCCATGGCAAGTCTCATAAGACTAATCTATTGTTTGGAGAGAACGAAGAGGTAGGTTCTTATCCATCGATCTGTCTTAAAAAACTCGCAAAAGAAAAAGTTCCTTGTCTTGGATCTCGACGAAACGCTTATTCACACGAAGGTCATCAGGCCAGAGTCCAAGCAAGAGGCTATGGAAGTACTTGGACTCTGATTGATTGAATATCATAGAATTTCTACTTTAGAATGGTATTAAGCTGCTCATGACCCCGAGACCCCACCTGATGAAGTTCATTGAAGAGGTATGCAAGCATTACGCGCTCATAATATATACAACTGGCAGGAAAGACGTAATAATTTCTTTTCTGACTCATAACTGACTACTGGTTCCGACTAGTATGCGGAGTTAGTTATCAAATCACTTGGACTTTGCAAGTATATCAAGCATATATTTCACAGGAATGATTGTGTGGGAACTTGGGACGGGTTCTTGACGAAAGACTTGTCTATTCTTGATGTTCCCATGAAGAATGTGCTGTTGATTGACGTAAATGGGTTCGTTGAAAGCAGTTACTAATCCTTTGGAAAATTAAAGGACACTGCGGCGAATTCAGTCCTATGTCCCGAAAATTTCTTGCAGATTCGACGATTTGAGGGACAAAGTGATGATAAAGCATTGCTGGAGTTGCTTCCGTTTTTGGTGGAGCTCGCAGCGTGTGAGGATGTAAGAAATGTGAGCAAGAGATACTCCAGCTTCTTGAAAAATTCAGTTAAACCAGCGCCGATGAAAGTAAGTGATAGTGATGTGTCGACCATTGCAACAGAAGAAACTGCCGTTACAGAGGCGGATTAATTGGAAACACTAAGTGCTAACTAAGATTAAATTATAATCCTAATTGAGATAATTGATGGACCTTGACAGAGCATTCAATGATCAATAGTTTGCTCTGCTGATACTATGACAATTGATTTGTTAATTTTAGCATATATGTTTAGTTGCTTGCTATATGAATGCCAGAGGAGTATTCATTCATAAGACTGAATACTTGTTACAATTAACCAACTAACCTTATAAAAGCAAAATTCACGAATTTCTTAGAGGTTTCAAATATAAATGTCAGATACTCTATTCTTAGAAGAAATTTTAGTAAAAACATCAGTCATACTTTTCATTATTAGTAATTCGTGTTGTTATTGGATATCTAGGAAAACCACTCCGAAAACTATGTATTGAGATGATTACATAAATTAATTAGAATTTGAAATATATAATCTCCTCTTGCTTAGAAATCTGCTTTAATTGCTTCACATTTATGGCGATTATTCCATCAATTCGTTACGATTCCGCAAAACATATGCTTCTAGCTGGTCCTATTTCAGTTGGGAAAATGAAAGACTGCTTGGGATTGGCTATTACTTTTATCTGATGTTCCTTGTCTATAAATCACCTTATCTGCCTTCAAATCGATCACATTCGCACCTTCTCTATCAGAAGCGACGCCTAGCAACGTCCCATCTTGAGACCATTTCACTGACCAAATGCTGCCTATAGAGGAAAAAACTTTAATTTTTTCACGTTTACTTAAAGTGAATTTTTACTTGCAAACGTGTCAACGTAGGCTTTAACAACCTTTCCTTCACGAATATCATAGATCTTGGGGTCATACTCAGCATCGCCAAAGGCGATTAGGTTTCCGTCGCATTTCCAATCCAATGAGTAAGTTTCTAGATATGTTTTATTAATAAATTTGATATTGCTCTTACCAAACTTGAAATTGTAAGCTTTCGACTGGGCTTGGACCTGCTTTTCCAGATCCATCAACAAAAGTTTACATTGGCTGTATTTTAATGCAACAAGCGGACTTCCCATGGTTGGATTCCAGCGGCATTTGTTATAATAGACTATTCAGAGAATTAATTGTGTTCTGTAACAATGGAAGTGATCACAGCTTGATCTTTGCGGAGCATTATATTTGTAGAGATATTTATCAGAGTCTACATCGAGGACTACGAGGCGCCCATTAAACTGAAATAGGGAAATTTTGGTTCCTTCTGCATTGAAGTCCATGCTCGTGATGAATGCTTATGGATGAATTGGTATTAAATCGCTGGAAAGGCTAAAATTTACAATTTTGTTGGCTGTGCCATTTCGCTTTTTTGAGCAGTTGAAAGCCACAGAAATCAAATAGGTGATATGAAGTCGTTTGTTCTATCGGTAATGCCACAAAGAACTTCCTTTTTGGATTGAGTGAGATGTCTCCTGCTCCGACCTCTGGCATCAAAGTGTTAAAATCCAATTATTATTCTATCACAAATTACCTCCTTGTACTCCACCAAAGGAGAACTGACATCTTTTCGTGGAGAGGTTATAAACTTCGAGGTCAGCGTTGAATCCTTCAGCATAATGATGAAGAGAAATCACATTATCTGTCTCCGGGATCCATGCGACATACGTTTCATCAGCTCCTAATCGCGAGAATAGTCATTTCAATGCTTACTTTTGAGTTCTTACCAGTAGGAAGCTGCGCTCCTTGAAAATGACTGTAGGCGCTTTCTGGCTGCGATAGATCGTGGAAAGCGACTTGGTTGGTCTTATAAGTGCACCAAATGACTTCTTTGGCTTTCATGAGAGCAGATTAGATCAAAAACTCCAGGTTTGTGTGATTACACTTGGAATGAGAAGAAGCATGGGCACCCAAAATTTCCATTTTTATTGCTTTTTTGTGAGAGAGGCTATTTAATTAGTGAAAATAAATCAGTAACTTTTTAGAATTTTTTGATCCAATCAGATGAGAACAGATAAAGTTTTGATAAAATTTGTCTTATTGGAGAATTCCAGGAGTTTCATCGGAACCGTAATTTTACAAGATACTTGTTGATGTTATCCGATTCTGAAAGCTAACTCATTTGCTATGGCGTTACAAATCAACAATATAGCGAAACTACATTTTTACATCTGACTTGCAAGAGACAAATGTTACTCGAGAGTTTGGCCAGACTGATAATACCGAGTTTAAACTTAAAGCATACAAAGAATGTTTTTCTTTAAGATCGTTGATTGATCGAGTATATTCTAGGCAGCTAAGTAAGCAGGCGAGATCTTGTTGGGTATTTCTTGATTGGTGAAAATTTCCTATAATGCCGATTCTATATGTGAGCATCATTTTGGATCAAATTGGCTACAGAGACTATGAGAAATACACTCAAGACCTGGGTGTGAAAAATAGCTGCAATTTTGGATTGTAAAAAGATCGAGTACTATGAATCCGTAAGTTAATTTGAGATAGTTTTTCTATCTTTTAGTGGAAATTCAAACTAATATAAATTTTTTTTACTAAGCCTTTAGCTGAAGAGAACTGGTGACGTATTAGATCAACAAGCTGAATAACGGAGAAATTCAATATATGAGCCAACCAAGTCCAATATTTTGAGCTTTCGATACATTAACTTAATTTGACAAAAACTATGAAATTTCGGAACAGCACTTTTAAAAATAAATATACAATGATAAAATGAAATGCTAGTCGTCGAAAAATTTACATTACAGTTCGAAACTCAAAAAATTATAATGTTCGAGAGAAAATGGGGCAAATTATTTGAATTCAAAAGGTAATTCGATGAAAATTGTTAATTTCAAATGATATGAGGGTATGCGCAGAACGTAAAATTGCAAAGCAACTTTTCGAGCCTGAAAGCCTTCATTTTTTTCAGACCACAAATTTAAGTAGAAGATTCCAGAATTCCTCAATCTCCAAAGTGCTTTACACAGGAACCGGGAATTCTGTCATGTCCAGACAATTAGAACAATTGAGATACAGCCTCTCTCCCTCCTCTTTCTTTAATCTGTTCAGTTCTCTCTTCCTGTTATAGGATAGAAACTGATAAAGACTTTTTAACAGTTATCAGGTCCTAAATTTTCTGTTTGAAGGTTGTTTCTTCTTCCTCTTAGGAGCTACTGCTTTATCATTCTTTAAAAACTCTCTCCATGAACCCGATTTGAATTTCATTGTCTTTGAATAGGCTATCATGGAGAACTAGATCCTGCCTTGCGAATGGAATCTGCTTCATTTTTAAAATTAGTTGTAAACAACATAATATTACTATTATTATTTTTTCAGTCTCTCTCGAATAAATGAGAGTATCTAAATCAGAAGTCCCAGAGAAAGCCCACCAAACTCTGAATTTGAAATTTTACTGAATTATCAATATTTCAAACCCACCAATTTTTCGAATCCATTGCTTGTTAGTTATCAGGAATTCCTAAAATTTTATAATATTTTGATTAATTCTGAGGATGAACTTATGAACAAATCCTGTACAGCATCTGACTCTTCGACAGCACCCTCTCAACTTAATAAGAGATCAAAGAAAGTCAGAAAAGCGGAGCAGGTCAATACCATCCATCGTGAATTCGAAGAATTATTCATGAATGGAGGATTCGGACTTCAAAGTCAAATTCTAAATCTGAAGGCAGATTTAACCACTAAAGTCCTATCTTTTGACTACAAGGGGGATCATTATGAAATCATCCCTTTAAAAAAATCCAAAAAAGCCAAAAGATTAAAAACGCCAACCATTGGAAGCCCGCTGACTTCGAAATCAGCAACGACTTCAAATTACTCAAAAGAAGCATCTCCCATTCAACGCAAAATAACTCTTCCGAAGAGACCTAAGGCAATTGAACCTGTGGAGTTATTGATGCTATTAGGAAGCACTGAAGAGCTATCGACAGATACGCTATTGGAACACAGGAGCAACTATGAATTTTCTGGGCCAATGGCTCCTGAGCTCTTGAAATTGAATGAAGAAAACTTGATTCAGTTTGAGAGACAGGAAGTCATGATCGGGAACGAATACCAAGCACAGATTCCTCCACTGCTCCTCAAATCAAACCATCCGCCTCCTTTAAGAAGGTATAAAGTAAGATCCGATCCAACAAAAATTGGGCCTGAGGAAGTGCAAGCTCTTGAGGGATGCTTGGTCAAAGAATTTTTATTAAAAACCATCAACACTGAAAAACTGTTGCTTTGGCTAAAGGAGCTCAATTATACCATTTCCGAGCTTTTTCTTGCAATTGTTCAAGATAAAGAACAAGCAAAGAGGCGGCTGGTTGTAAAAAAACCAAAGGCAAGAATTTTCTGATTATCTCTTAGAAAAGTAAGCAGATTTTCTTTTTTCCTTGTTGAAATAGATCTAAATATCTAAATATATTTATATTATTTGCTACTACACTTTTTCATTACCATGAGGTCTACTAACCGAACATAGCTTTGTATTTCCTCGATTTTAACTTTCATATTAATAACGATCTAATATTTTCTCCTTTTTAGTAACTGGCGTTGGAGATGTGGCATATAACACAGAAGGAACTTTCTTGGAGCAATGTGTCTAGAGGGAAGATAGCTTAACATTTGTATAATTTTGCCACATCGAAGTCCGATGGCATTGTAGAGCACACTCGAAAATCGAGATGGCACTCTCAATTTATCTTAAGTTTATTTCATGTACTTTGAAACTCGAACATTCCTAGAGATAGACGTTACATTGATTTTTTCTCATAAAATAATCAGATCTATGAGGGAGCAGAAATGAATCCATTCGGTGTCTAGTTTGGAAATATGAATTTTGCATTTCGCAATGGCAAAGAAATTCTGTTAAAGAGAAGACTGCTATCAATTTTGGAAGGTAAAATGCATTTTCAATACTCCCAAAAGGTAAAAGCTTAAGCTATATGCAACATGATTAGAATAACTCGTATCTTATTTGAATGTTTTTAGGCCAAGCGTGATTCTTCTTTAAACTTGCAGCTCCTTTATTACTAATCGAGTTGCTTCCCAAATCTAGTGATTGTAGATTAGTCCAAGTTGTATTCTGACTCAATGCAGTAGCTCCTTCCGCACCAATCTTGTTGCCTCCCAACTGTAGTTCTTGTAGGTGGGTCCAAGTTGTATTCTTACTCAATGCTGTAGCTTCTTCATCACCAAACCCGCTGTTCGACAAATTTAGTGTTTGTAGGCTAGTCCAAGTTGTATTGTGACTCAATGTAGGAGCTCCTCTCTCACCAATCGAGTTGCCACTCAAATCAAGTGATTGTAGATTAGTCCAAGTTGTACTCGTACTCAATGTAGTAGCTCCTTCCACATCAATCGAGTTGCTATCCAAATTTAGTGTTTGTAGGTTAGTCCAAGTTGCGTTGAGTCCAATGACGCCGGCATGGAATGCATTATCAAGATACAAGTCCCGAAAGCCAGATTCAAATAATGACAATAGTCGTGCACGACTTCGAGGTGCTAAACACTTTTTTAAGTTGGCTTTCTTCGAATTAAGGAGGTTTGCCGGCTAACCCCTAAGATCTCCTCAGAAACCGTGGATTTCAGCTACAAATGAGTTCCTTGAAGATCAATATTATAATTTTGTTTAGTGTTTGCATTGATTTCACACTAATGTCTTTCTTTCCCAAAATTTTTGAAGGAGCTTGAGCAGATATTGAAAGGAATGATGTATAGACACATCCTTGGCCCTCACAACGAGGATATTTGAAAAAAAAAAAATTAACAATTTTGAATTGGACCATTTTTGTTCTTATCTGATATGAATATGTAGTTTTCCCTTGCCATTCGATTTTTTCTTTCTCTGTCGTTCTTCATGGTCCTCTTGGGTAGCATACAGAATGATATTGCTGAGGATTTCGCTTCTGTAGTCACATTTTTCTTCTTCCGAAATTCTTAATCTTGAAAGTAATGCAATATTCTTTGTCTGTTCTTTCTATTGAGTAGGTTATGAAGAGAGAATGCCTAGAAACACGTTGCCAGTTTCTTTGGAAGCTATTCTTGGGCGTTAGATATAATTCTCTCATGATTCTCTTTGAAAATACTCAAAAAGTATTCAAATACGCCTTTCTGATTTATTTTCAATCATCACTTCCCTTCTGATTTTCTCATTTTGAGAGCCAGTGGAAATAAGTTTTCCTTTTGCATGATTTTTGCTTCTTTTTTTTTTTTGTTTTAATATTCTGATGACTCTAGAGTAATTAGAATTAACATTTTTTGGGTTTGAACTTACTGATTCTACTTTCGATTTTTCAGTCCTGACGGAAAGTATAGCGAACGTCATTTATTCTGCTTGCGATATCCTGGCCGTTCAAAAATATATAGAATGCAATTCATTTAAAGGTTTTTCGGAGATTGCGGAGACCACCGAGCTGCGATTTCGTTATGGGGCTTTTCTGGATGGATGAATCGTTATTCTGGAACAAAAATTCTCTTTTTGATTCGTTATATAAATTTATGAGAGATTCTCGCATCATTATAGGAATTTCGAAGATCCAATAAAACTTCGCAGAAATGAAAATGCCTTCTTCTATTGTTGAAGATGTGATTTCCTTTCGAAAGCGCATTTTTCTTTGACGATTTGAAGGCGTTTTCAAATTTTAGAGAGATTTCCGTCGAAATTATTTTTTGCAGATTTTCAGATTGAAGTTCTGTTGATTATCGGATTTTTTCGACTGGTTTTTGAGCCTGCCGCGATATAATAAAAAATTTTTCTTGGAAATGCAAAATCTCGAAATACTGTTCCAGAAAAAAGTTCTAACAACACTTCCCAAAATTCTTCCCTATTGATAAAAAGCCTCTCCATCTTGAGATTAGTTTTGCTGTCTGAATTTGTTGGCATTCTTCAGTATTTTGCCTTTTTTTCAAATGTCGTCGAATTTTTGCTAGAGAAATTCGAATCTGACTTCTGCCCGCCATCAGATACCTTGAGAGAAGGAACTGAGAACCGATTTTTAACGAGTTCATCTTGAAATACATCGATAATCAAGTGAAATCTGCTCTAACTGTCATTTTCGTATCTACAACTCCACTATTTATCATGTATTCTCCTTCGCACAGACAGAGCGATGTGAGGAGAGAATTTTTCTATATTGGTGAAAATTCCAATTTTCTTGGATAGCTTCTTTGAAAAAATGTATTTGATAATTCAAAAGATATGGAGAGAAGTACCAGCTATCATGATAAACAAATATTTTCTGATAATATGCTTTCACTTGATAAAATATTATTGAGAAGCATCTTCATGTTTTCTGATATTTTCCAAAATTGTATTCAGCAAATATTTTACTCCCGTTTTTCACTTGTTTCGTAGCTTCCTTTTAGAATCAAATGTGCTATTTCTGATAATTAAAAGATGCAATCACTAATTCTAATAGCATTATGAATATAATCTCCTTTCAATTCAAAAGCCGAAGAGGAGACCAAAGGTCTCAGTCGTGCAGATTTCGGCAGTTTTACAAATGTGAAGCAACTCCTATTTCCAATAGAATTTTGACTTATAGCAAGGAAAGATCTCAACTAAATTCTCTACTCATGTATTGTTTAATTTCAAGAACCCAAATTACAAAAACATGTATTGAGGAGGAATATTAGCAGTTTCTCTTCGTTCAGGAGAGCTAAAGTTGTTCTTCAACAAGAGACATTTATGTGTCAGGTCTGGAAAATTAAAAGAATAACAGTAAATCAGTTAATAATTATTTAGAAGAATCAATAATCCCAGTATCTAAAAACTAAGCAGATCGGTTTGATAATGTAGATCCACAGATACCGTTTAAGAATCATGTTTTTCGGTTGGTTTTACAGTGAGGTTTAGCCACAAGAGTCTTTACTGAATAAACTTCATCAGTGAACGTTGAAAGAAGTTTATCGGATTTTTTGATTATCAAACATCGAGAATTGGGCCTAGCATGCTATTCTTCCTCACTGCAGCCTAAATTAGAAGTTAGTCTTCTGAAATGATCGTGGAATATGGGATTTTCATTCATTAATGAAAAGCGAGCGATTATTTTAAATTCTTCATAGATTCTGATGACCAGAATTTCAACTAGAATTCAAAAGTTGACATTAAGAAAAAATCCCATCTAATACTTAAGAGATCTGTAAACTATCATGAGAAAGAAGCAATTCTTAATAAAGCGATTTGAAGTTGAGGTATTGATCTCAGGAATCAAAATTTCTAGTTCGAACTTTTAAGAGTTGAGATCACTGCTTTTAAGATATTAATTATTTCACAAGATTTGACACAAAAATAAATGGGACTCTGCAATTGCATAGCAGTTAGAGATGACAAAGGTTCAGTTTCTCTAGACTTGAGGCTTAAAGGTTCCGATAAGAGCCAGCTTAACGAACAAAAGCTTTACAAAACGAATCAAAAATATCAGAATTTTAGTGCGGATCCTCCCTCAAACATAACAAATGATGAGAAAAAGGAGTCGAAAAGCCCAATCCGAGAGAATACGAGATTATCAGGCTCACTAGGAGAACAAAAGGTGGAAATCGTAAATAAAGAACAAAGAAACGGTGAAAAAGAGAATTCTGAACTTAACAAGAAAGGGAATATCCTAAAAGACAGGAACAAAACTCTAGAAAAAGAAAGCTTGGAAACAACAAATAAGCTAGATTCGAAAAAAGAGAATATTTCGGCTTTGGAAGAAAATCTTTATGACCTATTGAAAAAGAAGGAAGGTTTTGATGAAAAAGTGAGAGAACTAAACGACAAAAATGGAAAACTTGTTCATCAAACTGGCCAATACGAAACGGACTGGAATAACTTGTTCAGTGAATCTAAAAAGTTAGAGGATGAAAAATCTCAAATGTTGGAACAGAAGAAGAGCTTAGACACTGAAATTGAGGAGCTTCAGCAGAAATTGCAATATCAATATTCCCAGGCAGTAGATCCCAACAATGTCCTATTCATCGCTCTGAACTGCGAATCGCTCTCAACTCTCTTTAGTGATGGCTGGACTGATTCTAATTCCTCTAACGAAAAGACAAAAAAATTGCAAGCAGCGAAGCTGCCATTACTTGGTGTGCTAGGCGAATCTAGCGCAGGTAAATCCTGGGTCGCTAACCAACTCGCCGGAAACAACCAACTTCAATTCGGACAAATCGACGAGACAAATACTGACAAACTCTATTATATCAAAACCAGCCTCAATTTTAGCGAAGACTCTGGTTGGCTTACTATCTTCGATCCTAAAGGCTCAAACACAGCTCTTTCGGTTAGCGATGAGGGCAACTTCGACAAATATCAAGCCTTGATAGATGAATCAAAGTTTATTGATACCCTTCGACTAGATTTTATGATCAAATACTGCGGGATCATTGTCTTCGTAGTCGGGAAACTGACTGGGACCGATATAATTTCAATCCGGAGGATAAGCCAAAGAATAAGCCAATTAATTACCTTATGCAGATCGTCCTCAACTTATAATAGTTCATAATTTGAGTTGGCTGAAAAGAATCGAAGACGTTGAGAGAGAAATCAAATATACTCTTCAACCCAGTCTGGGCCTTCACTCCGAAACTCTCTTCAATGTTAAACTCGAATCTCAGATCGAGAGGTCGTTCAATTCGATATTATGGAAAGATCCTTTCAATTTCACTCATCTTGTGATGGCCGCAGATAACTCTGACGCTGGAGACTTCTACAACAAAGAGCCGATTGCTTGGCTCCGGTCTAAAATCAATACTCTTGAAAATAAAACAGCTTTCAATTTCCCAGCAAATTTCGCTGAGTTTTTAACATCGAGACTTGGGACCAAAGTCCAACACAAATTAGATACTCAGAGGATCAAAGCTGATGCGAATGAAGAATGGAGTCATGCGATCTCGGGTTATGCGAAAGCAGATGAAATATATAGCACTAGGAATATTGGATTCAAGCCGAAATATTTGAAAAAGACTCGAGTGCTTGAAGACGGAAAACTGGAAATTGAGTTGGAGTTGGAATTAGGCGACAGTACCATTGAGAATAAGCGCATTAAGCAAATTGATGGGAGATATTACTTTGTAATAACATTGAAGAAAGAAGTGGATCGTTTGGATGGAGAAAATGCTGCACAGACGAAGTTTCTCAAAGGGACAAGACAGGAATGCTCATCGACGATGCATCAAATCGAGTTGGTCGCTGACAGCAATAGAAAGCCGCCAAAGGCGATTCGTCAGGATGCGGTGAGACCTGGGATCTTGAAAATTGTCTTTGAATCAGATAAAGAAGAAGATTTTGTGATTTAACTGATATCTTTTGAGGAATTAGCACGCGTCTACATTACTTTTTCGGCAGGTTAATTATGTCTTTATTATCTGAATTAGAACGAAAAAGTTCGTTTAAGAAACCTCATTTCAATCCCAATTGAAAATGGATCCATCTTAAGGCAGTTCTAAGATCGTCAAGACCTTTGGCAGTTTCGGTGAAGCTTCCTACTGATCGAAATCTTTTTCACACCCCTGACATTTTTGGTTGGATTTCTCAATTATTCGATTAGTGAGCTGAGGTTGATTTATGAAATCACGAATATTTTGGTAAAATTTTTGATCGAAATTAATTTTATTCAGAGCAAATGCAAAGTTATAAAGAGCAAATAAGTCCTATAAAGTGTCCGATTTCCTAATATAGAATTGATAAATAACTCATTTTGCAAATAATTAGCAGTCGACATTTATTATAGTTTGATTGTAGTTCTGACTCTCTTGTAGTGATATTACGGTACCCACCTTCTGCAACTGCTATGATTATAAGAAAATAGGCTCAGTTAACTCTATATGCTGAAGGTGTTGCTTATTTTCCGCTTATTTTCCTAATTTTATTAATTTCTTGTACAACATACATACACTTTCTAAAAGGTCTGCGAGTGAAAAACATAAAACTGATAAAATACACTCATATCCGCCTCACACTCTCCTCTTAATGATGCAGCTTGAATAAAGTATTAGAATTATCCCTTTCAACTTGATATACGGGCTTTTTACAGGAAAAAAAGAAATTCTGATTCGTTCAGCTTTGGACTACAATTAAACACCTCCGTTCCCGCTCTAGAGAGCTTCTTTAGCGTTCAACTCGAATGACTTTGTTCAAATACTTCAATTCAATGCCATCATAGTTAGTCAAAGCAAGAAACTAAGTTGATCTCTTTAAATCAGTCGACAATGTAGGCGAGTCTATTTCAATGATTCTTTTGCTCTCTCTATGTAACTTATCCACTGGAAGCTGCCATTGTTCGGTTCCATTTCGTTTAAAAGCTCCAAAACGCTACTTCACTGAAAATTATCTTGATTTTATAGCTTCTGTCTAATATGCACCCAAAACTTATTAATCACGCAAAAGACTCAACAATAAAATTTATCAACACACTGAAAGATTTCCAGATAAGGTCTTTAGCATCTCAGCTATTAAAATAAAAAAAAAAACTGAGCGATTTTATTAGGAATGCGAAACACGAAATTTGAAAGCTCCTTTGAGCACGACATGAACAATTACTGTGCCGAACGGTTCAAGAAGAATCTTCCACTGATCAAGGTCGGATGTGTCCTGTACTGCGCGGTGCAATTCGCGATGAACGTGATGTATCGTAATAATTACGCTCTTGTTGCGATTTGGGCAGTTTTGGGTCTTATATCGGCCCTTATTCTCGGGATCTTGATTGGGCCTTGGTCTAGAGAGCAACCTCAGAGGCTTCAAAGAGCATTTCTCCTTCAAATTAAAACAAAATGTTTTATGATTATTTACGCCGGACTTGGATTCTACTTCTTCAAAACACTATTCGAGAGCAATGACCAAGCTACCAGCTATGTTAACTTCATCAGCGGTTTTGATCTAGTCCTGATACTATTCCTCTTCCAATTTACCTACGTTCGATGGCATTCGGTGATGATCGCCGTTTCTCTCCTCATGATTGCGCTTATAATTAACGCCTGGGCCGAAAATTCCTCGGGTTTTAGCACATCTCAGGGCATTGAGATCACTTTTAGACTGCTTGTCGCTGCGGTTTATACTACGGTCTTCAGCTATGTCTCAGACCGGAACTGGCGTGAGATCTACAAGGAAAAATCTGAGCTGAAAGACAACGAGTCCATCCATAAAGAAATTTTGAACCAGGTACCAGAAAGCATTCTCATCCTGGGAGCTGAGCTTCAGGAGAAATACCATAATGACTGTTTTGAGCGTCTCGTGAGCCAGACAGGAGAGAGCATTGAAAATCTCAATCTCGATGCCTTTTTCGGAAAGTTTAAGGATCTGTCAAAGGTCGTAGTCTCCAGTTCCCGAGGACGTTACGATTTCCCCGCTTCCATCGGCACAAACGAGCTCAAGCCTCTTCTAATGCGGTTTGTGCGAAAAATGGAAGAGGGCTCTTGGGACACGAATGAAGGGCTGTCGACCTTCACTAACCAAGGACTCGACCCGAAGCAGAACATAACTCTGGTTTACCGAGGGACGTATAAGAAAATGACGCCGGTAATGCAGAATCTCACCACCACCGCTGGCGATGAGGATGAGCCTGAGACAAATACCGAGCGAACTGTAGAAATCAAGCTCTTGCCAATTAAATATCAAGGCGAATTCGCGGTTCTAATGATCATACGCCATGCGCCAGAAATCAAGCTCCTCGAGCAACTCAAGAAAGCTTCGAAATATAAAGACGAGATCCTTGCTTCGGTCTCTCATGAACTCCGAACACCAATTAACAGCAACATGAACCTGATCAACGAGGCTCTTAAATCTCCGGATGTGCCTCAGAGAGTCAAAGAAAATCTCCTTGACCCTGCCTTCAAGAGCGGAAAACTGCTGCTTAACCTCGTCAACGATATCCTTGATACTTCCCAGATTAAGGAAGGAAAGCTCAAACTCGTTTCCCAGGTCTGCGAGATCCGTAAGGTCATTCAAGAGTGCCATTACCTCTTCGAGCACCAATGCAGACAGAAGAAAATCGCATTGAACCTTACAATCGATAAAAGAATTCCCTTGAAGATAAGAACTGACCCTAATAGACTCACGCAGATCGTGCTGAATTTGCTCAGTAACGCCTATAAGTTCACGCTAGAGGGGTCAATTACTATTCAAATGACCCTTGAGAACGGTGGATTGATTAAAGTTAGCGTAGTAGACACTGGAATCGGTATCAAGGAAGAAGATATGGGGAAACTAATGAAGAAATTCGAGAAGATCGATTTAGGAGAAAACCAAAAGTTCAATTCCACAGGAGCAGGACTCGGCCTAACGATAGCGAATTCATTGGCAATTATGCTCGGACCCAAGGACAGTCATCTCGGAGGGCTGAAGTTCAGCTCGGAATGGGGTAAAGGGACTACGGCCTCCTTTTTGATTAAATCACGCAAGAAATTCAATCCGAACGCAAATAACGTACAGACTCATCGATTCGAGTCTCCAATCGCAAAGTATTTAAAAGACTTCAATGCGAGCTCAGATTGCATCAAACAATCGACAGCTTATGAGGAAGAAGATAGTTCTGGGTTCCTGGAAGAAGAGAACGCGCTTCCATTGGTCTATGCTTTTTCGAAGAAGGACACGAGACTTAATGGGGCGCTGTCGATAGACTGGCAGCGGTCGGATAGTAGTGAGAAAACTCTTGAATTAGAGACGAAACCTATACTAAATAACAGAAGGGCCCACGTCAGCGATATCTCTTGTGGGTGTCCGCGGGTGCTGGTTGTTGACGACGACGCTTTTAACGTGTTAACCATGCAAACGTTGCTTAATGCCATGCAGGTGACGTCAGAGACAGCCCATTCGGGAATCGAATGTATAAAGACAATACAATCAGCCGAGAAGTGTTGCAAGAGATGCCGTCGATTCACTTTGGTCCTTTTGGACGGGAATATGCCGATGAAAGACGGATTTACGACTGCAAGGGAGCTTGTAGAGTGGAATACGGGACTAGGAGCGCCTTGGAAAATGAATATTGTGGGATGTACAGCTTACACGGAAAAGACGAAATGGAAGGAGTTCCTGGATGCAGGAGCGATTGAGCATGTAACAAAGCCTCTGAATAAGGCTGATCTTGAAAGGATTCTGAAGAAATGCCAAATAATTTAGTTTTTTTTTGGGAAGTTATATCATTGCTAAGAAATCTATTGTTGAACGAGATTTATAAGGTTCATTTCAGATAGTATAGTAACAAATATTTTGAGGTTAAAGTTCTATCTGCTTCTGAAATGAGTGGTTCTTTTAGTTTTGCTGGTAGCGGGAGGAGGTAGGAAACCAATTAAGTTGGTTATTGAAAGTATTGGAAAACTATGTATGTGATTCAAGTACAGCTTTTTAGAAAAAACGTTCATTGCTCTGAATATGACTATTTTAAATAATCGAGTCATCACCTCTTACGAGAATAAAAGCAATGATCATGTATTTTCATTTCCAAAATCGCATTTGCGATTACGTTTTCTGTCACCTTGAAATCTTAGTCCACAACAGTATTGAGAAGCCTCTTCCCGCTAATGATCTGATTTTCAATCCACAATTGCTGTGGCTAGTTCCTTAGTAGCCTAAACCTTTCCAAAAATCTCAAGCAGATTCCTAGTTCCATGATTCTTTTCCTATCAGAATTAATCGAGCTCAGCTTAAATAAATTAATTCGATTCGTCGGTGAAGCTATTTAACACATGCGGTTTCGGTGTTAAAATAACATATTTTAAACGAATCTATTGAAATAACTCATCAAAAGATGGATTTCCTATCGATTTTCTGGAGCTACTTTAGAATATGGAAGCTTCTCTTGACCATCATCATCCTTAAGGCTCTAAGATACGCTTGGCAGTACGTCAGCCTTCTCAATTTTCTCAAAGGCTTGAAGAAATATCCAAATGGACTCACCTACTTCCATTTTCCTAACGGAATTCTCCACATCCGTAATGAAGGAGACCGCAAAGGAGACACCTACCATCTCTTCAAGGAATTAACCAAAAAAGACCCCAAAATCCGCTTTTTTGGAACTCATTTCGGATCAGTCCCAACAATTTATCTCATCGACCCTCAGCTCTGCAAGGACTTCCTCTCCGACCAATCTAGATACCAGAAGCCTGCAGTCCATAATGTCGCTCGACTTCTCATGGGGAAAAGCGTGCTTTTCCTTGAAGGCGCTCTATGGAAGAAACATAGGAAGTTCCTCTCGGAGATGTTCCGTTTTGAGTACATCTCAGGCAGCATCCCAGTAATCGTTAGCAAGACCAAGAAGATCTTCACTGAGGAATTCAAGGCCGGAAATGGCAAAGATTTGCATATTCTGAACATCATTCAGAAAATTACAGCGGAACTTGTGTTTGATATTTTCTTCGGCCAGGAGGTCTTAAAAACAAAAATCGACGACTTAGACCCTATCAGCTGCCTGCTCGAGGCTCTCTCACTCGTGAATACCAACTCCTACTCACCTGAGAACCTCCAATTAGGATTCTGGTTTTTGAAACTAGGCCTTCTGGAGCGAAATCGAAAACTTTTCTCCTCCATTGGACGATTTAATAACTTCTGTATCAAGAATATCGAAATCCGGAGGGCCGAGCTGGAACGCCTTGGCTGGGAGACGCCTTCTTCTCAAACGAATTTGCTTGATTTCCTTCTAAAAATCCAGAAAGATACCAAAGGCACCGGAGACGAGCTCACTAATGAGGAAATCCTCCAAGAGTTCGTTACGATGTTTGTCGCCGGAATGGGAACAACAGCGTATGTGTTGACTATGGCTCTATATTTCTACAAACAGCAAGGAAGCAAGGTCCAAGAAGCGGTGCTGAAAGAGGCTGAAATGATCGCGAAGGGTGGTGAAAAGCTTGAATACGACATCCTAAACAAAGTGGAAGTTATTAACGCCTTCATTAAAGAGACACTTCGCTTGGGAAGCCCTTCTCCTTTCTTGTTTGAAAGAGAGGCCCTCTATGGACATTATATTGGTGATATTTGGATTCCCAAAAACGCTTTGGTCAACGTGAGTTTCATCAGCAACACTGTGAATTCTGAGTATTTCAAGAACTACGAGGAGTTTAATCCTTATCGCTGGGTCCAGGGGCATCCTGATTATAATGCTGACGTAGCGAAGCATCCTTTCATCTTTACGCCCTTCTCCGCTGGACAAAGAAACTGCATTGGACAGCATCTCGCGATGATTGAGGCGAGAATTATCTTGAGCATATTCTTGGCGAATTTTGAATACACTCTTCCTCAAGGCTATAAGCTCCATATGATTCAAGGCTTCCACTATGGACCACGCGAGCCGATATTAATCGACGTAAAGAACAAAGATCCGGAAGCAAAAGACAGCTATGAATGCAAATGAGACGCTAAAGAGGAAAAGTAAGCTTAATTTGTTTCGTTTTGTCTAAAAAAATTCATAATTTCATACAAATTCGTTGTTTCAGAGTTGGATTTTAAGTTCATATTCCAAGGTGAATTCCATTATATAGCGTATATCGATCTTCAAAGGAAACAAGTACAAAAGAGATCGTGTTTTCGGTCTTGAGGACAACAGCTGAGGCCAAAATTAAGAGACATTGAATTTTTTCAAATTTAACGGAAATTAGCTGTTTAATTTTTGAAATAATCGGTTAAAAGCCTAATTTTATCTCTATGCAGGAGGCTGGAAACCAAGTATCTTCTGTCAAACTCACGATCCGGGAACAAGAACCAAGCAATCACAGAGGGTCGCCTCCTCCAAGTAAGATCTCGCATGCTATCCGAGTTTAACCTTCAAGTTAAGAAGGCGATGTTTGGGAAGTCCAGGAGCTGCTTTCTAAAAAGAAAATTGAGAATAAAGTGTTCTATTTGGTGAAGTGGAAAGGATGGAGTGTGTTGGATAGTACGTGGGAGCCTGAGGACCATCTTATGTTCGAAATACAGGAGGGAGAGTGAGATAATCATTTATTTGGTTCTGATTGTTGAAACAACAATGAAATTTTTGTTAGGTGGCTCTCTTAAGCTGCACCATCAGGCTTTTGAAGAATAACGAACTTGTTTGCAATTGATACTTAATAAATCAAGAAAGAATTACAGAAAACAACCTCTAAATTCAATATTCGCTGTATTCTCTATTATTTTAAATGTCTAGATTGATAAGGTACATAAAGAGTGCTTTCTAAGGCTGTATAAAGACCATCTTAATCAAATGATACGATATATTACAAAATAGCCTTCTAAACACTGCAGTTACTCTTTGCAAAGGCCATGACTGACATATGCTACTTATCATAGAGGATCTTGGCACGCGATAGCGTCATCATGGCTAGGAATGATAAGTAAGTTAAAAAAAATATATCTAATAAACAATCAGTTTTCCTAACGTAATAAAATTTAACGATTTTGAGTCTATATCTGAACTCTTAATTTAGTGAGAATCTATTAATTCCATATATGTGTTATCTGCTCGCCCTTAAAGGCCAGAGAGACATTCTCTATCGTTTCTACAAAAAATGCTGAGAAAATAGCAGAAAAAGCTTGCTATGGAATCTGAAAATTATCGTATGGAATTATTTTATGGACAACTGTTTCTAAATTCGTTTATTTTGGTTAAAGTTTTGATTAAGTTACTGGTTCAGCAGATTAAATTTTAGTCGGGCCTTGTGGGTGTTTTCTTTTGAATTAACTTTTTCGAGGTAATCAGTTTTCAAATTGGATTATCCGTCCTCCAAAAGAGGCGGCAAATCTGCCTGCTTAGTATTCTTTCGCTACTATCAACTGCCCGGGAGTAATTGTTTTATATATATGTTCAGAGCTATCTCATTATGTATTACTTTAATGACCTCTTCGTTGTGAGATGCGTATTGGTCTCAATCTAAACGCTATTTTGATAATATCATTTAAATGTAAATATCACAACTGCTAATTCGAGAAAAATGAATCTTTTCATCATAAAAATCTCTCAAATGTGCTAGTCGCCTCAGCTTATGCCAATAAGCTTTGAAAAACAAAGTAGTTCACAGCTGATAACTGGCCCTGTAAGAAATTACTCAAAAGTCACTGAGGTTTTTGCGAAAGAGCGTTATATTGATAAACTTTAATAAAATTTGACCAGCTTTTTAATGAAGTTGCAAAAAGTGAATATTTTTTACCTGTCGTTTAAAAATAAGGTAACATCGGCCATCTATCGTCACCGATAAGCTAGATAAGAAAAAAAAAGAGGCATATTTCAAGTATTCTTTCTGACAAAGCATCCCTTCATTGAATAGTTCCAATTTGAATTTTAACAAACTATTAATATTCCAATAATTTTACCAAGTTATTTTGGATAGTTTACGCTAATTATCAAATTTCTTAAACTCGAAGATGAATACCTCCGTTTCCTTTTACGGGCGCTCTCTCGACGTATCACGTTACACCGTGCAGTCACTTAACGTCTCGAAGTGTCAAAGCACGTTTATAGAGCCTCCACACGCAGATGAAGCTCTTGCAACCATCATGGAAACCGATCCGAAGCTATCAAAAGGCGAACCTCCAGCGCAATCGGATGGACTACCTGCCTCCGCGACGAACAGAGACCTCAAAGTCGATAGCTCTCGCATACACGTCTCAATTGATTTGAAACTCATTGATACGCCGACTCTTAAGTTGAAACAGGATCATTCTGCAACACTCAAAGAGCATGGTGATGATTGGTACGAAGATAATCAAGTCGATCCGAAGCCAAGCGCCTACGAGCGAGCGTACATCATAAATGTCATTCATTACGCTTGGGCTATCAGAAATATATGTAAGCTAAGAAAAAAGAAACGTAACGAGAACATTAAGCTCGATGATATCCCTTTGCTGGGCAAAACGGAAGAAGTCAGACATAAAATCATTGAACTTGAGCAAGCATATGAGCGATATAAGCAGAAACACAAGAGTCCATCACTCCTTTGGCCGCTTTTGCGAGTTTTTTGGAGTCGATTGTTCAAGCAGCAGTTCATCACGCTGATTTATAGCGCAACGAAGGTCCTCTTCACGCTTTTTCTGAGCAATGTGCTCTACGGGATAGAAACAAAGCAGCGGGATATGACTTACAAATGGGCTGGTGGCTTGTTCGCCATCATCATTATAAACGTTTACTGTCATCATTTTAGTTTTTTCATCGGATTCAGAGTGGCAGGGCAGCTGAAACTCGCTCTGATTGGCTTAATCTACAATAAAATCATCAGATGTAGCCACTTCTCGGTGAGTCGGATGAATATCGGAAAGATCGTGAACATAGCCGCGAACGAGTTGAACAGCATCGAGTTCAATATGTTCACCGTTCTGTATTTAACTGTGTCTCCGTTAGTCCTCGCTGGCTCAACATTAATTTTATGGAATCTTTTCGGGATTGCCTGCCTCGCTGGTATTGGGTTTGTGCTCTTGCTCTACCCTATCCAGTTGCTTTTTTCAAAACTCGGCGGGAAATATATTAAACAAAAAAACGCCGTCACCGACGAGAGGATCAAGCTCACCGATGAAATGCTCGAAGGGATCCGGATCATTAAGATGTATGGCTGGGATCTTTACTTCGAGCAGCTGATCGAAAAAGCAAGGAAAAAGGAACTTAACCTGCTAACCAAGCTGGGATACACTGAGTATTTCGGTGGGCATATGCTAGCGAGGATGACTCCTGCGCTGGGCAGTTTTTTAATTTTCATCACATATGTATTAACAGGGAATACACTTACTTCTGATAGGGTCTACTCGACTATTATCCTGCTCTCTCTGTTGAGATCGTCAGTTGTGATGTATGCCAGCATGGCCTTCAAATTCATAGTCGAAATTCGCTTGACATTCCAGAGGATTATCCAGCTTTTAGAAATACCAGAGACTGAGATAAAAACCCAAGACATGTCTGTCATACCTCTCCTTGAGAATAAAGGAATCGTTTTCGATAAATTCGCTGTGTACTGGGGCGAGGAGAAAGACAGCGAGCTGGTCTTTGAGAAGCCAATGCTTAAGGATATCACGTTTTCTGTCGATATAGGCACTCTTTGCGTTCTCGTTGGGAAAACAGGCTCCGGTAAATCCACTCTTCTCAAGGCTTTCTTGCATGAGATCCCAAAAACGACCGGTACGCTTCATCACATAGGCCGCGTCGCGTACGTTGAGCAAGAAATCGTGATCTACCCAGGAACGGTGAGAAATAATATATTATTCGGCCTGCCTTACCAGCGGAAGAAATACCATAAAATAGTTGCGGCGTGTTGTCTTAGTGACGATTTCGCCGCGTTTGCTAACGGCGACATGACAGAAATCGGTGAAAGGGGCGTCAACCTATCCGGAGGACAGAAAGCGAGAATCTCGTTAGCAAGGGCAATCTATGCTGACGCGGATGTCTATCTCCTCGACGATCCACTGAGCGCTGTCGATACGAAAGTAGCACGAAATCTCTTTTTCAACGTTATCCGAGGGGTTTTGAGAGAAAAGACTGTGTTGTTAGCCACACACCAAGTCCATTTCGCAAGAGAAGCGGAGAAGATCGTCGTGTTGGAGGATGGCATGATGAGAGCTGAAGGAACTCTGCTTGAGATCGCGAAAAAGGAACCAAGCGTTATGTCTATTTTCAACGCTAAGCGAAGGAAGAGTCGTTTGAGCTCCATTCAGAAAAGGCTGACTACATTGATAAAAGTCTCGTCTCCAACTTCTGGTGAGGACGGAGGATCGACTCCCATGGGGATGACCCCAATGGCAGGGGGTTTCACTCCAATGGCAGGAGGCTTCACTCCAATTGGAGGGACATCCGGAGGGAGAGTCATCCGAGAGGGAAATCAAAGACAACTGACATTCGCTGAGAAGGCGGGAAGCCTTGCTTTCGATGTTATCGAAGAGAGGAAAAACGAAGATGAGAGCGCCAGCGAGCAAGTTTACGACGATCATGATGATGACGAAGACGAAGGAGACGCCGTTCCGAAATCCGAGGAGAAGAAAGGGAAACTTATCTCGCAAGAAAAAGATGAGGCTAGTCGAGTTGGGTGGAGAACTTACTGCTATTACTTAAAAAACGCAGGCAACTGCTTCACTATACTCCTTCTGTTTTTAAATTTAGCCGCTATTGAAGGTCTCTACGTGACTTATACCCGCTTCCTCGGCTATTGGACTCAAGGCACATGGTCTTCGACCCAGTCGATGATCATCATATCCGGAATCCTTGGAGGGTACATCCTCGCATTGGTATCGAGAGAACTGTTATTCGTCAATTTTGGAATGAGAGCCTCCAGACTGCTCCATGATAAGCTGTTACGTAGGGTCGTCAGAGCAGTAATGGAGTTCTTTGACACGAATCCAGAAGGTAGAATTCTGAATCGCTTTTCCAACGACGTCGGAGTGTTGGATAGATTCATTTTGCAGGTTCAAAACGACGTTGTCGACGCCGCGTTCTACTTCACTGCGATCTTTGTGACGATATGGATTCTGTTTCCTTGGCTCCTTGTTCCGGGAGCGGGTCTCATGCTATTCTTCATCCTCCTAGTAAGATTTGTAAAGAAACCCATTATTCAAGGCAGAGGCATCGAGCTCTTGACCCGAAGCCCTATCTACAGTCTTTTCTCCCTCACGTTATCAGGGCTGGTTTCCATTAGAACTTACGGCCAAGGGAATCGGTTTATTCACAGGTTTACGCACCTTCTGAACCGTAATTGCCGAGCTTTCAATTTCTATTTCGACTCTAACAGAGTTTTCGGGTTCTATTGTGATTTCTCCTCCGCGCTGTTCGCTTGTGGAGGAATCGCGATATTAATTACACTGAACGACGATGCTAACCCGTCACTAATTGGTCTTGCCTGCTGTTATCTCCTGTCTATTACCGACTACATCCAGTTTGCCTTGAGACAGGCCTTGATGCATATAATGCAAATGGCTAGCACAGCAAGAATACAATCTTACACTCAAATCGAGCAGGAGGCAGCACTTTCCCTTCCCGCTGACCAAGCGCTCACCGACGTACTTGAATGGCCGATGAAGGGCGAGGTTATTTTTAAAAACGTTCACATGAGGTACCGAAAGAACACAGATCTTATCCTTAAAGGACTGACTTTTAATGCCAAGCCTGGAGAGAAAATCGGATGCGTTGGAAGGACAGGCGCTGGAAAGAGCTCAATCATCCAGGCTCTGTTTCGAATGGTTGAGATAGATAGGGAAATCGCACCAGATTCAACCATCACGATCGATGGCGTGAATATTCTCAAGATCGGGTTACACACGTTAAGAAAAAACATCTCGATTATCCCTCAGACTCCCTTTATTTTTAAAGGCACTATTCGCAAGAACCTTGACCCTCTTGAAGAACATACTGACGCCGAGGTCGAAAACGCATTGAAAGAGACAAACTTATGGGACTATGTCAAGGGTTTACCCCATGGCCTTGAAACGGACATGACTAACGCGGCATCGGTGTTTTCGGTGGGGCAGAAGCAGCTTGTTTGTTTGGCGCGTACTCTTCTGCAGAAGAATAAGATTCTCGTGTTGGATGAGGCCACAGCGAACGTTGATTTCGAAACTGATAATTTTATCCAGGAGAAAATCATGGAGAAGTTCAAGGACGTCACGATTTTTACAATTGCACATAGATTGTCGACCGTCGCGCATTATGATAAAGTGCTTGTGATGGATAAAGGACAAGTGGTTGAGTTTGATCACCCTTATAAACTGTTGGTAAATAGCATTGGAGATAATACGATAACGAAGAAAAACGGTGTGTTTGCTTCGATGGTAAGGGAGACTGGCACGAGGCAAACGGCTGTGATTTTCCAAATCGCCAAGTTCAGCTATCATGCCCGGGTAGAAGAAGGAATGTCGTTATAAACTTGAGACTGTCATCGGGTATTTTTTGGGTGGTGGTGGTCCACTTGCTATGATTTAAAGTCTGTAAGAGTAGTTGTTGATATATGTTCACAATAACAAAGAATTTAAAGGACTTTTCGATAAGAAATTCTAGGTTTTTATCTTTTATTGGTTATTGAAATGGTTTTATACTATCTTTTTATTCTCAATAAATACAAAGGCATACCTAATGGTTATATGCTGCTTTGAAGTTACCAATCATATTTTTTAAGAATGATCGAATTTTTCTTATAATACTGAATTTCAAATCAAAAATATGCAGAGGCTAGATCAGTGGAGTTTTTCTCAAATTCAGAATTCATGCTTAGAGATTCATTTTAAGTTTCATGATAGGAATAATTTTAGCTACAGACTCTTGAGGGGGTGAAATATTTTAGATTATTTAGCCATGTAAGAATAAAGCATTCACGAGTTTTAACACCATCATTATATTTTGCAAGTTAATAGAATTTAAATCGCCATGTCTTCTTCTTGGCTAAACCAAAACTCGATTTTCATTGTTCCGTTCGCAGGCTCATACTTCTGAACTTTTTGATTCTTCATCCCTCGCACTAGCTTAATCGATAATTGAAACGGTCCAAATTCTCTGGTTCCTTTCAATCTTTCTTCATTTAAATTTATGTATTTATCTTCCTCTGAATCACCACGATCGTCCTCCTGCAGTTCATTCACTCGTTCGCCCGAAAGAACGAAATAGTGCCTCCCATCTCTTGATTTTAGAGCCGTTTTCTCAATTTTGCTGTTTAGAACATCGACTTCAACCGTAACCAACTTTGTCTTAGATTCTAATGTTTTGTGCGTTACAGTATATCTCGGTACGAATTTTGTTTGGGAAAACACGTTCTTCAATGGATCATACAATGAAAGATCTGAAGGCTTAATCTGTGTTGTATTCGCCGCAACGATTTGATTCTGCGCTGAGTCGTATTTTACATTAAGTTTCATGTCGAGCATGAGAGGGAGCGCCTGATTGCAGTGATCTGAGAAACTCTCAGCGAAATTTAGTTCGGTTTTAGTTTCTAGTGTGTTGATCTTAGTGCCTACAAACTTTAAGGACCCGGGATTATAATGGCAGCCAGCCTCAGAGTCTGAAGCAGCGGTAATCAAATGAGTGTATCCAAACTGATCCTTAAATAGCTTTGAATTAGCTCCCCTTAGGGCAGCGGTTTCATCTTGCGTGTTAAATAAAGGCTGTTCTTCTAAAATGAATGATTTCTTTAAAATTTTCAACTCTTCCTCAGCTTCTTCAATGGAAATTAAATGCCTGAGGTTATGGACAATGAGCAGCTGTGGGGTCGCAGCTTTTGGCTGATTTTTGTAACATTGGTTGAGCTTTCTGGCAAGTTTTTTGAGGATAACGTGATCATTGTAAGTGAATTTGTTAACTATAAAAATAAGCAATCCGCTGTGTTTCACGAGGTAATCGAGCTTAAGGTCTTCGATCAAGGTGAAATTATCCGACAATGTTTCGTAAACTTTCTCTTGTGGCCTAAATTCTTCTGAAAGGCCGCTCAAAAAACTATCATCGTTTGCTTGTAATGGTGCGTCGTAGCCTTTGAAATCAAGAACTCCAAAATAAACGGAGTCTCTTCCCATATATTGCAAGCTTATTGTATTTGAGTTCTCATGAAGACTGTAGGGTTGAGAGTCTCCGCTGATTGCATATGATAGCCAGGATTTTCCAGAGCCGCTTGCGCCTATGATCCCAATTACAGCTATCTTTGTATTTTGCAATCGTGAAAGCTGCTCAGGCTTAGTTGTTGTAACTGGCCATCCCTTCTTCGATAAAGCAAAAACCGTTTTTATACGGATATAGCAAGAGGGAAGAGCATTCGGTTCGATTCTGAAGTTGCTCGTTGTTGCTAAATGCCCATTGGTCTGTTTACATGTTAAAGCATGAGAGCTTCTTCCTTCCAGCTGTTGCTTCTGTTGATAAAGCCTTTTCTCAAGATGATTTGATTCTTCGAGTTTTTTTGCTTGAGTTGATTCCGAAAACCTAAATTTCTGTCCATTTTCGGCTGCAGAGCTACCTAATTCTAATATTTTTTTATTGAGCTGGTTATTTTTCTCTAGTAGATCATCGCGTTGCTTCTCAAGCTGCTGAATCGTATTTTTCAGTGAGCATTCATTGGCAGACATTGCTTCTTTCAACTTTTGGTAATCTCTGCTATATTTCTGAAGTTCCGCTTGCAAATTTTTGGTCTCTTCGGTTTGTCTCGTTAGTTCCGTTCTTATGTTATTTATTTCTTTGTTATGAACTTCGTTGGGGTGCTCAAGTTGGAGGTTGAGTTGTAAATTGTTTTGCTTCAGGTTCTCAATGTCTTGTTGTAGCTGCAAAATAATTTTTTTGTACTAATAACAGTCAGAGAGGTTAAGATTTAGGGCTGTGTTGTCTTTTACATAGGCGGCCTGGCTTTCAGTCGCTATTCCTTTTGTCACATAATTGGAGTTACTTTCATATCCTTCCGATTTTAGAGGAGAATTCCTATCTTCAGGCTGATCCTTGTTATTCTCCTCATTTAGAGGCTGAGAGTAGCAACATCCCATTATTGGGTTTTCTGATGTGAAAATTAATTATAACAAAGGAGTCAATTCGAAGTAAATATCCTTCAACTAGAAGTTCAATATCTGAAGGCAATTTCTGATCTCTAAAATTGTTTATTCCTTGATTTGAGTTAAATTCTAGGCAGAGTTATCGTAGCCAATCTTCAAAGAAAAAATCAAATGAGTTAACTCAGTATTCAGTGCATAATCAGCTTTGAGAAAAATTTCTTAACCGAATCAGAAAAATTGGCATTTGTCTCATATATTTTTTATTCTTCTCGAGATCGACGTTGCCTGAATTCCTTTTCTCGGGCATCTGCCTTTTCGTTTTCCTCTGATTTTCCCATTTTTCATAAGAATAACTCACCTACCAAAATTTAACGGATTTCTAGCAAATACTGCTAATACTTCTTCTTTTTTTAAAAAAGAAAAACTGGTGTAACTGGAAATATCAAATGAGATGGTGTTTGCCATTGTTCGAGAGCTCTTCTGATAATATTTGTCATCTGGGCTCACTTTTCACTGAAAACACACAATATCAATATGTGTATTAAAAAATAATCATGCATATTCTCTCCACTATTTCTTATTTAGCAGAGCAGTCCAAGGTTCCTTTCATAACCACGAAGATTATTGAGAAATACTTAAAACATTTATTATTTAACAAGGAATTTATTTAGGATTGAAATGATGAACGAAGTATTTTGATCTTTTGAATTGATTTTACTCTACACAAGCATCTAAATAACAATGAAAGAAAAGCGTCTTCTCAGTTATTCTTAGTTATCTATTGCTGGAATCAATTACAAGTTTTTATTTTTCTTCAGTCTCATTAATTAGCTCTCTCATATAGTGGCTAATTTAGATGTGTAAATTAGATTTTATCCCAGAAATAAAATCCGCTCAGACATGGTAGAGAAGCTTGAGATCCCCAATACATCTGAGAACAGCAAATTAGCCTCAAATGACGACAAGAAAAAAACATCTGACAGTGCCAATAAAACATCCGTGTCTCAAAAAACAACATTATGTATGTAACTCATCAAACATAGCCCTTTTGTCTTTTGTTGTTGTATTCTTCTGTCTTAATCGAATTCTCATTTGCTCAAATAACGGAGATAAGTGGGACCTAGGCCACAATTTTTCGCTTGGAGTACAGCTGCAAAGAACGAAATCACAATTTGTAACATGGATGATGCTCAAATCCACTGTCAATTTGAAGGCGTTCAAAGCAGCTTCGGGAACACAGAAGGTTCGTATCCCATCATCTTTATTAGCTAATAGCAGCTTTTCAGGCTGGTCAATATGCAGTCAAATTCCTAATTCAACTCTGCTTGCCTCAGCACGTTATTCACCTACCTCTCACGCAGGAATTGAAATATTTGATACCTTATTCGCATCTCCAAAGAGAGTTTTTTCCTTCAAAGCAGTCACCGGAAGTGAGAATTATCTTTCCTGCGCGATACTCAAAAAATTTTAATTTTAAGAAGTCGGATACGGATTTATCGCTCACAATGAAAAGAGAAATTGCACGGCTGCTATTTCATTGAAAGATAAAAGGATTGCATATCATCTTATTGATCACAGCAATTTCAGCGTCATCAGAAAAGCGAAATGGTCAGTGCTGCAAAAAGGACGTAATTACTTCATCCCTTCTTTCAAAAGCTCATTTTCTTTAAGGTTGGATAACAAGTTTAGATTTTAATAGCGAGGGGAACTTGGTCGTTAACCTTGACACTGACAGCAATTGTTTAATTTCTGGGTTAGATACAGGAGCAACTGTGTTTTGCAAAAATCTACCTGGGAGAACTGGTGAGGATTACATTATATTTGAATACCTCCTTATCCATTGGCCCCGAAAACAGATGAAATTGGGCTCTGTCGATGGAGTCCGATCAGGAACGACCCAATGATAGTGATTAAACATGATTGGAATAACCTAAATGTTCTCGATGCGGAGAAGCAAAGTATTTTGTTGGAAGAGTCCTTATGCTTGGAGTCTGATTTTCAGACAAGTAAATCATAAAATTATGTTTGATACTCATCCAGTTCTTTTGATAATTTATCAATAGATACCAATTCGATTGATATAGGACCTGAAGGTAATTTAGTGGCGACAGGTGGCAAAAGTCTCAAAATATTCGATAAACGGCAATTTGCATGTATGAAAGAATTTAAAACACATACAATGGCAGGTATTTGGAGAGCTCTACGTGATATAACTTTTCTTTAGGCAATATAACTTCTATCAAATGGGATGGTACTGGAGATTTATTGGCTGTGGGGTATACTTATTTTGTTACACAGGTTTTTGAGCTTGGTACGGAAAAAGCGATTTTAGAAATCAAGAATGAGATAACAGGTTTTTTCAATTCAATTTGACTGGAATTTGAACTCTTTTTAAAGATTATTTCGATAGGATCACTTCTGTTTGCTTTCTCTGAGGAATACCTGAAGGAAAAGGTCGATCAAGCCTGAATTGAGATGAAATTTGATAATGCAGGCTAGATAAACAAGGATTGGGTAGCATGATTCTAGACGACAGTTTTCAGTTCATTGTGTTAGCCATATTAAATGCAAATCAAAATTGGTGTTTTTTATTAACTTCAGACTTAAGTGTAAAGGTATCTCAAGATGACCTCTATTGCTCAGAATTCACAAGTTAAATGTATGATCGATTGCTTCAATCGAGGGAACTTGGCCTTGATAGAAAAGGCTCAAACTAAAAAAACGGAGTGCGAAGCCAGTTCTTTTCTTTCAAATATATGGGAGTTCTTTCTCTCGTGATTCAATTAACGCACACAGCAATTTGAATTAAACATTGAATTAACAAAATGAGCTTACTTTCTCACAATTTTATTAAATTTAAAGATACAAGAAGCAATAAACATCGGACAACACGGAATCCGCAACCAAGCTAATTAAAAATTACTCAAAAGACCAAATTACTTCTACTTTCTCGAAAATCCAATCCTTTTTTAAGGACAATGGCATCAGCAATGGAGAATTCAGCGTTGAGTCCTGTTTTAGTCATGAATCAGGAGAAATCATTAAAAGCAAGACATTTTCGAGTACAATCGATTTCCACTCAGATAAAAAAGACCAAGCAGATGCTCTCAAAATGAAAGCTGACGAAGACTCTATACTTACAGACATCATTGGAACTCGAGAATATGATTTGATACCCGGCGATCAGTTCCAATCTATTGATAAAGCGGAGAGACCCGGGATCCCGATAGAAAAAGATCTCATCATCACAAATGCCAAGGGGACTGTTCTTTTGGTATATTTCTGGGAAATCGAAAACGAAGCATCTATCAAATGATGATGATTTGGAATTTCGAGCGAAAATGACAAAATACTAAAAATTCGACTTAGGACAAGGTTAGCAGCCCATTCTTAGCTTTTAAAGTCGAGACAGGCTTTTCACGGTGAAAGTTGCCGGCATCCATTCAAACGAAAATATGCAGACCGAAGTGAGCTTGAAATTTACGGAAAACTAACTCATTCAGCCGTAGAAAACCTTCCAGATCGCCAAAGAGAATACTATAATTCGACTGCTCAGAGAGAAATCCAAAAAGACAACACTCCACTCCGAAAATAGAATTAGATCAGCCCTGTGGGTCTTGCTCCCAGTCTCTTATTGATAAAGAATACTCAAATCATCAAGACTGAATGTCCTATTGCAAGGCGTTGGAGAATATGGGAAAAATCAATGATTCAGCAAGGTTCAAGTGTTTAGCATGCACGAGTGAAGACTTTTGCTCCAAAACATCGAAGAACGGAAACAAAGTTTGAGGAGATTTTGATAAGTATTGATCATGATGCGAATCCCATATATTGCAAAGATACTGCTTCCGCCATGCTTAACGGCCTTTTTAACAAGCAATTGATTTTGTATTTCCTTATCTGTCGTTGAGGTATACTAAATCCATACAAATTTAATTCACCCACTTTCGTTGATCATAAAATCCTGAAAAAATACCTCTAATCAATGAAGTTATTTCTTAAAACGGAACCTGCCTGTCACAGGTAGTCAATTAGAATAAGAAGAAAACGAGTTAGGGTTACTCATCGATAACAACATAATAATATGAAACGCTACAAAGATATTTAATCAACTTCAAATAATGCTATGCTTTGGTCTCCATATTGCTAGATTTAAACATAATCTCATCAAAAGCGCTTATAGTTGTGTGAATAACGTTTTAATCTCATATTGTTATTTTCATCATCTTGGGTCATTTTCATTTTGATGATTCTCATAGGACTTCTAATATGTAAATCAGGAAACTCACTAAACTCAGTCAAGTTTTCGTTCTTTCCCAAGAACAGAGATCTCAGACCTCTTGAGATCATGATTAACGAATTATTACTCTAGATAGTTCGGATTTTTCGATATTTTTTCTTTGTCATTCTGATGTATTCTGTATTAAGCGTGGGTTGTTAGAAATTAATTAATTTAAAAGCCAAATAAGTAGTTAAAATAGACAGTTTTGGATGTGAGAGAATTGATAATGAAGCGAGTCCGTCACTTAAACTCAGGAGAGAAATCAAAAAATTTGAGAATAAATGGCTTTAAGACAGAAAAATCAGGACCTATTGGAAGGTGGATTACCTGTTTATAGTCACAAAATGAAGCAAGTTAAAGCTAAGTAAACAGGATATTTGAACCGTGACTTTTCTCATCGGATGCGCGAGGCCTGGAAAGATTGAGAAGTTTCAATCTGAAAATGAGAAGAATTTCGGGAGATTGAACAGGAAAATGTTTTCAACCGCGATTTGAGAGTTGAAATTGAAGTTTGCGCACTGGCTCAGCTTTGATGAAAATGGAGCCAACAGTACTATCGAAGTCACTGCCTATAGCGTGCCAAAGGATCATTAACAAGTCCATAAACAATTTTTACCAATTAAGTCGAAACGTTTCTCATGCGTTATCGGATAACGGTCTGTAAATAATGCGCTATTTGCCAAGTCTTCAAGACTTTATTTGAGAAGTTAAATGATGAGCCATTCTACACGCGGATTAGCTTTTCTTGGGATTGCTGAACTATGTATGGTTAGGTAGCTTGTATGTGAAGGAACACCAAACTGTTCATTTTTGTTTGATTTACGAACTTAATTAAGTAAAGAGTCTAAATACTAACAATTCTCCAATGAATCGCAAGTCAGGGGTTTAGTTCACCTTGTACTACATGCGAGTGGAAAACAGTTCTATAACATTAGAGATCATGTGATTTTGCCTACTAATCTCAAAAATTCTCATTATCTTTGGTTCGTAAACTAAAATAACGTATTGCAGTATTAGAGAGAAACTCTTGACATGATCTTCTTGTAAAAGTTGAAAACTTTTGAGAGAAACTTGCGTTCCTATTTTATTTCTTTCAATTGAAAAACATTACTGCCTTGATTAGATCTCACTCTTTCTTATCAAGTTAATGGATCGTTTGACTATTTAGTCTTCAAGTTTTGAATAATTTCGTACTGAAGCTAAGCCTCTCGTTGAGATTATTTAGAAGGTGACGTTATTGCAAAATTCCGTAATATTTGAGTTATATTAACGATAATTTAGCGTAAACAATTAACTATAAATAACTCAAATAAATTAACTGGAAATATATCTCTTTGACAAAAACGGCTTTTGAGTGAAATCCTCTCTATAAGGTACTTAGAAGATGAAATATTCAAAATTAATATCCGAAAATTAAGCGCGTACCATGAACAAAGATCGAAAATATTCCGATCATTTGATTGATGAGCAGTCCGATGAATCTAAATCTCTTCTTGAAACGAATCAGGAAAGTTCAGCTGGGATAGTCACTCAAAATCTCTCTGGATCTGAGAAAGAGATTAAAGATCATACTGTGACAGTTTCAGAGCAGAAGAAGCCAGTGGTTGGACCTCTAGAAGAAATAGAAGTCGACCCTAATCCTTCACCGTACGAAAGGGCGTCTTTTCTCAATATCATGCACTTCGTCCATGTGCTAAAATCTCTTTGGAGGCTTCGCAAGAAAAGATATCAGCCTCTAACTCTTGAAGATACTCCGTCGATTGGAAAGACAGAAGAAGTTAACCACAAGATTGACCAACTCGAAATTGCTTATCAGAAGTATCACAAGAAGCACAATAAGGCATCACTTTTCTGGCCTCTGGCTCGAGTATTCTGGGCGGATCTGGCTAAACAGCAAACTCTAGTTTTAATTTCCTGGGCAGCAAAGATTCTTTCAGCATTTTTCCTCAGTAGACTGCTCGCTGCTATTGAAGAAGAACGAAGAAGTGAAGCCTACAAATGGACTTTTTGCTTGTTCGGCGCTGTGATAGTCAATTTGTACACTCATCATGTGTATTTTTTCATGTCTTTCAGGTCTGTACAGCAACTCAAGTTAGCGCTGACCGGTTTAATATACAGGAAGATCAGTAAGCTCAGCTTTTATTCAATAAATAAAGTGAGCATTGGAAAAATCATCAATATTGCTGCAAATGATCTTAACTGCTTTGAATTTTATGGAATCTACATTTGCCCTTTGATTGCTGCTCCTTTCGCTCTAGGAGCATCATTGGCAATATTATGGAGCTTCTTTGGAGTGGCCTCACTCGTCGGAATAATATTTGTCTTCTTAACTGGTCCTACTCAAGGTTGGCTAGCAAAAATCGGTGCCAAGTATGTCGGTCAGAAGAATTCGGTCACTGATGAGAGAGTCAAGCTAACAAATGAAATGATCGAAGGAATCCGACCTCTGAAGATG